>PPYE01776607.1_pt1 | contig 18891 bp, 19 predicted proteins | sample 1559881 | NCBI WGS metagenome assembly PPYE01 (sample SAMN08240022, study PRJNA423297) | Human gut metagenome, whole genome shotgun sequencing project. | reverse complement strand
TGGCTCCGGTCTACGTCTTCCTTGCGTCCGACGAGGCGAGCTTCATCACGGGGCAGACCATCGGAGTGACGGGCGGCAAATAGAGGCATCATGAAACTCCACGAGGACAGACTGAAAGCCCTGCACGGCTACGAGGAGGGGCGTGTCGACGCCGTCGATCCCGAAACCGCGGGCAGGGCGTTGGCGTACAAGAAGGATTTCCTCAAGCGGTTCATTCCCATCGACCAGCGGCAGATCGAAACCCGCCTGGCCGGCGACCGGTTCTACGTTACACGCAAGTACGACGGCGAATATGCGATGATCGTCTGCGACCGCGGCACGACGGTCACGATCAACCGCTCCGGGCGCGTGCGGCGCGGCATCCCCTGCATCGAAGAGGCGGGGCGGCTGATCGCCGCGGCGGGCATTACCGAAGGAATGTTCGGAGCCGAGATATACGCCCATGCGGACGGCAGGCGGAGCCGGCTGAAAGACCTGCTGGCGGCGCTGGCCGACAAGAAGCGCATCGGAACGCTCCGGCTGGCCGTGTATGATGTCGTGGAGCTGGACGGACGTCCCCTGAGCGGAAGTTATGCCCGGGTGTGGGATGAACTGCACGCGGTGTTCGGCTCGGGCGAGCGGGTCCGCGAGGTGGAGATGGAGGTGGCCGGAAGTGCGCGGCAGGTGGCGGACATCTACGAAAAGTGGGTCGTGCGGGAGGGCTCCGAGGGGCTGGTCGTCCGGAGCGACCTGCCCTTCGTTTTCAAGATCAAGCCGCGGCATTCGATCGACGCCGTGGTGGTCGGATTTTCGGAGGGCGTCGGAGCCGAGAAGGGGCAGGTGCGCTCGCTGCTGCTGGCGCTGATGCCGCGGTCGGGGCGTTACCAGATCACCGGACGGGTCGGGAGCGGACTGGCCGAAGAGGTGCGCGAACTGCTGTTCGAAAGGCTCTCGAAGCGGGTGCTGCCCTCGGAGTTCATCGAAACCGACGCCAACATGGTCGCCTTCCGCATGGTGCGGCCCGAGGTCGTGGTCGAGATCACCGTGGGCGACCTCCTGTACGAAACCGAAGCGGGACCGAAGATGAACACCCTGCTCGTGATCGACAACGGCACGTACCGCATAGCCGGCACGGCCGAAGGCGTGAAGTTTCTCGCGCCGGTCTTCGTGCGTATCCGCACCGACAAGCGGGCCGATGCGGATGATGTTCGCCTGACGCAGATCGAACGGTTCGCATCCCCCTACGCCGCGGCTGCCGCCGCAACTCCGGCGCCGCCCGCCGAACTGCCCCGGAGCACGCTCCTGCTGCGGGACGTGTATCGGAAAACGGTCGGCGAAAAGGTCATGGTGCAGAAATTCATGGTCTGGAAGACGAACAAGGAGCAGTCGGGCGACTATCCGGCCTACGTGCTCTACGTCGCGAACTTCTCGACGGGCCGCGCCGAGCCGTTGCAGCGGGACGTGGACGTTTCGAGCAGCGCCGATCAGATTCGCACCATGCTCGACGCCAAACTGGGCAAGACGATCAAAAGCGGATGGGTAAAGGTTTCGTCGCTGGCCGACGCCAGGCCGGAACAGCCAGCCCCAAAGCAGAAAGCCCCGGCATGCAAAACTGAAAATGCCGGGGCTTGAATCTTACGGGAAGCCGTAATATTAATGAAATCCGAATGTAAGTTAGAAGAACTGTCAATTGGCCTCTGTCCAGCGATGGTTCTTTAATACCGGACGCGAAGTAGTTACATTAAAATTGTGCACCGTGGCGGCCTTCATCCGTGGGGCAGATGTGTTTGTACGGGCCGGAGCATCGAACGCGACAAAATCGTCCCACGAACTGCTTTCTCCGGCGATGGTCATTGCTTTTTTCCAGATCGAATAGCGGCTCGGAGCATTGAAGCCTTCATCACCATCGACGCCTCGTCCCATGAAAGAACCCTCCGAAGGACGGTACACCCCGTAGGCACATCCCCCGGCGCCTTCGTAGATACCTACTGTAGCCGAATAGAGCGGGTCCGTGAGAAAATTCGCCCATAATACAGTTGAAGAATCATTCGTGACATCGATGTTTTCGCACCATCCCTGCGCATGGCGGTTTTTGATCGAGGCTATGCCTTCCGCTTCGATTTGATACCCTTGCTTGATAATATATTCTTCATCGAGTTTCCCGAATCCATGACCGCAAAGTTCATGGCAGGTCAGGAACGACACGCCGTTGTACCCCGTTCCGTAATAAGCTACGGCTGCATTGTCTTCGTACCAATGGCAGATACCAGAGGCTCCGTCGATTTCGCCTGCAAAATTCTCTACCACACCGATGGCCGCCTTCGTCGGGTCCAATCCGGACACCTTGCGGGCATAATCGAGTACCTTCGAATCCTCGCTGCGACGGTTGAATACCGTCGAATTACCCTCGGCGATTGTTTCGTGCGCCGAAACCGTTCTTATGAAGTAGACGTCGAAATAGGGTCGCAGAGAAGTATACGGTTCCGAGGAGAAGAACGCTTCAACGGCATCATTCATCACTCGGTCGTATGTACCGTTGGTTTGATGGAAATCCGCATAGCCATTGCCCATCAGAACAAGCTTGATGCCATTACCGCGCGTATGCGTCTGCACGGTCACGACCTGCCCGTCAGCAGAATAGTCGGTAGATACATACTTCGTCGTCAGATACTTGTCCGGCAGGATAGCCCAATAGGGGTATTTCGACACGTAAGCATCGACCAGCGTTTCGGGAACATAAACGATCAGGTTTCCGCACCCGTGAAACTGTTCGCCCGTAATCTCCGGCACTGCGGGGAGGGCCAAATGCAGCGATTGCAGCGACTCACAGTAGGAGAAAGTAGCCGTGCCGATATTGCTGAGCTTACTGCCGGGACCGAAAGTCAGGGACTTGAGTGAGCGACAGTACCCGAAGGTATTCTCCAATGTGGTCACTGCATCGGGAATTGAAATCTGCTCCAATGATTCACAACTGACAAAGGCACCCGTGCCAATTCGGGTTACGGCCGATTCTATTCCCATGACAATAGTTTTCAATGCGGTGCACATGGCGAATGCATAATTCCCAATCTCTTCGACACTCGCCGGAACGGTTGCCTGTTCCAATGCGGAACAATAGGCAAAGGCATAAGAGGAAATTTGTCTTGCACCTTCTGGGATGACTATTGTTTTCAATGTTTTATACGCCACACCGGTAGGTGAACCGAACCCGTAAACCGATTCGACAGGGTTGATAAAAGTGATAATCCCTTCGCCGTTTTCGTAAACATTGCTTGCCACAACCTGCGGATTATTATAGTCGATAGGTTTTCCGTCTGTGGTGGTATAACGAATCTGGTAGGCGGCATCGGGAACTCCCTGTTGGCGAACCGTTACAGTCTGCGTCAACGTACCGTCCGAGATAAATATTGTTCCTATCCGGTAGCGTTTTCCGTCATTTTTCCCGATGGTAAACCGATAATGTGAAGTTGTCAGCGCACGTGTACCGTCGACTTTTTCGGGAGTAATCCAGTCGACATCGGTCGTAACGCTGAAATCAAGGTTGCTGGCAATTTCCGCAGTAAATTCGCCGCCCTCGGCTTCGAAATTATACTGAGTCTGCGCGACCAAAATCGCATCGCGTTTCACTTGTGTAATGGTAACTGTCTGCGGATTACAGCCGTCTTCGTCGCTGAAAATAATTTGTGCTGTGCGGTTGTCATATGTATCGTTAGGCTTTATCCGATATCTGAGGGTATGTGTCGATGCCGAACGAGTTTCGACGGCTTCGACCCAATCATCATGGGGCATCTGAACGCTATAGTTTACATTGGAACGCAATTCGACGGTGATCGTTTCCCCGTCACTCGGCACAGTGTAATTCTTTTGGGTCAGCACAAGGATATGACTCCCTGCTTGAAAAACCGTCACCCTTTCGCTTTGCTGCCCGCTTTTTATCGTGACGGTTCCGCTCCGCGTATCGGCATCTTCGCTCGGCTGCGCATGGAAAGTCAGTACGGAACTTTGCAGGGTACGGGTCTTGTCAACACGTGAAATCCACTCCTTGCAATCGTTGCCGATTTCATAGTCGAACGGGATATTGGCCTTGACCTCAATATTGAAATCACAGCCCGCTGTCGGCAATTCAATTTTGTTGGTGGTAACAGTCAGGGCATCCTGCTGCTTCTGGACAACAATAAATGGTAGTTTTGTCGTGCCGCTTTCGACCATATAAGTTGCCCGTCGTTCGTCGAAAGTCGTATTCGGCTGAGTAGTGAAACTTACGGTTGCAGAATTCGTCCCGCTGGTCTGGGAGCATTCGACCCATTCAGCCCCGCCGGTAATTTGCCAGGGAGAATTGCAAGTGATAGTGAGTTGTTTCTTTTCTCCTGATGAGGAGGTTACGACGGAAGAGGTATCCAGTTCGATTTTCACCGCGGCAGGACCGTCCGGTTCATCTGTGGACTTGCTGCATCCGTTCAGCATTATAATACAGAGAACGGCAACAATAAAAAAAGTGAGGGGGGGGGAAATTAAGGTAGAGACGTTTCATTTGCAATGAATTTAACAACAACAATACAAAGATAGGAAAAAATTTTGAGTATAATCTTTCGAAGTAAAAATGAGCTCGGATTATTAGGGAGCGGGAGCCGGCGGTACGTTCCAAACTTCGGGACAATATGGAAAATCTCGAATAGGGGAATTATGTAAATTTAAGATAAGGATAATGTCATCCGGCTTAAAACTTTACAGTTATGAAAAAGGATAACGAGAATCCCTATCGCCCCTATCGTGTGGTAAGCGTTAAGAAGATCGACCGCTGGTTTTTCGAGAAGCACGACCATCGCAGGACCCATGCGAAAATCTATCACTCAATCATTCGGCCCAAGTTCGGGATTTGCGAAAACACATTTCTCGATTACCGCCACGAGCCCGACGAATTGCTGGAACTGTTCCGGCAATCGGTCAACGTCGAATTTTCGATGTGGCTTCCGACCATGGAGACCAAATACATGAGCCCGGTCGAAGCCGACCGGTTCAGCCTGATGCTTTGGGATGCGTTCGACAAGGCTTTCAAATGTATATTCAAAGAGGAACCGGCCTGCCGGATAGATGCTGAAAAGTTATTGAGGTATCTGATAATCTGTTTAGGCGAGAAATCATCCGTCCTTGTTGGGTGATGCAACGCGTTTTTGAAGGAAGGGGCTGTCTGACAAGTCCCCGAAATAGCAAATCACCCCTGTCAGAGTTTATTCTGACGGGGGTGAAATCGTAAAATCCGGACTTGTTATAAAAATCCGGTGTTTTCATGGATCAGTCTGTTTTATATTTATAATACCTTGGCATTCAAAATCTCCCGGCTCGGGATTTCGATTGTCTGATGTCGAGCCCCGTTTTTTTCGATGATTTCCAGTAAAAGCACTTTGTCGTCGGGAATCGTGAGTTTGGGCAGCGCGAATACTGTTCGCTGGCGCTGATGTCCCCTTACGACTGCCGGATCGTTGCATACACGAAGGATTTCGAGCTTCGTCTGCTGCTGCGCCGTGCGCTTGGCGAGTTTGCGGTCCGCTACAATGAAATGTCGTGCATCCATCTCGAAGGAGATATTCGTATCGTTATACATACAAGTATGTATGTAAATGACGTCGTTGGAAACATAAATTCCCAGCACTTCGACTTCGATACCGTACTTTTTCGCACGAATGCCCTTTACATCCGTTCGGTTCTGCCGGTATATGTCGCTCAACATGCGCTTTACGGTCGCGGGTTTCTCACGGCCTACCTCGCGCAGCAGCACCCGTCCCTCGGATGCTGGAGCCGTCGGCTGCGGATCGCCCGCGGCAGCCGGTTCCTTCACACCTTCCGTCTGCTGATCCTGTACTGTAAGATTAAGGGTCGAGACAGTAGGATTCTCGGCATAGTGGACATCGAAAGTGAAAAATCCGCCGTCTTCGGTGATGACCGTCAGGTTGGTATCTGCTGCGAAATTCCGCACGGCGGCTTTCACGCGCACGACGTTCTCGACTCCATCGGCTTTGCCAGCGATGATGTCCATCGAACCGATGTCGATATACGTAACGGGCGACGGGAAAAGGATATGCACGGTTTTCGAGAATCCCGCTTCGATCTTGCGGGGGTCGATCTGCTGCGGCCCGTCCTGCATAGCCTTCGCCGTAGCGTGTGCTGCCCAGATTGCGGAGACGATCAGGGGCAGATAAATAAGGTCTCTTTTCATTTTACTGCTGTTTTGAAATCAATAATAGCTGATGGTTGGCTTTGAGGGTGATCTTCACCTCGCGGAGTTTCCCGGCGACATACTGCGACGAGGCCTGCAATCCTCCGCGTGCCAGCTCGGACAATACCTGCTGCCCGGCCGAACGGGTGACGTTTACACTCGTTCCGGCGGTCTGCCCGACGGATGCCAGCGCCTCTTTGAGGGCCGTCCGCTCGCGGGAGTTCGGGACATTCAGCCCCGGCTGGCCGTCCATGTCGTAAACCGCAGTTTCGACGGCGAAGATCCGCCCGCCGTATTCGACGGACGACACCGTGACTTGCAGCCGCATTCCGGAGATCGTCGCAAGACCGTACAACGATGTGTTGCGTGGGATCACCGTATCGTCGATACGCACGGCTTCCAGCAGCCGCAGCTGCACGGTGCTTCCGGCACGTATGACCTGCGTCTGGGCGACGCAGGCCTTGACGGTCGGAATATCGGCATGCGCAACGCGACCTGCCGCCGTGAGAAATCCCAAGTTACGTTCGACGGTGAAATCCGCCCGCGTGTCGAGCGTCGAAGCTTCGACCTCACCCTCCCGAACGGGCCGCATGACGGACAGGCGCGAATCCCTCCGCTGCTTTGGCGGCCCGGCCTCTTCGTCCGCGGCCGTTCCGCCGCCGAGATATTTCCGGGCGAGTTTGTACTGCTCCTCGGCTAGTTCCAACGGGTCGGGCTGCTGCCGCTCGGCGTCGAGCTGGGATTGCAGGGCTGTAACCTGCTCTTTCAGGGCTTCGACCTCGGCATTGCGCTGCGGAGCGGCGTAGAAGCCCTGCACCTGCCGCTGCATGGCCCGGTTGGCCTCGGCGGCCCGCAGTGCAGGATTGTCTGCGGGTGCGGACTCTTCGGCGGGTTTGAGTCCGTCGTCCAGCAGCGAGAACGAGTTGTCGCCGAGTGTCATCATGCGTTTCTGCAGCTGTTCTTCGCTGCGGAGCTGTTCCGCGGCTTTGCGTTTGTCGCCGACGGTGGCCTGCGCCTTGCCGTCCGGGACCGACGTGTTGATCCCCGCGGCCCCCTCTTGGGGCTTGACGGGCGCAGGCCGGAATATGAACCACAGCACGACGAGGAATATGCATCCGAGGATCGCCGCGAAGAGCAGCACCTTGCGTTTGCGCTGCCGCTCGAACTCCGCCGAAGGGTCGCTGCCCGGATTCTTGTTTTCTGTCATAATGGTTTACGGTTTTAGATGTAATAATTCGGGATGCCCGACCTCCAGCTCCGGTACCATGTCCGTAGCGAACAGGAGCCAAAGATAAAGGAGCAGTAGCAGGACGAGCGCCGCGAGTACGATCCGTTCCCGGATGCGGGGTGCGAGCGTGTCGTGCCGGCGCCGCAGCGACCGCCGTACCCAGCGGATGCGGCAGCGCAGGGAGTGCGGTTTAGCGGTCATAGGTCGCAATGTCTTTGTTCTCGACGATGTTCAGCGCCTCGACCATAAAGCCCTGCGGGTTGTTGTCCGAGCGGGAGACGTTCACCAGACGGCATGTCGTGACGAGCGACCGCTCCGTGACGGTGCTCTCGCGCAGAATACGCTGCCGGGCAAAGGTCGTAACCTCGTAGGGATAACGGTCGAAATCGCAGCGGATGCTGTCCACTTTGACCATCTGCGAGACATTGCCCGCGATCAGGCGGTTGAAGAATCCCTTTTCCTGCAAGACCTTGTAGTAGGACAAGGCGCTTTTGTCGGCCATCTGCAAGGCGCGGCCGACGTTGGACTCGATGGCCGCCTTATCGGGCGAGAGGGTGAAGAAAAGCTCATGGAAGCGCCGCACGTGCTCGCGGGCTTCGACGGGGCGGTTCTGTGCGAGGTCCTGCGAGAGCGCCACCATCAGCGAGCGGCCGTTGTCCAGTACGTAGATCTTCTGCCGCTGCCGCTCGGCGAAGGAGTAGGACAGCCAGACCGCCGCCACGGTAACGACGGCGCAGATTCCGACGAAGACGAGCGCGTACATGCGTAGTTGCCTAAACGATGTTTCGATGTTCGTTAAACACTTAAATTCCATAACAGCGAATTATTTTATTTTCTGAAAATAAGCCGGGCGCCGTTCATGATGCCGCGTCCCACGGCTTTACCGCCGGACCATGCCGCCGAGCCGGTGCCTTTGGCCCCGGCCCATGCTTTGCCGGCCGTCCATCCGGCCCCGGCGCTTACGAGCGAGGTCATCTTCGAGACGGTCTTGTTGTAGGCGGCGAATCCGTTCGCCTGCACGACCCACGAGGCGATCGAGGGGATGCAGAGGTATCCGCAGACGGCTACGAGCATGAAGATCAGGTTCAGGCTGCTCGACCAGTCCACATACCAGTTGTATCCCTGCTCCATAAGTTCGGTATCATGCCGCATGGCGAGACTTTGCAGACGTGCGATGATCGCCGAGAAAAGGTCCGAGATCGGCAGCCACAGGTAGATCGAGACATACTTCGTGAGCCATTGCGTCAGTGTGGACTGAAATCCGTCGAACACGGAGATGGCGAAGGCGATCGGGCCGAGCAGCGAGAGGACGATCAGGTAAAAGGTCCTCAGCACGTCGAGTATGACGCTCGCCGCGGCGAAGAGCAGTTCGAGTATCCATGCCAAGCCTTTGAAGATAAGTCCCTTTACAGACCATGAGGAGCGCTCCTCGTTCATGCGGTCGAGTGTCTGCTGTGTCTGGTCGTCCACGCCCAGCTCGCTGAGCTCGCGCTCCATCTCCTCGTCCTCGGCGTAGTAGCTGTCCGGGGGCATCTGCTCGCGGCTTTCGAGTTCGAGCCGCTCACGCCGCTCCTGCCATTGTTCCATGTCGAGCGTCTGCCCGGCCATAAGCGAATGCGTGGCCTTTACCAGCGGCGAGAGAATACCGTTCAGGGAGCCCAGCACGAGCGTCGGAAAGAACAGGATGCAGATTCCGATGGCGAAGGGCCGCATGAGGGGAAAGAGGTCGATAGGTTCGGCTTGGGCCAACGACTGCCAGACGCGGTAAGCGATGTAGAGCAGCGCTCCGATTCCTGCGATGGCCATTGCGACCTGCGACATCGGGTAGCACAGCGCCATCATATCGTCGTAGAGTACCCGGAGAATCGTGTGCAGATTCTCCGTAAGGGAAAGCATGCGTACCATACTACCAGTAGCGCTGTTCGTCGGTTCCGTACAATGAGAGTACACCCTCCATGTCCCGCTTCCGGGCGGCCCGCAAAAGGGATATGGAGATGTTCTTGCGCGTGTAATAGCGCGCCACGTCTCGGTGGCGCCGCAGGACGCCGTAGACGCGCTGCACCACGTCGATACGGTCCTTGTCCGTCAGGGACATGTCCGTAGGGTTCACGATGTCCTGCAGCTCCTTCAATTCCCCGGCCGACTCCTCGATGATTTTGGCGTAGCCTGCAGCGATGGCCGCGAGCTCCGCGGGCGTGAAGTTATCGTCGCCGACCATGCGGCGATAACCGTCGACGTAGATGTCCGAGATTTCGCCCACGAGCAGAATGCACTGCTGCACCTTGCGGGCCGAGCGGACGAGGTTGCTGACCGATTTCAGGGCGTCGTAGTATCGCTTCCCCTGCTCATAAATCTTCACGGTTTCCTGAAAACTTTGCAACATGGTCTGGCCGTTCTTGGCGGCTTCGACGACCTGCTTGGTGGAGTTGACGATGCCCTGCGCGAGGTTCGTGGGGTCCGAGACGACCCATTGGGCGTATGTGCTGCGGCCTGTGCAGACGAGGCACAGACACAGCAGGATGATTTTCTGTTTCATTGAATTGATCGTTTTTTTAGGGTTTTTCGCCCGAAGGCGGATATCATCGTTTTATACGCCAGCCTGTGGCCGATTGTTCGGGCTGCTCCCTCCGTGTAGGACCGATGTCCTTCTGCAGCTTTTCGGAGGATTGTTTCTCCGGCTTGGAGCCTTTCCGCCGCAGGGACTCGAACAGATCGTTGGCGTAGGACTGCCGTCCGGTCATGCGGACAAGGCGGGCATCCAGCTCGCGGAAGGCTGTTTCGACCTGCCGGGATTGTTCTTCGCGGGGAATGTCCAGCTCGATACCGTATTTGTCGAGCAGCTGCCGGTTGGTGTAGGGGCTGTCGATCTTTTCCGGGAAGCGTGCTAACCATCCCAACGTCTGCAACTCGGCATCGAGTTTTTCGATGTAGGTTTGCCGCAGGGGAATTTCCGGATCACTCTCCAATATCCTCTCGGCTTCCCGCACCATGCGGTTCTCGGTCTTCCAGATTCGCTCCCGAAGCTGCTGCACCTGCTGCGGCTCTTCCGAACATGCCGGACCGTCCAGCCGCCCGCGCATCTCCTGTAACCGTCCCATGTCAGAATCCCAGTCGTAAAGGCGTGCGACGTAACAGGAGGGCGTATAGCGTCCGGATGTTTCCGTCAGATGGCGCAGCTCGCGGAACGTCTCGGCGCGGAACTGCCGGTCGATGATATGCGCAGCGGCCTGCACCTCGGCCATCGGCGGCTGCCGGAGCTTGCTGTCGGGATGCTGCTCCAGATAGGCATCCAAGAGAAAGGTGTGCATGGACAGCAGGCCGTGCAGGGAGTGGGCGGTGTCTGCCGGAACATCCGCGAGGCGGCGCCCGATCTTTTTCGCAAACGATGTCCTGCGCAGGGCATCCATCAGCTCCAGCATATCTTTTCCCGCCGCATCTTCGGGCGTCCTGAGAAAGCGGGATGTCGCTGTATTTATTGTCAGTCCGATTCCGGCAATAGTCAGATCCGATTTCCGGTGCCGCCGCACGAGGTCTGTAACATTGCTTATATCCCGTTCCCGGAGCAGGTTCTCAGCATGACGGGCAATGAGCGTGCGTCGATGTTCCCTTTCCCACTCCGGCTTGCGGCGGAATAGCCGCGCGATCCTATCTTTCCATTCCATAGCCGTCGGATTTAGAAATGTGTGACTGCGGGCGGAGTCCGCCGAAGGGCTGCCCCGACAAGCAGGGGCAGCCCGGAAATGCCGAATGACGCTCCATTATTCGGCCGGCTCGTTGAAGTCGCACGCTTCGGCACCGATGGCATCATCCTCCAGCCGCCGGATGCTGTCCTCCGCAACGAAGCGTCCGTAACAGCCGATGGTGAGCGTCTCGGCAGTTGCGTCGTAGATCACTCGGTTACCGTCGTCGGCGCCGAGCCACAGGCGGTGGCGGCGCAGCGCGATGATGCCGTCCTGTACGATACGTTTGTAGCAGAGCGCGTGGTCGAAGACGAGGATGCGCCACGTCCCCTCGCCGATGCGGCGTATCGAGGCCGAGAGGTTGTTTTCCGCTGAGAGCCACGAGCCGCTGATGCGGTCGGCGTCGAGTTGTTCCCGAAGGTCCGCCAAGGTGCGGATGACTTCGGTGCGGGTTCTGATCTCCTGCTGAAGGGCCGCTACGGCCGACGCAGGTGTCGATTGGTTACTGTTCATAATCTTTGAGGTTTGAGATTCGTTTGAAAACGCCGCCCGGTACGAGGAGCAGTGCATCGGCCGGGGGCGTGTAAAAGAGGTCGACCCGGCGTCCGCCGTAGGCCGTATAATAGACGCAATCCTTGTAGTGCAGAGCATGCGTTTCGGACGAGCCGCGGCGCGTGATGGTGATTCGGAATTTATCGCCGCACGGCTCGATTACCAGCCGCGTATCGTCGAGCGTCGAATGCCATGTTCCGCACAACGGACGGATTTTGTGGTATTCGTAATCGTAGAAAAGGTGAAACGCACCGAGCACGGCGGCCAGTGCCAGCAGGATGCCGGCGCACATCCAAAGTATCGGTTTCATGGCTGTAAGAATTAAGATTCGCGTTCGCGTGCCAACTGGCGGATGGCGGCTTCGATGTCGCCGCCGAGCTTCCCGGCGAGTTCCATCACCTGCATTTTCTCCGATTCCTCAGTGGTATAGGTCAAATATTCTTCGACCGAAGTTTCCGTGGCATAGACCGCCGACTGCACGCCTCCGAGTCCGATCCACACTTCTTTATAGAGGCGTTTGGGGTCATTCGAAAGGTTGATCGAGAGAATCTGCGCCCGCTCCTTGTCCGTCAGGCCAAGCAGACGTTGTATGCCGTCGAATTTCGAGAGGTACTTGCGTTGGTCTAAAAGGATTTTGCAGTCGGCGTTGTTGATGATCGACTCCTTGACGATGGGCGACGAGATGATGTCGTCCACCTCCTGCGTCACCACGACCGCCTCGCCGAAATACTTGCGAACGGTTTTATAAAGATAGCGTATGTAGGCCGACATATTGGCCGAGGTGAGGGCCTTCCAGCACTCCTCGATAAGGATCATCTTGCGGACGCCTTTCAGCCGCCGCATCTTCGAGATGAAGGTCTCCATGATGATGAGCGTCACCACCGGCAGCAGCGTCCGGTTCGAGGAGATGTTGTCCAGCTCGAAGACGATGAAACGCTTGTCCAGCAAATCAAGCTGTTTGTCGGAGTTCAGCAGGTAGTCGTATTCGCCGCCCTTATAGTAAGGTTCCAGTACGTTCAGAAAATTGGCAAGGTCGAAATCCTTCTCGCGCACGCGCTTCTGTTCCAAAAGCCGCCGGTAGTCGGTTTCGACGAACTCGTAAAAGGTATCGAACGAGGGGACGATGGAGCGGTCGGCGCGGAGCTTCGAGAGGTAAAGGTTCACGGCGTTCGAGAGCGCTACCTCCTCCGAGCGCGTCGGCTCCTCGGATTCGCGCTTCCAAAGGGTCAGCAGCAGCGTCTTGAGCGACTCGCGCTTTTCCACGTCGTACACCCCGTCTTCGACATAGAAGGGGTTGAAGGCGATGGGCGCCTCCTCGGTGTAGGTGAAATACACCCCGTCGCGGCCTTTGGTCTTGGCGTGAATCAGCGAGCAGAGCCCTTGATAGGAGTTGCCCGTGTCGACCAGCAGGATATGCGAACCCTGCTCCCAGTACTGACGGATCAGATGGTTGGTGAAGAACGACTTTCCGGAGCCCGACGGTCCGAGGATGAATTTGTTGCGGTTGGTGATGACGCCGCGCTTCATCGGAAGGTCCGAGATGTCCAGATGGAGGGGTATGCCCGACAGGCGGTCGGACATCTTGATTCCGAAGGGCGAGAGCGACGAGCGGTAGTTGGTCTCCCCGTTGAAAAGGCAGAGCGCCTGATCGAGGAAGGTGTAGAAACTCTCCTCGGCGGGAAAGTCGGCCTCGTTGCCGGGAATCGCCGCCCAGAACAGCACCGGCACGTCCACCGTGTTGTGATGCGGCGTGCATCCCGTCAGCGCGAGCTGCGAGCCCACGTCGTTGCGGATGCGCTTCAACTCCGCTTCGCTCTCGGCCCATGCCATGACGTTGCAGTGGCACCTTACGGAGCGCAACCCCTGCGAGTGCGCCTCATTGAGATACATTTCGATCCACTCCCGGTTGATGGCGTTCGAGCGCGAATAGGCCGCCAGCGAGTTCATGTTCCGGGCCGAGGCTTCGAGCCGCTTGAGCGTTTCGTCGTGGTCGTCGAGGAAGATCACCTGATTGTAGACATGGTTGCAGGAGAGCAGCAGCCCCACGGGCGCCGCGAAGGAAAGGCGGCAGTCCGAGCGGTCGGTCGAGAGGCGTTCGTAGCGGAAATCCGTCGCCACGCTCTGCGGCAGCATATCCAGATCGGAGAGCGTGTGCATCGAGAGGTACTTGTCCCCGATGTACATCATGTCCGGGTCGAGACGGATATCCTCGTTGACGACCGGACTCCGCTCGTCCGAGAGGGCGAAGTAACGGGCCAGCAATCCAGCGTCGTTCGCCGTGCCGACGATCTCCGCTTCCGTGAGCCGCTCGACGCGCACGAGACCCGAATCGTTCAGAATGCGTTCCATCTGCTCCGCGGCTTCCAGAAAGCGCGTCACGGCATCCGTGTCGCGCATCTCCCGCGGGACGATGAAACCACGGCACAGCACGGACGAAGCGCTGGTCTGCCGCATCCGTTCGGGCGTGGTCTTCGTAACGAACAGGTAGCACGTGTGGCGCAGGTAGGGCCGCTCGTTGAAATGACGTTCGTAAGAGCGGGCGAGAAAGCTCCGCTCGGAGCCCTCCTCCGGTGCCGTGTATCGTTCTTCGATAAAGAAATCCTGCTTATGGACGACGGTGTAATCCGGCAGCACTTTCAGGGCTTTGAGCCATGCACCGTGTAGCGCTTCGTACTCCTCGCCTGTAAGGGTGAAGAGTTCGGGCAGAACGACGCGGTAGGCCGCGGTGATGTCGGCGAACTTGGAGATGATGCAGTTGTTCTCGACCCGCAGCAAGGGGAATTTCGATTCCAAGGTCGAGGTTTTCAATGTTCCGCGCATAGGATTATGGTTTTACGGTTCGACGAAAGCGCAAAAGCCGCCCGACGGCCCGGCGGTGGACGATGCGCCGCGGATGCCGGCGCGAGGCCATGAGCTTCTGAAGCCCGTGGGGGCCGAAACGGCGGTTCAGATAGAAGGTGCCGCCCGTGACGGCAAGGCCAGCCGCGAGGGCGAAGAGGATGCAGAAGCCCTGCGGGAGGCCGCTCATGTACATTCCGGCAAAGCAGACGAAGACGCCCAGAAGCCCCGCGACGAACAGCACGAGGTACTGCGCCGTGAGACCCTGGAACTCGACCTGACGGCCGACTCCCTTGTTCACTTGGTATTCGGCCATCGCTTAGAGGAAGAACGAGCGTAAGACCGTACCGACGATCACCAGAAAGACGCACGAGAGAAACAGCGCCGTGGCGGATTTGGAGGCATCCGGGTCGCCCGACGAGAACTTCGAGTAGACGCGCACGCCGCCGACCAGTCCGAGGATCGCCGCCACGGCGAAGATCAGTTTCGTGAGCGGGTCGAAATAGGACGTTACCATATTCGTGGCCTCGCTGATGCCGGCCATGCCGTTGCCCTGTGCAAAGGAGGCGAGTGCGGAGCACAGGGACAGGATCATGAAAATTGCTCTTTTTTTCATAATATCAGTAGTTTGGTTAAGGGTGTGAAAAAGGCCGCAGACTGCTTTTAGGGCATTCTGCGACCGGATACGTCGTATTTCCTGCTGCGGAAAAGGCGTTAGCCGTATTCATTATTCCATTTCATAGTCGTTCGTTCATTTTTAAGCAAAGGCCCGGATGTCGAAGTTGGCGATGGCCTGCCGCTCCTCGGCTGTAGCGTCGCCCATGACGGCGCCCTCTCCGAAGTCCAGCTCTCCGAGCATCGCATGAACCTCCGCATCGCGGAGTTCTGCTCTGGCGGGGAGAGCCGGAAGCAGCGGACGGGCCGGTATGGCGTCAGGAGCTTCGGGCTCCGCAAGTTCCCCGTCTTCGCCAATCGGGGGCTGCACGACAAGGGTGTCCCACCCCTGCATCGCCGGTTCCGCTACCCGGGCCGGGGCAAATATAGCGTCTCCGCCTGCCGGGGCGGTGCCGATGTCCGCTCCAGTCCGCTCCAGTCCGCACCGATAGGATTTCGAGACCAGAATTTCCGGGGTCTGACGGGCTAAAGAGCCGGCCTTCGGCGTGTGAGGGGCAGCATCGTGCCCGGTGTGTTTTTTCTTCGGGCCTTTCAGATTGTCGACGACATATGACGCGAGCCGCCCCCGGAAAAACAACTGATCCAAACATACGGCGCAGGCGGCAATAAGAATTATGCTGTTCATGGCAGAAAGAATTTAGACGATGTTATGGTAATTCTGTTCTTGATGTATGCAGTTGATCTCGTCGCGGAACATTTCGAGATGGTGCCGTAGGATATTATCTACATAAGATGTTGCGGTCAGTCGCTCGCCGCCGATTTTTTTCAGGACTTCAAGGATTTTCCGTTTCGTAGGGGCACTGACATAGAGCGAGGCGCGGAGGTCGTAATCCACCCGGACAAGAAATGTTTTTTTGTAGTCGGGCAATGTCATCGAACGTCGCCATCGTATGTCCGGTACGGGAACACGCTCCGGCTTCACATCCTGCTTTTCGGATACGACCGTTTCGGAAGACGGAGAATCGAGATTTGAAGAATCTTCAGGTGCAGCGACAACGGATACAAGTTCAGTTGTCTGAGGTTGTTCCATCGAGGGCCATCCATCGCTATTTTCCGTTTGCACGGCAGGCATTGCACAATCGTCAGGTTGCTCCGAAAAGTGTCCGGCTTTATTATGACCTCGTCGCTTCCCGAGGTGCAGCAGCCCTAAGATTGACAAAACGATAATGCCTGTGCCAAGAGCGAGTAATGAAATGTCGAGGACACCGGACTCGGATAAAAAGCTGTAAAGCATAATTAGAAATTTTTAAGTCATTGTTAAACAAGTTTTTCAAAATTCCGCTTACGATCGAGCCGGTTTATATCGTCACGGAAAGTTTCGATGTGGTGCTGTAGAATATTATCCACATATGATGTCGCGGACAATCGTTCACCTCCGATTCTTTTAAGTATCTCCAGAATCTTACGCTTCGTCGATGCATTGACATAAAGTGTGGCTCGGATGCCGTATTCCACAGGAGTGAGAAACATTCGTTCATAATCAGGCAAGGGTGGTGTTCTCCGACGGCGTGGCTCTTGTGCTGCGGGCACAGACGAGGTTTCATCCGGAATCTTTTCTGTGTCGATCTCCGGAACAGAGGGCGGTTCGGCGGGAATTGCGTCCGTAGCGGTTCCGGATGGGATCTGTTCCGGAATTACCCATGTGACCTTTGTAGTGATAGGTAACTGCCCTGCGATCACCTGTTTTACAAGACTTTCGTCTACTTCGATTTTGGGTTTCTTGGCCATTGTTATCGGATTTTGAGGAGTGTAAGAATTTCTTCTGCGAGGATTTCAAGTTGCGCCTCACACGCAAAGGTTCGCGCCGGAGCCAGAAGTGTCGAGCGGCCGACTCCTGCATTGTCCGCAAGCAGCTCCTTGTTGAACTTCGAGCGGTAAGGAATGTGAGTTGTCATAAGCGACAACCCGAGCTTGCGGATAACGGCCTCGTATCGATCGTAAAGCGGCGTTCGTTCACGACGGTCTATCATCGTCCAGAAAAGATAGACGCTTTGTAAAGTAAGGGTCGGATCTTGGGCAAGGTTAGTGGTGAGACTCCGGGCAAAGGAGAGCGTACTTTCCATGACGACCTTGTCGGCTTTCATGGGCACAAAGACAGCGTCCAGCGACGCGAGCAGCCGAATGACACCTTCGGCATTGACCGTTCCCGGCAAGTCGTAGAGAATGATACGGGGATGGTAGCCGCTTTGCAGCAGCCGCTCGACTTCTTCGGGGGCTTCAGGCGGCATACATTTCAGCACAGGCCAGAGCTTGCGGCCCGTCGCTTTGAATTGACGTACCAGCAATAGCTTGTGGTAATCGTCATGCTCGATGAGCGACAGTTCCCGCTCACGTTGCGCCTGAACGGACCATTGGGGATAGTCGCAGTCCACGACCAGCACGTCATAGCCTAATGTGTAGTGCAGATGACTGGCGAGTAACATCGTAAATGTCGATTTCCCGATGCCCCCTTTTTGATTGCAGATCGAAATGCTCGCTTGTTTCATTGCTTGTGTGTTTAAATGGTTGTTTGGGTAACTATGCGTCTGTCAAATCATTTATATATACTACCTTATATTTGGACGAATAATTGGATGATTATTCGGTCTGCTGCCCTTTCGTTCCTTTGCGCAGATACTCGGTTAAAGATTCGGGTATCCGTCTGAACCGATACTTATTTTGCGATTCGCGCAGTTGCCCGAATAATCAATCCTGCCGCAATATACAACAGGGTAAAACGCTTCGGTTCCGATGTCCGCTCCTGTCCGCTCCTGTCCGCACCGAGGGCTTTTTTTTGCCCCGAAACGGTTGTAATATTGCACCGGGAACAGACCCGGCTATGGAAACCGTAACGGAGGATTTTCAAAACTTCTCTCAGAGATTCTCCGGCGCGGATTTTTGTTGTCGCCAGACAACAGCGAGCTGTACCTTTGTCCGACAAATTGGCATTTGTCCGACAAAGGTGCTCGCTCTGCGAGGCTGGGCGTTCTCCCGAGTCGAACGCCTTTTTAACCGATATTATGGATACTAACCGAAAACTGACAGACATAACTGACAGGAACCCCCGAACACCGAGTTATAAGTACTCTTTCCGGCTCAATGAAGAGCAAAATATCCGCTTCAACGAGATGCTCTGCAAAGCCGGATCGGAGCATAACCGCAGCCGTTTTATCGTCAAAAGAATCTTCTGCGAGGAGTTTGTCGTCATCAAACGCGACCCGTCGAAGACGCAGTTCGTCGCCCGGCTGAACGATTTTTATTTCCAGTTTCAGAAACTCGCCAACAATTATAATCAGATTGTAAAGGCTGTCAATTCGCACTTTTCCAACGTTGCTATCCCGCATCAGATCGCCGCATTGGAACAGCGAACGAGGGAATTGAAAGCTCTTAGTATCGAGATTCTGAACCTTGCCAAACAAGCTAAGGAATGGTTGCGAATATAAGGTCGGGCTCCTCGCCCGGCGGGGCTTTGCACTATAGCAAGGAAAAGGTCGATAAGGATGAAGCCGAGGTGCTTTTCTGGCAGAAGATGCTCGAACCGTTCGATAAACACGGACGACTGGATGTCGATGCCTGCATGGAGAGTTTCTGGCCCTACCTCGAAGCTAACAGAAGAACGACCAATACGGTTTTCCATGCTTCGCTGAATCCCTCGCCGGAAGATAGACTGACCGACGATCAGCTCCGGGACATCGCGCAGGAATACATGGAACGTATGGGTTACGGCAACCAGCCTTATATCGTCT
>PPYE01433075.1_pt1 | contig 18898 bp, 14 predicted proteins | sample 1559881 | NCBI WGS metagenome assembly PPYE01 (sample SAMN08240022, study PRJNA423297) | Human gut metagenome, whole genome shotgun sequencing project. | reverse complement strand
CCACCGCCCCCAGACTCTCCCCCACCAGGCGGAAGTCCGTGGCCGTGTCCCGCTGAAGGGCACGCTTGTGGGGACTGCGGCCCATGAGCACCACCTCCCGCACCGTGAAATCAAAGTTGTAGGTGTTGTGCTGGGCCACCATGGCCATGCTTTGGGCCGATTGGCGGGGCGTATAGTCCTGCAAAAGACGGCCGTCCAGCAGCACGGCACCGCCTTCCGGACGCAGAACCCGGCCGATGCAGCGCAGCAAGGTGGATTTTCCGCTGCCGTTGGGCCCGATGATGCCCAGGACTTTGTTTTCGGGAATGTCCAGGGTCACATCCCGCAGCACCGAGCGTCCACCCAAGGCTTTTTGCAGATGCTGTACCGTGATTTTCATGCCTCACCACCCCCGAATCCGTACCGGCGGCGTACCATCAGGTACAAAAACACCGGCGCCCCCAGCATGGCGGTCAGAATGCCCACCGGGATTTCGTTGCCGGGCAGAATGGTGCGGCAGAGCACATCCGCCCAGAGCAGAAACAGCGCCCCGGACAGCGCACACAGCGGAACCAGGCGACGATGATCGGTGCCGAAGAGCAGGCGCACCCCATGGGGCACCACCAGCCCCACAAAACCGATGGCCCCCGCCGCATACACCGAAAAGCCCACCAACAGGGCGCTGACCGTGAGGTATACCAGGCGATAGCGGTGCAGATCGGTGCCCAGGGTCACGGCGGTTTCGTCCCCCAGCAGCATGAGATTGAGGGTGCGGCTCTGGGTCAGGAAAAACGCCGTGCCTCCTGCGGCCACCGTCAGCATTACCCCGTTGACCGGCCAGTCGGCGGCGGCCAGGCTGCCCATGGTCCAGCGCAGGATTTCGGTAGCGGCACGGTCGGCGCTGTGTATGTATAAAAGGAACTGGGAGCCAGCCCCACACACGGCGGACAAGGCGCTGCCGGCCAGAAGCAGCTTGACCGAATTGGCCCGGCCGCCCACGTTGGCCAGCACCACCACCGCGAAGGAGATGGCCAGTGCCCCGGCAAAGGCCATCAGCCCCACATAGTTGCCGCCCAGGGCCGTGCCCACCCCCAGCAGCACCGCCAGGGTGACCCCCAGGCCGGCGCCGGAGGAGACGCCCAGGATGTACGGATCAGCCAGCGGATTTTTGACAATGGCCTGCATGGCCACCCCGCACAGGGAAAGGCTGCTGCCCACCGCGGCGGCCAGGACCAGGCGGGGCAAACGGATGAGCCAGACCACATCGTGGACCGCGGTTCCGGGGGCCCAGGCTTCCGGGATGGGTTGTCCCAGCAGCCGGTGGGCCAGTTCATACCGCAGAACAGTGTACACCTGCCCCACCGGCAGCCTGGTGGTGCCGAAAGAGACCGCCACCACCAAAGACACCCCCAGCCCTGCGGCCAGCAGCACCACGGTCGCCGCCACCAGCCCGTCGGCGGGACGGCGTTTTCTTGGTATCATACCTTGTTTCATCGGATTCCGCCTTTGCTCAGGACACGGACAGATCCGGGTACATGCCCGCGGCAATGGTGCGGATGCCGTCCACCGTGCGGGGGCCGGCGGCGTACACATCCCCCAGCATCACCGGCTTGACCCGGTCGGCGGCCACGGCGGTCAGGCTTGCCAGGGCCGGGTCCCCGGTGATGGCCCCCAGCTGCTCGGCCACCACGGTTTCGGGGTCATCCCCGGAATAGGCCATGTAAATCACGAAGATCACATCCGGGTCCGCCTGCACCAGCTCTTCCTTGCTCATCTCCCCGCCTTCCGGCTTGACCAGGGTGCCGCCCAGCTGCACCACCATGTCTCCGGCCAGGGTATCGGCGCCGTAGTTGGTCATGCCGCCGCCGATGGGTTCCACCACCGCCACCCGGGGGGAATCCTGCCCTTCCACCGCCGTCAGGGTGGCGGTGATGGCGGTGCGCATCTCCTCCACCAGGGTTTCGGCCCGGTCCTCCGCATCAAAGATGCGCCCCAGGTTCAGGATGTCGGTGTACTCGTTTTCCAGGGTACGAGGGCGGCCGCCGTCCCGGGTGTTGGTGTTGATGTAGGTGGCCACCCCTTTGTTGTTCCAGCCCGTCACGTCCCCCAGATTTTTCTCGCTGAACAGCGAACCCCAGGAAAGGATCATGTCCGGTTCCAGCAGGGTCACGGTCTCCTTGTCCGGAGCAAAAACGTCCTCCCGGTAGTTCATGGCCGCAAAGCCCTCCTGCCATTCCGGTTTGACCTCGTTGTCCAGGCCGTAGCTGGCAATGACGTGATCTTCCAGCCCCAGGGCGATCATGGTTTCGATGGAGCCCTGATAGACCGCCACCACCCGCTGCGGGGCTTCCTCATAGGTATAGCTGACTTCGTCCCCCAGGTAGTTGTAGTTGGTGACGGTGACGGGATAGTGCCCGTCGGCGGCGGTTTCGACCGTGGCGGGTGCGGGCGACGGTGCAGACGTACCGGTTGCCGGGGCGCATCCGGCGGTCAGGAGGGCCAGCGTCAGAGCCAGGACACCGGTGCGAAGGTGGTGTTGCCGTTTCATAAGATACCTCTCTTTGTGTGGGAGAACCGAACAGGCACCGCAAAAAAACAGCGGGCCTTTTCTGCCAGACAGCAAAAAAGACCCGCACAAAAACAAAGCACGCCAAAACACGGTGTACCATGGTTTTACCGCACAAACGTTTCGTCCGTCCGCTGCGCGGGTCCCGCCTCCCACGGCCGACGGTTCTGCCCGGCCGTACAGGCGGTATTCAAACAGCAAGGCAGGTCTTCCGGCTCTGGCGTCCTCGTTCCGGTTCAGCCTTCCCATGCCAAAAGCACAGTGACATTGTGCAAACCGGAACTCGGCCATTACGGCGGCGGTCCCGCGCAGGTCTTGCACCTGCTTCCCTATTCTCCCGGCCGGCATGCGCCCCGGGCACCTTGTGTCGCTTTGTAGTATAAAGGTAACATAAACTCAGCGCTTTGACAAGCGAGGATCCCGCAGAAACACATAGCGGTCCTTCTCCGAGTGTTCCGGGGCAAACCGGAACTGCCGACCCACAAAGTCTTGCAACTCCTCCGGCCGGGTAACACCATGCTCCGCCATATAGCGGACCATCTCCCCCCGGGCCATCTTGCACATGGTGGCCTTTTCCACCACCTTGCCGTCCTTTTCCTCCCCGAAAACGCAGCTGACAAGCCGCACGGATTCCGGCAGATACCGGGAGATACAGACGCTGTACTCCTTGGAGGCCAGATTGATGATGCAGTCGGTCTCGGCAAACAGCGCCTTGGCCAGGCTGTCTCCCCAGAAGGCATACACATCCTTGCCATACTCGGTGGCAAGACGGGCCTGCATTTCCAGCCGGTAGGGCGCCACCCCGTCAAAAGGACGCAGCAACCCATAAAATCCGGACAGGATGCGCAGGTGCTCCTGTATGTAGGCAAACTCCCAGGTGGTGAAGACCCCCGGCGCCATATACTGGTACTGGATGCCCTCGTAGCTGAGGATGGCCGGCGTCAGATGGCGGCGCAGATCCATGGTCTGCAGCCGCTGTACATTGAGTTCCGCCAGCTGGTCGTTGCACTTCCACAGCCTTTTCAGCTCGCCGAAGGACATGCTTTGCAGTTTGGTTTTCAGTTCTTCGGTGCGGCCCAGAAATGCCGGCAGTGCCTTCCAGTCCAGGCTATCGGGGTCAGCCTTCATTTTCTTGGCCGGCGATATGATGATCCGCATGGTCTTTTCCTCAGGCCTCCCCTTCCAGCGCGGCCAGAATATCGGCGGCGTTGGTGTCGGGCTTGACCTTAGGCATCACCTTTTCAATGTTGCCCTGGGCGTCGATGAGGAAGGTGGTGCGTACCACGCCCATGCTCACTTTGCCGTAGAGTTTCTTTTCCTGCCAGACGCCGTACGCCTGGATGGCCTGCAGCTCCGGGTCAGACAACAGAATGAAGGGCAGCTCATACTTCTGGGCAAACTTCAGGTGGGATGCCACCGAATCCTTGCTGATGCCGATGACCACCACGTCCTTGGCGCGGAAGCCCTCATAGTTCTGTGCAAAGGCGCAGGCCTGACGGGTGCAGCCGGGGGTGTTGTCCCGGGGGTAAAAGTACACGACCACCCGCTTGCCCGCAAAGTCGGACAGACTGACCGGGTTGCCGTTCTGATCGGGTAAAGTAAAATCCGGAGCCTTGGTTCCTGTTTCCAGCATGGTATTCTCATCCTTTCTGCCGGTTGCCCCAAAGGAGGGGGATCACCGGTCCTGTTCAGTATAGAAGAGCCGGTGCGGTGCCGTCAATGGCCACGGCCACACCTTTGTGCCCCAAAGCAGGTGTTGCAAAGGTCAGTTTTCGACATTTTCTGACCGAATGGGTTGAATTTATGCGATAAACGCCAAAAATATGGAAACCATGTCTTGTAGGATGTATCTGCTTACAGAAAGTCTCCCAGGCTCATCTGGCCGTCCTCACACTCCCGCCGCAGATTGGGCGGAACCCGGTCCAGCAGAGCCAGTGCGGCCTGTGTATCGGTCAGCCAGGGTCGTACCTGGTCATGGGTGAGGATCAGCGGCATGCGGTCATGAATGTCCTGCACCGTCTTGTTGGGAGCTGTGGTCAGCACCACAAAGCGGTCCTGTCCTTCCACATTGTCATATATGCCGGCCATATAAAGAGGGTTGTCCGGCAGCTGAAAGAAATACTTGTGCCGGGCGGCATCCCACTCATAATAGCCGCTGGCCGGGATGACGCACCGACGCCCCGCCATGCTGCTGCGGAACATCGGCTTTTCGCACACCGTCTCGGCCCTGGCATTGATCACCAGACCCCCGTTTTTTCCGGGAATCCCCCACTGCTGGAACCGTGCCGTCACCTTTTGCCCCCGGGCGATCAGGACCGGCGCCCGGGCTGCCGGGGCGACATCCCCCGCCACAGGGGCGCTGAACTCTTCCTTTTCCCGACTTTCTCCCCGCAGGGCAGCACGAACGATCTGCTGCAGTTCCCGGTATTGATCCGTTGAGAACCGATAACGGCCACACATGGTCCTCTCTCCCCTTCCGATTATACAGTGGCAAAGGACGGAATCCGCTGTGCCAGAAATGCGCCCAGGTCCTGTGCATTGCCCTGCACCAGGTCCTTCTTCTGCAGCAGGATTACCCGCTCTTCATAGACCAGAAGCCACGCATCCGGGCTTTCCACGGCGAAGGTAAACTCGGTCCAGGGTGTTGTTTGGGTGCCGTCCACCGTCATTTCCTGGGCGGAGAAGGAGACTGTGGGCAGTTGGTCCGCCGGCAGGGCCTCGAGGCCCGACAACAGCGTAGCCGCCGATTTGTCAAAGGAATTGCGGGGCTGGCGGAAACTGCGCCACAAGCCCCCAACGCCTGCGGCAACAGCAAATGCGCCCACCACAAGGGGCGCAAACAATGCCTGCGGCTCCATCATGCCGGGCACAAACAAGATTATCCCAAGAACCAGGCAGAGCACGCTCATGACCCTGGTGCGCAGCCGGCCGCGGGACTTTCCCTTGGCCCGGGCGTTCAGCCGGTCGGTCTGCTTCCACAAGCCCGGATACCGCTGGCGGGAAAGCAGTTCGGTGCGCTTTTCCAGCGCCTTGCTGACCTGGGGCAACAGTTTCTGGGTATCGTAAGGGGTGAGATGAAAAATAAAATCGGCGGACGCCATGGACACGTCGCCTCCCTTCCCGATTGTCGGCCAGACGCTCTGTGTATGAGCAGCCGGCACTTCTGTACTGATTATATCCAGAAAGCGATTTTCCCGCAAGATATCTCCGTACTGAACACCACTTTTTACACGGACACGACGGGGCCCCTTCCGGAAGCCACCACACCGAAAAATGGTGTACGTTTTCTAAAATGAGATACCAAACATAGCAAAAGGACCGTGAAACTTACGTTTCACGGTCCTTTTTACGGGCTGACTGACGGCCCCTGTTTGGTCCGAGTGGCGAGAGTCGAACTCACGGCCTCTTGAACCCCATTTTACCATCTCTTTGGTACAGGCGAAAGGACCAAAAAAATAGCTCTATATAACGTGATTTTCAAAGAGAGTTTGTTCCACATATTTGGTACGATTTGTGTGTTTTCAATATAAATTCAATACGGCATAATCATGGGCTAATGTGGAAATGCAAGGTTCAAATTATACTATTGTCTTGAATGGAAAATAAAGCGACAACAAAAGGCTTATCAGGCTCTCCCTGGTACAAAATGCTGGTGCTCTTGTGAGCGGCTTTGGTATAAAATTGAGGTGCGCTTGTGATGCCGGCTAGTATAAAACCAAGGGGTCTCTGTGATCCCCACCATATCAAACTATGGTGGGCCGATGTGAAGTGATGCCATATGGCCATTATACCATATGGCGTTATGTCAGACAAATGAAGAAAAAGTACAAACAACCCCAAAATTGGTGTGCCCTCGTGGCATTTTTTCACCCACCGATTTTTACCGATTTTTAGGCTTTATACCAAATCTGACCCACCGATTTGGGGCAACACTCAACGCCCATGGAAAAGCCCTCCTTTGCCGCTTCAGCCCATGTGCCAACTCATACGGGTAAGCTCCGAATCAACATATCCTGTACAGTATGGTAATAGCGCATCTCCTGTGGTGCGTCAACATGCTCAGCAATAAGAGCCATTAATTGGTTGGCATCTAATGGAACACTATTTAAGTGGTAGCGCCCAATTGCTGGACGCATCAAGTATAGAGGGATTCTATTCCCGATAATAAATTCCATTAGTTCATTGAATGTTAGCAGATTTTCGCGTGCACATTCATATGCCTTTCTGTCATCAGTGTCATAGTAGAAAAACGGCTTTAAGAAATGGTATCCTAAATAGATTGCAGTCGGCTGAATGGAAACATCTACGGGTATTCTTTGGTTTTGGCTGTCGCATGAAAGCGTAACGTAAACCAACCGCCATTCGTTTTCGTAGTTCCAAACGGAAGCTTTATTTATTGCAGCACAAAGAACTGCTTCGTCAACTGGATATTTTGAAATAGTGTAGGCGTCCTTATCGAATAACTCAGAAGTATTCACAGGCTCATCGGTATACAACACAGGAAATAATAACTTTCGCTGCGGCGAGTCTGCATCCCATTGGTTAAGGTCATATTCTATGCATATTCCTTGTTGAGAATCAGCATAATGCGACCACATTAAAATCGAATCTTTTTTAGTGGATAGGCAAACCACATAAGTTCCCAGAAACTCCAGAGCTCTGAATTTTAGGCGTTCCTCTTCTTCAAACATACTCTCATAAGTATTTACAAACGGTTCATGTGAAACTATCTCTGGAGACAAACCGATTTTTTGCAATGACGCTTGAAGATCCCTCCATTTCTGCTCAGACGCCACTCGTCTTTCCTCTTTTGTCCCATACAAATGAATGGCTCCATCAAATAGGTCATTAAAACATCCGATAGATGTCGCAGTCATACGCTGACCTTTAAGGTCTGCCACAGCATATTTAGATAGCGGCCGGTACTTATAAAGCTTTGGGAATACTATCGGAAATGTAACCACTTTTCCCTGGGAATTTGATTGCAGTCTCTTTATCACCGATTCTCTAAAGTCATCTTTTTGGACAACATCAAAAAAGGTCAAACGCGTTTCCTCTGGTGTCATGCTTTTCTCCTCAATCGACTGGAGTATTTATGGTTGTTCTTCAAGTCCAAAATGATTTTGATTATATCAAGCAATAACAGTCTAGCTTATTCCAACTCTCGCACAAATTCATCCATCAGCGACACAACTACAGCTTGCTTCTCCTTCGGAACAACATCCAATATTTCATCAAACAATTTTCCGAGTTGAACCACATCGATTTTTCTGACACGCTGCGTGGCATCTCCAAGAAGTTTTTCCTTATCCAAGCCATCTTGAAGAACCGGCCAAAAGTCCGATACATACTTCCGAACTTGTTTTGCATCCGTGTGAATTCCATCGGAAGCCGTGAAAGTATGGAAAGAACAGCAGTCTGCACAAGCAGATTTTATATCCGCATTTCCAGCAGCCAAATAGCTTTCTGCAAGTTGTTTGCTTGCTGCCAACACGGCCTTAAACATCTCGTTGGACAGGCGAACATCTTTTTGCCGCAGCCACTTTGTTAGTTGCCCATACACGAAGTTTCGCTCCAAAGCAGCTTTTTCCAAGTTTGCCTGTGATACAACGCCTTGTATATATTTCCTGTAAAACGGAGCACGTTCTGCCATATGCGTCTCCCTTTCAGTGGTCAAATCGACTTCATCACATCCAGCAAATGCTGGTAGCTGTCCACATCATGATACCGCACTTTGCTGGTAGACATCTCATTGAACAGTTTACGGGCGCAGCGGATTTTTGCCTGCTCAATTGGCTTGAGCTGCAGGCTTTCCATTGTGCCTTTGGTTTCCGCCACAAAGTAGATGTGTTTTACTGTCCCCTCATAGAAAGCAATGGCCCAGTCAGGAGAATAATTGCCTACCGGCGTGGGGATGTGGAAACCTCTCGGCAGCTTGGCGTAGACACAGACTTCCTCAGCTTCATCAAGGTTCTGAGCGAAGCGGCGTTCCACACTGTCCTCAGAGATTCCATCCGTAAATACATAGTCCTGAATGGCTTTTCTGGCCTGGAAAGCCTTGTCAAAATCATGAGAGCTCTTGTCAGCGGTAAAGATGCCGCTGTCATACTGCCCTTCGATTTGGTTGTAGGAGATGTGCTCCACAATGGTGTTGGCTTTCTGTTCATTGATAAGCCGGATAACCTTTGTGATAAACTCTTCCGGATTATTCCTGAACATATAGAGCTTATCTTCCCGCAGATTCTTCAAAATGGAAGCAACAGTCCGCCGGGTCAGCACGGTGCCCTGGGCAACCTTACCGACGAGGTCGTACTCAAGGTGGCTGGAATGGACTTTGCGCAAGGTCTTGGTCCGGGTCTTCACATTGCCGAAGGAATCCCCGCGGTCAAGTTCATGCTCGTTCATTTCATCCTTTTGGCGGCCCACGGTTGCAGTGTATTGCAGCTCCGAGACAAACAACCTGTCATTGATATGCGCGACGGCTTTCCGAATCAGTTCTTCACTATCGAAAGACACCGTATATGCATACTTGTGGTTGATTTGGTTCCAGAGTGCCTGGAACTCCGCCTTTGCAAAGTTTTCGTTCAGCGGGTTTTCTTTCACCTTGGTTTCATGACCGTCCACAATCATATCCTTGAGGGCACGTTCATCATAGACGGCCTGGATCAGTAAGTGGATACCTTCTGCCATCGGCGCCAGATTTTCCGGCAAAGGCGCGGGTGTTCCCAGTTGGATATCCGCCCGGTACTTATCTGTCACCTTGCGCTTCATATCCACATAGCCGTTGCTGATGAGGTAGAACTCAATGGCGTTGGCCATATCGTCATCAATCTGAGTGGGCACGCCGTTGACCTTGACATACTTGCCCTTGAAGTACTCGCTGGTTGCAGTGGTGGGACGGTCGTACAGTTCCTTCTTGATATCGCTCTGCAGATCTGCCACAAAGTTCTTGTAGCTTTCACTGGCAATGACCGTAAGCAGATTGATATCATGTACGCGGTCACCGCAGCTCTGCACATCCATACGGTTGCCGTTCTGGTTTACGCACAGACGCAGACCACGGCCCACTTCCTGGCGCTTGGCGGTCTGGCTGTCAGAATGTTTCAGCGTGCAAATCTGAAACACGTTCGGGTTATCCCAGCCTTCCCGAAGGGCCGAGTGGGAGAAGATGAACCGGGTAGGTTCTTCAAAGGAGAGCAGCCGTTCCTTGTTCTTCAGAATCAGGTCATAGGCCGAGATATCATCCGAGAACTCACTACCGCGTTTCGTCTGGCTGTTGATGCTGCGTCCGGTCTTTTTGTCGATGCTGAAATAGCCTTTGTGGACAGCGGAGGGATCACTGCAGTATTTCCGCAGGTATTGCTGGTAAGGCGTATTTTCCAGCGTAAGATACTGGTTGAGGATGTGGAAATACTCTTCCTCGAACATCTTGCCGTATTCGCCCAGCTGCTCGTTGCCATCTTCATCATACTGGCGGTATTTGGCAACCTCGTCGATAAAGAACAGGGAGAGCGTTTTGATACCCATGTTGAAGTTCTTCTCTTCCTTTTCAAAATGGGAGAGAATCGTCTCACGGATCTGGATGCGGCGCATATCTGTTTCGGAAATATCGCCAACCACGTCGCCGGTATGAAGCACTTCCCCATTAGTGAAGGTCACCGTGCCACGCAGCGGGTCAATTTCAGAAATGGTATAGCCGCGGTACTGCTCCATGCCCTGAGAAACATGGTACAAATTATCTTCCACACCCAAAACACGGGTTTCTCGGTTGATGGACTTACTATACCCGATTTCCATCTCGATACGAGCCATAGGCGGCTTTTTGGGAGAAAGGACAATCTGCTCCAGGAACAGATAGCTGTCGGTGCCCCGGAGGTTCTTGACCTCAAAGCCTTTGACCTCGATTTTCTTGACTAGGCGCTTGTTGTAAGCATCCAGCGCGTCCAGAACATAGACCATATTGTGCTGGACGGCATGGGTAGCGGAATAGTTCAAGCTGAACAGCGGATTGAAGTTCTTCAAAGCCTTTTGGGTGACGGCGCCGCCCATCTTTTGGGGCTCGTCCAGAATCAGGATAGGCCGGTTGGCCTTGATGACATCAATGGGACGGCGGGAAGCAAACTCATCACGCTTGGAGTAGATGATTCGCGCTTCCTTGCTTTTACCATCCTCTTTCAAGGACGAGGCAAAGGCCTGGGTGTTGATAATCATGACCTGAATGCCGCTGCCTGCCGAGAAAGTATCCAGCTGGTTCAGGTTCTGGCTGTTGTAGATGAAGAAACGGGCCTTTTTGCCATAGTATTCCATGAAATGGTCAGCCATCATATCAAAGCTCTTTTTGACGCCTTCTCGAATGGCAATAGACGGCACCACCACAATGAACTTGCTCCAGCCATACACCTTGTTCAGCTCGAACATGGTTTTGATGTACACATAGGTTTTGCCGGTTCCAGTTTCCATCTCAATATCCAAACTGCACCGGCCCAGGCTTTTCACCAGTTCCGGCGACAGCTTGATATTGTTCTCGCTCTGAATGCCGTGGATATTCTGCAGCAGCTGGTCATCACTGAGATAGATTTCCTCATTTTTGAAGCCGGTATCATCCTCAGCTTCCCCAACGGCCAACTGTTCCGCATTATTCTGAAATGTATTTCTGGCCGACTTGGGCACAATTCCCAGGTCACGGATATAGTGGATACCATCATGGTAGCCTTGTCCGGCAAAAACCTTGACGACTGCATCTACTGCGTCAGTCTGGTATTGCTGGATTTTGAAGTTGAATTTCATGTTTTTTTCTCCATTGTTTAGTAGCATACTCAGGAGACAAATAAACAAACTCTGTTACAATTGTTTGCTGGAAGTCAATTCCACTCTCTTCGATAAATATAGCTTGTTTCTCTCGAGGTTTTGTCAAAAAGATTCTAAATTCTTTTTGATATGCAAACCTTTTATCTTTAGTAAAAATTATCTTCTCTATGTCGCCTGAAGAAAACCATTTAACTCTTATTTCCGGAGATAAGTCAACGTATTTGATTGGTGCAAACGATATTTCATACCCTTTTTGAGTCATCCCTTCGTAGAATTTCTCTACAAAGTTGTATGCATCATAAACACTTATGTAAGCAACATTTTTCGTTTCTGTATATCGGGAAAGAAACTCAAAAAATGCTGCTTTATCAGTTTCCGTCCCAAACGCAATCTCCTTCTCAAGAAAATGAACATTCCGTTTAGGAATCAAATAGAAGCAACAAATGTATCCACAAACCGAAAGCCGAACATTATCCGTATAAGAGAACAGTTTGGCATTTTTGAGAAAGCAATTAATTAACCCTTGTGAGGAATCATCCTGCGAAATTGCAATTTGGGAATTATTTTGAAGCAAGTATCCTTCATCGCGCAATATTTCGCTCATATTAGATGGGGCGCAAAAAAGGTAACCCCTTTTATTTGGTGATTGCTCAAAAATTAGACCTTCCGTGTCTTTTTGGAACTCTGATTCAAGGTTAAAAAAATGCCGCATCCCATTTATGTGAATATTCGTTCCAGTATTAAACCCTCTCCGATATTCAGGTTTTTCATAACATTTAATGAGATAAAACGATTTCAAGCCATCGGCATCTAACATTTACAGCACCTTCCTTACAGTATCAGGGCTGTAGGTGGCGAAAATCTGGTCGAAGTTGGCGGCAACGCTGTCGTTGGCGAGGGAGCTGTCACGCATGACAAAATAGTAAGGCTTCTGCTTGGCAATGGCGGTGATGGTCTCCTCGGTGACATTGGCATCGAAGCAGGCAATCAAGAAATTGTCGGCCACGTTGAATACCTTTTTGCCCGCAATCTCCGTCTGCTCAATTTTGCTGGAAAGCAGGACACCCAGATCCAGCATGACCTGGAACAAGAGGTCTTCCGGAGTGCGGTCTTCCTTGATGTTGTCTTCCAGCATATCGAACAGGTTGGCATTGTACTCATCCGGGTGGTAGTACACGTTTTTCATGTTGGTGGTGTCGCATTTGAGCACGCGGAAGCCCACATCCAGGTCCATGGTGCCCAATGGATTTTCTTCCTTGATTTTTGCACCAGCACGGCGGATACGCTCTTCACCGACATCACACAACGTAGCATACTGAGGTGAAGAACTCTTTTCATCCAGCTGTACCAGAATGAACTTGCGCGTTCCGGCATCTGCCGCATTTTTCTTTATTACAGCATGTGCTGTGGTTGCAGAACCAGAAAAGAAATCCAATACGATAGAATCCTTATCGCTAGCAATCGTCAAAATGCGTTCCAGCAAGCGAACTGGTTTAGGGGTATCAAACGGCGCAGCCCCCCCAAAGAGTGCTTTAATCTCTTTTTTGGCTTCATCCGTATGACCAACTTCTGTATACGGCCAGAAGTTGGTGGGGAGTTTTCCGCCTACATTTTCAATATATGTTTTTCTGCTGATTCCCCCCATACCATTCTGGGTAAAGTAAAACCGAGGCCATTGCCCACGTTCCAGCACCTTCTTTGCGTTTTGGGATGCAACTTCCAATGGGTCAGCTAGAACGATTCCTTTTACGCCGCGACGAACTTCACCGGGAGAAATACCGCAAATCTGTGCACGCTGTTCATCGTCAGCCAAGTCCTTCAAAACATATGGAGTCCACCCATTCATAATTTCAAGCATCGTTTCCTGTTGATATCTCCAACAGGCTCCCGGATATGGATAAAGCATTTTCCCCGTAAAAGGATGCTGAATTGCATAGACCATCCCTTGGTGCGTTGCGGCACCAGGCGCAAAAGCATCACTGCTTCTCCAAGCCATTGTATCATTATCGGGATTCTTATATTTTGAATCCATTTCCTCCGTACGGGGAAGATAATTGGGCATCCAGTTCATTTGCTTGCTGAACACTACCAAATGCTCGATTTCACGCACAATTCCTTTGGAATCATTTCTTGGCGCATACGTTCTTTGCCATGAAATGTCTGCAACAAAGCAGGAATCTCCAAATACATCATTGCAAAGCTTAATGAGATTGGCACACTCTCCGTCATCAATACTGATAAAGATAGCCCCATCATCAGACAGCAAATCCTTTGCCAGCTTCAGCCTCGGATAAATCATGTTCAGCCAGTCGGTATGGAAGCGGCCGTTGGTGTCCATATTTTTGACAAGGCGGTTGCCTTCCTCGTCGTACTGGCCGCTGTTTGCCAGATATTCCTCTGTGCTCTGGGCAAAATCGTCCTCGTACACAAAGTCATTGCCGGTGTTATAGGGCGGGTCAATATAAATCATTTTGATTTTGCCCAGGTAGGTTTCCTGCAACAGCTTCAGCGCTTCCAGGTTGTCGCCCTCAATATACAGGTTTTCGGAATCGAAACCGCCGGGGGTGCCATCCTTGCCCATGCTTTCCGCCGGGCAAGGGCGCAGCGTTTTAGCAATGGGCGCATTGGCCAGCAGCACAGACTTCTTTTTATCCGGCCAGGTAAACTGATACCGTTCATCCTTGCCATCCACTACGGTAGTATTGATTTCCTGCATCAGCACATCTTTATCAATGGCACGCATCACCACACCGTTTTCGTCCACGGTTTCCGTTACCGCATTGGGAAATAGCGCCGCCAGCTTCTTGAAATTTTCATCAGCCCTGTTCGGCGTCTGCATTTTCAGCTTGTCCATCTTTTTATCCTCAATTTATATTCTTTTTTAGTTCGCCAATTCTAATGGAACGTTCTTTATTATCCAGTAACAAAAAGCCAAGTAGTATCATTTGGTAAAGTTCATCATACCATTCTTCCAACTGCTCCGGCGACATAGCAGCAACGTATTCTTTATACTTTGTACTATCCTGTTTAGAGCAATTATTATGACGAATGTTGACATTGTTAAGCATAAAGAATATATCGTCCGACAGCTTCTTGTTTATGCTTTGCAGTTCTTTGCGCTTTGCCTCCAAATCCGCCCCCAAAGCAATAAGAATAGCTTTCTTTGATTGAATGTCCCCTTTCAAAGAACGGTGGTTATATCGAATCACATCGAAAGTGAGTTCAGCCGTAGGCATTATTTCAGCTGCTGCAGTCACTTCTGGTTTATTCTCAACAACAATAAAGTAATCCTTGTCTTCATTTGCGTAGACGGTATGATTGCACTCTTCCAGGATTTCATCCATTACATCTTTAAGATGATAGAAATTGCCGCACCACTTTAGCGTATCTTTAAAGAACTTATCGTCAAATTTATTGTTGGCTAAGTTCCAGAAATTATAAAGCAATTCTATTAATGTCAGGTGTGCGTCAACGTTAACCTTTGCCTTTTCTTCAAGTACAGTAAAATTTAAGGCCGATAAGAAATCATGTACATCTAAAAATCTACTACGATAGTCCCACTCCTTAAAACAATACTCATCAACAAAATTAAAGAGGGTGAAGTAACTAACGTCAAACATGCAAAGTACTTTTTCACTGCGTGCCATTGTCAGAAGTCTTTCCGTATCACTTCGCATATCCAATTTTCCTGCTACTATATCAAAAATACTCTTTCTCAAATCGTTACACCTTCATTCCCTTCTTGAGTTTGTTGATTCTCTGCGCCAACTCAAACTTCTTCTTAGGTTGCTTCTCCGCCCAAGCCAGTTTTTCCAGCCGGGCAATTTCTTTTTCCAGCTTAACACGCTGTTCATCTATGGCAATCTGCTGATCCAGGGTATTGCCGGTTTGCAGCCGGATATTGCCTACCTGAACAATCACGTTTTCCCAAACGGCATCCATGGTCAACCCTTTTATTGCCAGGGTCAGGTCCGCCGGGTCACGCCAAGGTGTTTGCAGCAGCTTGGTATGGTATACGGCCATCTTGGCCTGCCCATCGCATTCCAGCAAGAGCACCATATTCTGCGGTATGAGCTTGGACAGCGTAATCAGGGTCTTTTCGCTGAACTCTCTGTGCTTGAGTGTTACCTGTAGCACAAAGAACGCCTGAACCGATTCTCCGGGCGCCAGGTTCAGCTTGGCGGCAGAGACCTCGTTTACAATCACGATGCGGGAAATATCCGCGTCAATTTTGGTCTTCTCTGCCGCATTCATCTGAAACTTGGTGTAGATAGCGGTTTTGGGCAACGGTTTATTCAATTCCGTTGATTTTGGCAATCCCAGCATGATTTCACCTTCCAAATCATCAGAAACGGACAACCTCACAGGGAATCCCCTGTGCCTTTGCACATTCAATCATGTTCCGGGCTCCGGCAGACTGTCCATCCCAAAACACAATAGCGGCATCCGCAATCTCTGCCATCTGCGCATTGCGTTTCACGGCGGCAGCTTTTCCAAAATAGTGCCAGTTGGCCGGGTACTCCTCCAACTGATATCCATGCTGACGGGCATAGCGTTCACCCAACCTGTCAGCACCTCTGGTTGTGCCGCTCACAATGGATACAGGACGTTTGGGAGACAACTTCTTGAGGTATTCGTCCACAGCCTTTGCCATTCCCGAATAATCCTTAAAATCGCGGCTTCCTGCAATCACCAGACGGAACGCATCGTTCTTCGTCTTCTTGGAGGGTTCGTCCCGTATCACCAGGAAACAAATCAGCTCAAAATCGTCCAATCCCTTGATTTCATTGGCCAGAAAACTCATCTGGTCACCGCCCAAGAAGCTGCTGATATCGCTCTCTTCCTTGACCTCAATGATGGAGGAAATGGCATCCCCCAACAAGCGAGAAAAAGCATCCATCTTTTTGCCGTCGCTGGTTTCCTTGTTGAAGGCCCGGTACAGTTCGGGAATGGGCTGGGTCTTTCCTTTGCAAAGATACCGCATTTTATCCAGCATCTGTTTGGGCGAAAGATGGTCGCAGACGATATCTCCATCTTTGCTGATATAGACCATGTAGAACGGATGCAGGCGATTCTGGTTGTCGATGTTCACACTGCCGGAACGATTCTTCAGCACATAAATCACGCCGGCTGGCATATCGGGAGCGGAGGCCGTCACCGAATGCAGCCCATAGGGCGCATGCTCGATATCCGGGTGGTCCTTCATGTAATCCAGCAGGTCCAGACGGAACTCGTTGAGCCCCAAGTCCATGATGGAAATGCCGCTGGACATTTCCTCAATATCCACCACTTCTTCCTGCAGGCGGCGGAGCTGGGCCTTGCGATATTCCAGGTCAGTCTTTTCTTCCTCACTGAGGATGTTGTCGTCGCCGGTGGCAGCCATATCCACAATCTTCATTCGGGTCTCGACCTTGGCTTTCAGGTCGATGTACTCGTCCAGCGTCACATCCGGCCAGAAATTGACCAGCTGAATACAGCTATTTTTGCTGCCGATACGGTCGATACGGCCAAACCGTTGGATAATGCGCACCGGGTTCCAGTGGATGTCGTAGTTGACAAGGTAGTCGCAGTCCTGCAGGTTCTGACCTTCCGAGATACAGTCGGTGGCAATCAGAATATCAATGTTTCTGGTATCACCGGGCATCAACAATTCCTTGTCCTTGGATATAGGAGAAAAACAGGTCAGTACGGTATTCAAATCACAGTGCAGACCGGGCACAGTGGTGCGGCCATCCACATTGCCGGAAATCATGGCAGTATGCAGCCCGAAGTTTTTCAGCATATAGGGGCTCACATTGTTGTACAGGTATTCTGCCGTGTCCGCAAATGCAGTGAAGATGATGACCTTCCGGTTGTCATGGTTGATGGGATGTTCCACCTTGTTTTTCAGCACGTCCAGCAGCTTCTGCAGCTTGCAGTCATACTGCGGCGTGATGTCCCCCACCATGAAAATGAGAAGCTCCAAGGTTTCCTTGTCCTTGGCAAGACTTCTCCGCCAGGAAACGTAGTCCATGTCACCGATCTCAATTTTGACTTTGCGGCCAATGGTGAAGATATCGCCTTCACTTTGGTCATCGGCATCCAGCTGGTCCAGGTTGCTGATGTCTGTCAGGTTCAGTGTGGTGGAGGCCGACTTGTCATAAGCATCGATACTCTGAATGGTATCATCAATCAGTTTACAGATACGCTGGAGGGTCAGATTGAAGGAATAGACTGAGCTCTCCATACGTTTCATCAGGTTGATTGCCATCAGGCGGCGAATACCCTGCTCACGGCTTGCCTGTGTAAAGCCGATGTTGACCTTGTTGTCCTGGTACAGCTCCGCGTATTTTTCGAGTTTGCTGCTCTGGATGTAATGGCTGGGTGTATAGATACTCAGATCCAGAAGCATCAGCTGTTCAAAAATTTCATTGTAGTTGATGGCCCGCTTCAGATTCGTCAGCTGGGGACGCAGTGAAAGCGGCTTCAAACGCGTCGGGAATGTACCAATGGCACTGGTGTCATAGTACTTCTGGATATGTTTGCGGGATCGAGCAATCGTGACTGAGTCCAGCAATTCAAAGAAATCGAAGTCCAGCATCTTCAGCAGGTTTGCGGTTGTGCGTTCTGCTGCCGGCCACTTGCTCCATGTGTTAAATGCCTGCTGTGCATTTTTGAAAATATCATCAATGCCCCGGGTCGTGTTCAGCTTCTCATCAATAGTGGCAGAGTCACCTTCATAGGCAAGGGCCAACTGGTTCTTCAAATCGTTGAAGCGGTTATTGACCGGCGTGGCAGACAACATAAGGACCTTAGTCTTGACACCGGGACGAATCACTCGGTTTAGCAGCCGCAAATAGCGGTTTTCTCTTTCGTCATCCTCGCCGGACAATCTGCCGCCATTGCGGAAGTTGTGGGACTCATCAATCACAACCAGGTCGTAATTGCCCCAATTCAGGCGGTCCAGGTCCAGACCATTGGATGAGCCGTGTGTCCGGCTCAAGTCTGTATGGTACAGAACATCATACCGAAGCCGGTCAGCGGCAATCGGATTGTTGACATAATTGTCCTTATATGTATTCCAGTTATTGGCCAGCTTTTTGGGGCAAAGCACCAGTACAGACTTGTTACGGTTTTCGTAATACTTAATTACGGCCAATGCAGTGAAGGTTTTACCTAAGCCAACACTATCTGCCAAGATGCAACCGTTGTACTTCTCCAGTTTGTTGATGATGGCAAGCGCTGCATCCTTCTGGAAGTTGTACAGCATCCCCCAGATTTTGCTCTGCTTAAAGCCAGTAGCTTCATTCGGTAGCACATCTTCCGAGATATCTTCCAAAAATTCATTGAAGATATTGTACAGGGTCACGAAGTAGATAAAATCCGGCGGATTTTCGGCATAGGCAGCAGAAATGTTCTCAATCACTTCATCGGTAACATCCTGCAGCTTTTTTTCGTCCTGCCAAAGGCTGTCAAACAGCTCCATGTGTTTGGTCGTTACTATTTAGAGCTGTTTTATTTTCACATTCGTCTTCCACTAAAATGCTTTCATTTAATCCCAAATCA
>PPYE01433074.1_pt1 | contig 18904 bp, 19 predicted proteins | sample 1559881 | NCBI WGS metagenome assembly PPYE01 (sample SAMN08240022, study PRJNA423297) | Human gut metagenome, whole genome shotgun sequencing project. | reverse complement strand
CGCTTATCTGGAGGAAATGTACGTGCCACACAAGCTGGTGGGCGTCATGGCGCAGAACACGCCGGAAGCCGCCAAAGAAAAACATGTGTGGGGCACCGGGAACCAGAAGCTGGATGACTGAGACAACATTCTGTTGAAAAGATAGCGGATGAGGATGCCACTCCTTCAGGATTCTTGTTTACAAAAAGTCGAAATAAAATATTTTATGCTTGATTTATGTATAAACGACAATTTATAATAAAGGTAATTATCTGACCAGATTTTCATATCTCAAATGAAAACGCTGTACTGAAATGCGGAACAGAAAAGATATCTGAAAGAGGACCAGGAGGGAGTGGGAACTATGACTGGAGTAATGGAAAAGCTGCTCAGCGAGGAGCGCGATGAAGGACGAATGGAAGGCAAAATGGACACTTTAGTGCAGCTGGTCTGCGAGGGAATTCTTACGATTTCGGATGCGGCTGCCAGATTATCCATGTCGGAAGAACAGTTTCGAAGACTCATGGATGAAAGGAAGTAATTACGTGCAGTGACCAGTGGATAATAATGATATACGCGAGGCAGCCGCACTGAAATGATCAGGATGCTCTCTTTCGGGCAGGCAGGTAAAATAATAAAACTTGCCGTCCGGGAGAGGGCATTTTTTATGCCCCATTTTTGTCCAAGGGTTATGTCCAAGAGGTTATGTCCAAGGGTTATGTCCAAGAATATTTTTAGCATAACTAAAACCTATGACTCTGCATATAAACCAAGTATTGGCTATTTTAAATTTTCGGTGCTATAGTAAAAACAGAACAAAGGAAATGCCGGCAGAGAGAGGTGAAGCAATGATTGGTTACTCGGAGAAGATGGTCGTCCGGAATCTGAAGGACGCCGGGTGCAGCCCGGAGATGATTATAAAATTTATGGGTTATGCGCAGGAAAGTAAAAAGGAAGAACAGCTTTCACTGTTGGAAAAGCACCGGAAAGAGCTGTTGGATAAAGTTCACGTAGAAGAAAAAAGAATTGACTGTCTGGACTATCTGATTTATCAGGTGCGGCAGAACAGGATTCGGATTTGAACAGCAAAGTAGATATATTAGTAGGAGGAAGAAAAATGAAGAGAATAGAGAATAAAACATTTGATGAGGAGCGGGCGCTCTATGGAAGTCATGGAATTATACTGAATCACTGTGCGTTTGACGGTCCGGCGGACGGGGAGAGTGCGCTGAAGGAAAGCAGCGACATTACCGTGCAGAACACCTTTTGTAATCTGCGGTACCCGTTCTGGCATGACAGCGAACTCAGAATTGAGGATTCGGAGATGACGGAGCTTTGCCGGGCGGCGCTCTGGTATTCGGACAATGTGAAGATTACCGGCACAAAGATGCATGGAATCAAGGCGCTTCGGGAATGCAGCAATGTAAAGATAGGGGAATGCGATATCGTTTCTCCGGAGTTTGGATGGTCAGTGAAAAATATTGAGATGCGCCGCTGCCACGCTGAGAGTGAATATTTTATGATGCGTTCGGAGAATATTCGTTTTGAAGATGTGCAGTTTAAAGGGAAATATTCGTTCCAGTATATTAAGGATGCGGTATTTGAAAACTGTGTCTTTGATACGAAGGATGCCTTCTGGCACGGTCAGAATATCACTGTGAGGAACAGCACTATCAAAGGAGAATATTTCGCATGGTATTCTGATGGGCTGACGCTTATTGACTGTAAAATTATCGGAACCCAGCCGTTCTGTTATTGTAAGAATTTGAAAATGGTCAATTGTGAAATGATTGACACCGATTTATGCTTTGAAAAGTCCGATGTGGAGGCAACCATCACAACACCAGTCATCAGTATTAAGAATCCGCATTCCGGCCGCATTGTCGTTCCGGAGGTTGGCGAGATGATCATGGATGACCCGGAAGCGAAGGGTGAGGTTGTCCTGGAAAATGTAAAGAAGAACGAAAATGAGGAGAGGAAAGAGGAGAAGCGTGTGTGCGATTGTGCATAGGAAAGGAAAGAAAGACAGACTCTCCGGGGATTCCCTGCCGCTGCTGCGTACTCTGCTGTGGCTGTCCATTCCCACTGTAATAGAAGAAGTTCTTGCGACGCTGCTCCAGTATGTCGACACCGCTATGGTGGGACAGCTGGGGGAGCAGGCCACCGCTTCGGTCAGTATCACAACCAATGTGACCTGGCTGGTAAACAGTATTCCCGGAGCCATCGGCACGGCCATGCTGGTACTTATATCAAGATCGGAAGGCGCCGGACAGAAAGAACAGGTAAAAAAGCTTGCGCAGCAGGCTTTTTTGCTGTCTTTGGTTTTCGGACTGGTATTAGGAGGGGTATCAGTTCTGCTAAGCAGTCGGATTCCCGTGTGGATGGGAGCGGAGGCATCTATTCAGAACACGGCTTCCCGCTACTTTTTTATTATCAGCCTGCCCATGGTATTCCGCTCCACAAGCGCGATCATGGGAGCGGCGCTTCGGGCTGTGCAGAATACAAAGACGCCCATGCTCATTAATGTAGCGGCCAACGGTGCAAATATCCTGTTCAATTATCTGTTTATTTATGTGCTGGGATATGGCGTGGAGGGAGCAGCCGTCGCCTCGGCCATATCTTACGTGCTTGCCGGCGTTTTTATGTTTCTGTCGTGCCGGAAAAATGAGCTGCTGCGCTGGGAGTGGAAACATTTCGCGCCGGATGCCGGATTGCTGCGGCAATGCGCCGCCATAGGGACGCCGGTGCTTGGCACCAGCATGGTTTCCTGTTTCGGCTATGTGGTGTTCGCCAGTCTGATTTCCGGCATGGGAACCACTGTTTTTGCCGCCCATTCCATTGCGGTGACGGCGGAGACTATCTTTTATGTGCCGGGTTACGGACTGCGTTCCGCCGCCTCCACCCTCATCAGCAACGCACGCGGCGAAGGAAATGTACAGAAGTTAAAAACCGTGGCGAAGGTGAGCATTGCTTTGACTGTCGCCATGATGTGCATGAGCGGCATATTGCTCTATCTCGGCGCGCGGCCGCTGATGGGAATCTTCTCGCCCAGCCAGGCGGTGGTAAACCTGGGCGCGCAGATGCTCCGCCTGGTGGCACTGTCCGAACCGTTTTTTGGCCTGATGGTCGTGCTGGAAGGAGTATTTTACGGCCTCGGCCGCACTCGATATGCCTTCGTGGTGGAAAGCATCGGTATGTGGGGCGTGCGGATTTTCTTTACATTTCTTGTGGTGAGAGTCTGGGGGATGGACCTTCGCGCCGTCTGGTACTGCATGATCGCTGATAATGTCTGTAAAGCGGTACTTCTGGCTATGCCTTTCCTGAGCCGGACATGGCGGAGGATACTGCTGGAAAAATAATAAAAAACCCGTCTGTTTCTTAGAAAATGAAGCAGATGAAAAAAGTCGCACGGTATCGTGCGTTAAAAAAATAAAAAAGGGACCGCATCATTGCAGCCCCCGTTGTGTTTATTACAGCATCTCATCCAGCATCTTCTGGATATTGTCGCCCATGGCGGCTGATAATTCCTGTGCATTTTCAAGGCTTGTGCCTTTTACGCCGTAGTAGAACTTGATCTTAGGCTCTGTTCCGGATGGACGAACGCAAACCCATGCGTCGTCGTTTAAGTCATAGTACAGAACGTCGGAAGCCGGAAGTCCGGTTTCGGTTTCTTCGCCGGTGGCAAGATTCTTTACAACACCGGTCTTGTAATCTCTTGCGGAGAGTACCTGATAGGAACCGATGCTTGTAGGAGCTTCTGCACGAAGTGTTTCCAGAATCTTCTGAATCTGTGCCTGTCCTTCGATGCCGGCCAGGGTGACAGACTTCACGCTGTCTAAGTAGTAGCCGTATTTCTCGTACATATCGATCATAGCGTCCCACATGGTCTTGCCCTGAGTCTTGTAGTAGCAGGCAGCCTCGCAGAGAGCCATGGTGGCAACGATAGCGTCTTTATCTCTTGCGTGAGTTCCGATCAGGCAGCCGTAGCTCTCTTCCAGACCGAAGAGGTAAGTGCCTTTTCCTTCTGTTTCCATACGGAGAATCTCTCTTCCGATCCATTTGAAACCGGTGAGAACTTCCACAAACTTAGCACCGTAAGCCTTTGCGATGGCGGCAACCATGTTGGTGGTAACGATGGAGGAGATAACCTCGCCGTCAGCCGGAATGCCTTCTTTGGCAGCAATCTGGCTTAATGTGTACTCAAGAAGGAGACATCCGCTCATGTTACCGGTCAGTACATGATATTCTCCGTTGTTGTCTTTTACGTAGCAGCCGAGACGGTCAGCGTCCGGGTCTGTGGCGAGAACCAGGTCAGCGTCTTTTTCTTTTGCCATCTTCATACCAAGCTCAAATGCTTCGCTGGATTCCGGATTCGGGTATCCTACGGTCGGGAAGTTGCCGTCCGGCAGCTCCTGTTCCGGAACAACGTATACATTTTCAAAGCCAAGCTCATGAAGCACCCGTCTTGCCGGTACATTTCCTGTGCCGTGCAGCGGTGTGTAGATGATGGTGATATCTTTCTGCATCTTGTCGATGGCGTCCTGATTCTTGATCTGTTTTTTAAGAGCGGCGATGTACTTGTCGTCGATGTCTGCGCCGATTACTTTGTAAAGGCCGGCAGCCATGGCGTCGGAAGCGGTCATGGTCTTCACTGTGGATAAATCCTCGATGGCGAGAACCTCAGCGGTAACGCCTGCGTCATGAGGAGGAGTAAACTGAGCGCCGTCTTCCCAGTATACCTTGTATCCGTTGTATTCCGGCGGGTTGTGGCTGGCGGTGATATTGATACCGGCGATGCAGCCCAGCTCGCGGACAGCGAAGGAAAGCTCCGGTGTCGGTCTTAAAGACTCGAATTTATATGCGGTGATGCCGTTGGCTGCAAGAACTCTTGCGGACTCATCGGCAAATTCCGGTGACATACGTCTGGAGTCGTATGCGATAGCTACGCGATTGTCTTTTTTGCCCTGTTTTAAAATGTAGTTGGCCAGACCCTGAGTGGCACGGCGTACAACGTAAATATTCATACGATTGATACCTGCGCCAAGTACCCCCCGAAGACCGGCAGTTCCGAAAGCCAGATTGGTATAGAAACGCTCTTTGATCTCGTTCTCATCATCTTTGATGGCGCGGAGCTCTGCCTTTGTCTCCTCGTCAAAATAAGGATTGGATAACCATTCGTTATAAACATCCATATAGCCCATTTCTTTGTATACCTCCCATAAATTAAATTGACAGATAACGCCCGCAGTTCATCCGATGCATTTCCCTTGCCGGCAAATGCACCTGCTTCCGGACATTATCCAGGTTATGTGCATAGTATACCTTATTTTGTGGAAAATTGAAAGGATTCCCTTTATAAAAATAAAAAAATAGTGTATGATTAACAAGAATGTATCAGAAAATTTGTACAACACTGACACATGACAGGAATGTTGCCTTGAAGAGGTGTACATTTCATAAAAAAGAAAGAAAGGAAACAGACATGGAAAATAAAGTCATTGCCGTTGTGGCAGGAAGAGAGATCACCGAGGAAGAATTCGCGCAGTTTGAAGCACGGATTCCACAGGAGCAGCAGGCATACATCAAGACGCCGGAGGGAAGGAAACAGGCGCTCACCCAGTATGCCAACTATTTCCTGTTTGAGAAACTGGGGCAGGAGAAAGAATACGATAAGAGCGAGGAATTTCTCACCATGCTGGACGGCGTCAGAAGAGAGCTGTTAAGTCAGTACGCCCTCACACAGACGGTAAAAGATATCCGTGCCACAGAGGAGGAGTGCCGGGCTTACTACGAGGAACACAAGGATGCTTTTAAGAAAGGAGCTCAGGCGTCAGCTAAACATATCCTGACCGCCACAGAAGAGGACGCCAATAAGATTCTCGCGGAGATTCAGAACGGTGAAAAGACATTTGAAGAAGCTGCCAAAGAATATTCCACCTGTCCTTCCGCAGCCAAAGGCGGAGATCTCGGTACCTTCGGCAGAGGACAGATGGTGAAAGAATTTGACGAGGCGGTGTTCACCGCAGAAGTCGGCAAGCTTCTGGGTCCGGTGAAGACAAACTTCGGCTATCATCTGATCCGCGTGGACGCACTGACAGGAGAAGGAGTAGCTGCTTTTGAAGAGGTGGCTCCTCAGATCACCCAGCAGATCACAGCGGAGAAACAGAACAAAGTATATATGGAAGTTCGTCAGGAACTTATTGAGAAATACGGACTGGAATTTAAATAGGCAGAAAAGTAAGAAAATATTCATAAAAAATGCAAAATTTATCAGGAAAACACTTCCTTTTTTATTTTGTACGGGGTATAATAAATCCGTATAACTTAGGGCGATGGTATATACATCGACAACTGTGAAAACAGAAGAATATATTTAATGGAGGTTATTTATTATGGCTTTAGTATCAGCAAAAGAAATGTTACAGAAAGCGAAAGCAGGACACTATGCAGTTGGCCAGTTCAACATCAATAATCTGGAGTGGACCAAATCAATCCTGTTAACAGCAGAAGAGTGCAAATCTCCTGTTATCCTGGGTGTATCCGAAGGCGCGGGCAAATACATGGCCGGATACAAAACCGTTGTCGGTATGGTAAACGGTATGCTGGAAGAGCTGAATATCACAGTTCCTGTAGCTCTGCATCTTGACCACGGTTCCTACGAAGGAGCTAAGGCTTGTATCGCAGCAGGTTTCTCCAGCATCATGTTTGACGGTTCTCATCTTCCATTCGAAGAGAACGTAGAAAAAACAAAAGAATTAGTAGCAATCTGTGAAGAAAAAGGAATGTCCATCGAGGCAGAAGTTGGTTCCATCGGCGGCGAAGAAGACGGCGTAGTTGGAATGGGCGAATGTGCAGATCCTCAGGAATGTAAAGCAATCGCAGACCTGGGCGTTTCCATGCTGGCAGCCGGCATCGGCAACATCCACGGCAAATATCCGGAAAACTGGGCTGGATTACAGTTCGACGTACTGGATGATATTCAGAAATTAACCGGAGACATGCCTCTCGTATTACACGGCGGCACAGGTATCCCGGAAGACATGATCAAGAAAGCCATCTCCCTCGGTGTTTCCAAGATCAACGTAAACACAGAGTGCCAGATCGCATTCGCAGAAGCTACACGTAAATACATCGAAGCTGGCAAAGACCTGGAAGGCAAAGGCTTCGACCCACGTAAATTATTAGCTCCTGGCGCAGAAGCAATCAAAGCTACTGTAAAAGAAAAAATGGAGATCTTCGGTTCCATCGGAAAAGCTGAATAATAGTTCTTGTAATTAAAGTTTTTCTGTGATATATTAACTATGAAAAGGGAAAGCCAGAACGGCCTGCCCCGTAATGTTATAGTTACAAAGTAACCAAGCCGTCACTATTGGGACTAGTGACGGCTTATTTTTACGGCGCTTTACATAAAATTCCACAAGAATTTATGATAAATTTATAACAAATTTCGTCTTTTTCGTTGACATTCTTCCCTTTTAACGCTATTCTTTTAGTAGAATAATATAAGGAGGAATATCAATGAAGGACGTAGTAATAGTTAGCGCGTGCAGAACGCCAATTGGTAAGTTTCTCGGAATGTTTAAGGATGTCAGCGCAAGAGAGCTGGCGATGACAGCGGGAAAGGAAGCGATAAACAGAGCTGGCATCGAGCCTGCAATGATTGATAACGTTGTTGTGGGACAGGTGTATGCCGGAATGCAGGGAAGTCTTCCGGCAAAACAGATCAGCTATCGTCTCGGATGCCCGGCAGAGAGTAATGCCTGCGTGGTTAATCAGAACTGTGCTTCTGGTATGCGGGCTCTGGAGATCGCCTGCGACAACATTGCCATGGGCAAATCCGAGATCGGTCTTGTAATCGGTGTGGAAAATATGACACAGGCGCCATATATGCTGCCGAAGGCAAGAGGCGGATACCGGATGGGCAACGCGGAAGTAGTGGATTCCATGCTTCATGACGCTCTGATCGATGAGCTGTCCGGCGGACATATGGGTGTGACTGCAGAAAATGTAGCAAAGCTTTACGGTATCACAAGAGAAGAGTGTGACGAGCTGGCTTTAAGAAGTCATCGTCTGGCATGCAAGGCCATTGATGAAGGTAAGTTTAAAGAAGAGATCGTTCCGGTTGAAGTAAAGATGAAAAAGAAAACAATCCTCGCCACAGAGGATGAACATCCGATCAGAGACTGCAATATGGAAACTCTTTCCAAACTTCGTCCGGCTTTTATCAAAGATGGCGTGGTTACAGCTGCCAACGCTTCCGGAATCAACGACGCAGCTGCAGCTGTTGTTGTTATGAGCCTGGATAAAGCAAAAGAACTGGGCGTAACACCTCTGTTAAAGATGATCAACATCTGCGCGGCAGGCGTAAAACCGGAGATCATGGGCGTTGGCCCGGCGGAAGCGATTCCAAAAGCTCTCAAATTAGCCGGACTGAAATACGAAGACGTAGATTACTGGGAGATCAACGAAGCATTCGCACCGCAGTTTATCGGATGCGGACGTCAGCTTGAGAAGAACTACGGCATCAAGATCAATATGGACAGAACCAATGTGAACGGTTCCGGTATTGCTCTTGGACATCCAATCGGATGTACCGCTCTGAGAATCATTGTATCCATGTACTATGAGATGAAGAGAAACGACTATAAGATTGGAGGAGCTGCACTTTGCGTGGGAACAGGCCCGGCAATGGCTTCTCTTTGGACAACAGAAATCTAAATTGCAAAGTATACGCCGGGGATGTGAAAGCGTCCCCGGCGTATTATTTTGTCTTATTTCACCCGTTCCGGCGCCAGAGGCATTTCCCAGGCATCGTGGTCGGTGTGCAGCAGCTTATGTGCCATGCGGGATAGCGGTTTTTCCAGATACTCATCGTAGACTTTCTGTATTTCCGGATTCTCGTGGGAGAAACGCAGTTTGCTCTTGGAATCCAGAAAATAGAGATTCTTGGAGCGGATTGCAGCCATCTCGCGGCCTTCGTGAATCGGCTGTCCGCCGCCGCCTACGCAGCCGCCCGGACAGGCCATGACTTCCACAAAGTGATAGAAGACCTTGCCTTTGCGGACTGCCTCGATCAGCCGGCGGGCGTTGCCGAGGCCGCTGACCACAGCAACCTTAACGGTAGTGCCGGCGATGTCGATGGATGCTTCCCGCCAGCTGTCCATGCCGCGGATGCCGTAGAATGCGTCCGGTTCCGGATTTTCTCCGGTGGCCATGTTGTAGCAGGTGCGGAGCGCCGCTTCCATGACGCCGCCGGTGGCGCCGAAGATCACTCCGGCTCCGGAGCCTTCGCCGCAAGGGGAGTCAAAGTCATCCTCCGGCAGGCTGTAGATATCGATGTTCAGGGAACGAAGATAATTGACAAATTCCCTTGTATTTAAGACTACATCCACGTCCGGGCCGGTGCCGGTGCTGTCCATGGTCGGCAGAGCGCACTCGGCTTTTTTTGCGATACAAGGCATGATAGACACGCTGAAAATGTTCTCCGGATCCTCGTGGATTTTGTCGGCAAAATAGTTTTTGATGATGGCGCCGTGCATTTGCTGTGGAGATTTGGCCGTGGAAAGGCATCCTGTCATATCCGGATACTGGGATTTTAGGAAACGTACCCAGCCCGGGCAGCAGGAGGTAAACATCGGCCACTGGTAGTCTTCTTTGTGATGAAGACGCTCCAGAAACTCGCTGGCTTCCTCCATGATGGTCAGATCGGCAGCAAATGTGGTGTCGAACACATAGTCAAAGCCCATCATACGAAGGGCTCCGGCCAGACGTCTCGGAGAAGCAAACTTTCGCGAGAGACGGAAACTTTCTGCCCAGGCAGTACGGACTGCGGGAGCCACCTGCACAACGGTGGTTTTGCCTTTGGCATTTAAGAAACCGTTCTGGGAGAATACCGGACGTTTGTCATCCCGGCCTGTGAGAGCGCCCACCGGACAGTGGGTGATGCACTGACCGCAGAGAGAGCAGTCGGCTTCTTTGATATTCCGGCGAAGGGAGACGTCCACGGTGGTGCGGGAACCGGTTTTGGCAAGATCCCAGACACGCAGTGACTGCACCTTATCGCAGATCTGGATACAGCGCATACATTTGATACATTTGCTCTCGTCCCGGATCAGCGGGAAATCTGACGGCCAGCTGTTATAAGTAATATGCTGCGGGTAGGATCCGGTTCCGAATTCCAGTTCGCTGGCGATCTTCTGCAGCTGACAGTTGCCTGTGCGCACACAGGTCGGGCAGAAGCAGTTGTGCTGGGACAGAATCATTTTGATGTTGATCCGTCTCGCTTCCCGTACTTTCGGGGAATTGGTGAGGATTTCCATACCTTCTTTTACCACGTTGTTGCAGGAGGTGACAAGACGCTCGATGCCCTTTACCTCAACTACGCAGACGCGGCAGGCGCCGATTTCGTTGATGCCTTTTAAATAGCAGAGGCTCGGCACCGGCATTTTCGCCTCTTTGCAGGCTTCCATGATGGTGATTCCATCTCCCACAGTGACAGGTATATTGTTGATCGTGATATTTACCATTCCTCTACTCGACCTCCTTTAAATACTCCGTAGCCAAAGTGGTCGCAGCGGAGACACCGGCGTGCTTCCTGTGTGGCTTCTTTTTCTGACATTCCCTTTTCCACCAGCTCGAAATCCTGTTTCCGCTCGGTGGTATTTCTCTGCATCATGGTGACACGGCCGCAAGGGGATTTGTTCTCGATTCTCGGGTCCGGAACCTTCACTTCGCTTTCTATAATATGATTATAACCCAGATAATTGTCTATATTGGCGGCAGCTACTTTGCCGGCTGCGATGGCGCGGATGACTGTTGCCGGACCGGAAACGCAGTCGCCTCCGGAGAAAACGCCGTCCACATGAGGGATGGAGCTGTCGTCCGAAGTGAGAATTCTGCCTCGTCTGACCGGAAGTCCGGCGCGGGCGAATGACTCGGAGACAATATCCTGCCCGATGGCAATGATGATAATATCACACGGAATGTGTATCGGTTCATGGTCGGAATCGGCAGGCATCGGGCGTCCGCCGCTGATGAGACCGATGATCTTCGGGTCGGCGACCATAGCGATGACATTACCGTCTTTGTCTGTTTCGATCTCTTTTGGAGCGTGAAGTTCAAGAATCTCTGCACCTTCAGCAATCGCTGCCTCGATCTCTTCTTCCAGGGCGGTCATGTCGGCCTTCCGGCGGCGGTAGAGAACGCTGACGTTCTTGGCGCCGAGACGGATGGCGGAACGTGTGGCGTCCATAGCAACGTTGCCTCCGCCCACGACGATGACATTTTTGCCGGTGAAGTCCGGATTATTGCCCTCTCCGATGTCCCGGAGCATCTGAACGGCGGAGACGACGCCCTTGGCGTCTTCCCCCGGAATCCCCAGCTTCTTATCCGTATGAGCGCCGATGGAAACATAGACGGCGTCATAATTTTCCCGGAGCATTTTAAAGGAAAGCTGTCCATCGCCGTCACCGATGGAGGTATTGAGCCGTACTTCCACGCCGGTTGCCAGGATATTGGAGATATCTTCCATGAGACGGTCCTTCGGCAGCCGGTAATTCGGGATACCGTAGTAGAGCATGCCGCCCAGCTGGCTGCGCTGCTCAAAAACGGTACACTGATGCCCCATCTGCTGCAGATAGTAAGCGGCGCTCAGTCCTGACGGACCGCCGCCGATAATGGCAACCTGCTTGCCCGTCGGTTCGGAACAGGCCGGAGGAGGAACAAGGCCGCAGTGGTCTGCTGCATAGCGCTTCAGGCCGCGGATGTTGATGGAGTCGTCCACGATATTACGCCGGCATTTGGTCTCGCACGGGTGCTCGCAGACCAGAGCGCAGGCGGTGACAAAAGGGTTATCCTTCCGGATCAGCCGCACGGCATCGGCGTATCTGCCTTCTGCCACGAGAGAGATGTATCCCGGAATATCCACGCCGGCAGGACATAAGGTCACACATGGCACCGGCTGTTCCAGATGGAAAGAGCAGTGCCCTTCTTTTATGTGTTCGATAAAATCGTCACGGAATCCTTCCAGTCCTTTTAATACCATCAGGCCGGCCTCGTAACCGATGGCGCAGTCGGAACTGTTGTAAATGACCCGGGCGGTCCGCTCGATGAGATCCAGCGTCTCCAGCGTGGCCTTGCCGTCCAGTACGTCTTCCAGCATCTCAACGAGAAGGCCGAGGCCGATACGGCACGGTACACATTTGCCGCAGGTCTGTGTATGGAAAAGTTTCAGAAAAGATGCGGTCATATCCACCGGGCACAGTCCGGGCGGAGCAGCCACGATCCGGCGCTCCAGATCCTTGTACAGATCGTCTACGACAGACTGTGCTTTGGTTTTGGTAATCACTTCAAGTCTGCTCATGTTTCCCTCCTTAAGCTTAGTAAAAACGTTGTTATTTAAAATAGATGCAGAAAACAGAGATCATGAAGCAGTGTTCAAAATCTCTGTTGTAAGTACATGGTGTGATATCAGAAAGCATCGAAAAAATATTTCGAAATACGGCGCCTTTGCCGCAGGCGGAACAAAGGAAACAGATATAATCTTTTCCTTGTGCCCTGCCTTTCCCGAAATCACAGGTTTATCTAATCAATAACAACTTTATTATATCATATGTGCATAAATAAAGAGGGGGAAAAGTCCGTGAAGTTATGGTATTTTTTCGACCATTATCAGAATTGCAGTGTTTTCAGGCAACAAGTGTCCCGGTTCCACGGAAAACCTTTCGCCGCAGTCCCGGAGCAAGCCAGACCGCCAGAAGTATTTTGATCAGATCTGTCGGCAGGTATGGGATGACTCCTGCCCAGAGCGCCTGGGAGAAAGTAAGGTTGGCCTGTGCCGCGAGCCACGCCGTGCCGAAGGCGTAATTGACGAGGGAGCCAAGCACCAGCCCCAGAAACAAAAGAGCCTTGCTGCTGCATTTCTCAAAAAACAGGCCGCAAATAAGTGCCATGAAGATAAATCCGATGAGATAACCGCCTGTTGGTCCCAGCAGTTTTCCGAAGCCGGAACCGAAAGAGGAAAAGACCGGGAGACCCACCAGACCGATGGCCAGATAAATGAGATAACTCACCGTGCCAAGCTTCCATCCCAGGATACATACAGAAAAATAGATGGCGAGGTTGGTGAGAGTGATGGGAACCGGACTGACCGGGATGGGAATGGACAGCGGCCCGAGGATGCAGAGAACGGCGGCCATGATGGCGGTGAGCGTCATCTGCGCGGTGGTGAAAGCGCGGTACGGTGCGCGTTCGCTGGTATTCACGCGGCTCTGCGGTGAGCTGGTACATTTGTTATTCTGGGATATGTTTGTGTTTTTTTCTGATGATGTCATAATGTTGTCCTTTCTGATTTGACTTTTTGTTTCTATCTGGAATTTTCCCGCAGGGAAAGCATTTGCTAATTTGGCAGGATAGTTGTATGATAGGGTAAGCTGCCAAATTATATTGTTATCATAGAGGCAGATTGGATTATTGTCAACCAAAATATTTAAAATGGTTGACAATTAAGAACGTGAAATGTGACAAATGGTACATTTAGCGGGTAAATGTATCTTTATCTTATAGTAAATTTATAATATATATCATAAAAGGGAGGCAGAGTACCATGAACACCGATACCATGACAAAATACAGCGTGGAAGAATTGAAATGTCCGAAATGCGGGCATCCTCACCAGATGAGGAAGTATTCCGTCATCAACGTGACGGAGAAACCGGGGATGAAGGAAGATATTTTAAAGAACCGGATTTTTAATTTTGACTGCGAGAATTGCGATCTGGTAGCGCCGCTGACCTATGAGAGTATGTATCTTGACAGCAAGAAGAAACTGGCAGTCTGTCTGTCTACTGAGGAAACGGATCTGGAGCAGTTGAAAAACTGGAAAAAGAAAAGGGGGATGACTCTCAGGGTTGTTGACAATATCAATGATTTAAAGGAGAAGATCATGATCGCGGAGAATCTGTTGGACGACCGGGTGGTGGAGATTGTGAAGATTGCTTACCTGCGCCGTCTGGAGGAAGAGATGAAAGAGGACACGCTCATGAATATCCTCTTTGATTATCACGGAAATGATATGTATTTCCTTGTGTTCTTTGAGAAAAAAGGAATTGGCAGAATGCCGTTTGACCTGGATCTGTATCGCACTACAGCCAGCAAGTACGAAAGGCAGATCAAAGCCCATTCCACAGACGAGTTTATGAAGGTCGATATGAAATGGGCGGGGGATATTTATTTTCAGCGGAGCTGAATCAGTCTGCATTGCTCTGGAATTCCCGGCGGATGGTTCTTTTCAGCTTTTCAATGATGACCGGCGACATGGCAGTGAAATATGTATACAGTTCCGGCAGACTTCGGAGCCGGACGTCGATGGCGGCGTAGCGTTCCATTTTATCAAAAAATACATGGATGCCCGAGTCGATAATCCGGATAATGAATTCAGATGGATATGTATGGAGAAGCTGATTTTTTACATCCTTCGTACAGGAGATGATCTCCAGATCCAGTTTGCTTTTATTGGAGAGCTGAGGAAAAGGCTCTGTGAGAAGAAGGGATTTGTAATAATTCAGCCGGAGTAGGTCTTCCTGTTGTTCGAAACGTTTTGTCATGATGAAATAGCAGCATATTTCAAAGTAATTTTCAATCATCTCACGTTTGAGATGCGGTAATAGTAAATCAGAGTACATTTGTCTTGGCCCCTTTCTAAATATGTCTGATTTTTTATTATCCTGTCAGAAAAGTGTGCACGACAGTTTCTATTTAAAAATGATACATTATGTTATAATTTTTGAGTAGGTTTAATCTGTCCAAAGGGGAAGGGATTTTTGGACAAGCTGTCGGAAAAAAAGGAGGCAAGGCAAGTGTTTCGTGAGAATATCGGAGAGAATCTCAGGGAAATACGAAAGAAAAAGGGCAGAATCAGTGTTGCCAGGATTGTGGATAAGATTAATGATTATGGCTATGAGTTGTCGGCGGATACCTATTACAAATGGGAGAGGGGAACAAGGAAGCCGCCCTGTGACGCCATCCCCTACATCGCCAAGGCGCTGGGAGTCAGCGAGAATATGATTTTTCATCTTCATGAAGAAAAGGAGAAGAACGAGGAAACTTCATTTCCGGAGGGCATTTACGCCGCCATGGAGAAAAAAGACCAGGCACTCATCGCGAATCTTATGATTCGGCTGAAAGAAGGCGAGAAAAGATGGTAAATGTATTGGCTTTTTCATATAGGAACAAATGTATTCTGAAAATTAGCGCTGATATTTTATAAATTTTATCCTTGCGCTTACATAAGAGCTATGCTATAATGAGAAAGCTGTTTGTAACGATGATAATTGATGCTTGCATCAATAATAGATGAAAGATATAGTTTTAGAAGAGGTGAAGAAGATGCGTGAAGGAATCCATCCAAAATATTATCAGGCAAAGGTTGTCTGCAACTGCGGCAACGAGTTTGTTACAGGTTCTACAAAGGAAGATATCCATGTAGAGATTTGTTCTAAATGTCATTCATTTTACACAGGACAGCAGAAGGCTGCTAAGGCTCGTGGACGTATTGACAAGTTCAATCGTAAGTATGGCATGACTCAGGAATAATAACCATATGGTTTTATAGAGGCGGCGGCGCTGGTATCATGATGTAACATATCGTGATTTAAGCGTCGTCGCTTTCTCTTTACACGGGGATTTTCCAACGATGAAAGGAGGAATCCATTTGAAGAGAACGAGTATCGGCGGACAGGCGGTCATGGAGGGCGTCATGATGAAGAACATGGAGCAGTATGCTGTGGCTGTCCGGAAGCCAAACAATGAGATAGAAGTGATGAAGGGCGAATATGAGAGTCTGGGAAACCGCTACGCCATCTGCCGGGTACCGATCATCCGGGGCGTGGTCACCTTCGTTGAGTCGCTCTACATCGGTATGAAGACTCTGGCGTTTTCTTCTTCTTTTTATGAAGAAGAGGAAGAAGAACGGGAACCGGGACGGTTTGAGAAGGCGCTCACACGGATATTCGGAGATAAGCTGGAGAGTGTGATCATGGGACTCACCATCATGGTTTCCGTTATACTGGCGGTGGGCATCTTTATGCTGCTGCCGTTTTATCTTTCCAGCCTGCTGGAAGGAGTGATCGCATCCTACACGGTGCGCACCCTCATTGAGGGCGTCATCCGGGTGGGGATTTTCCTTTTGTACATCTGGCTTATTTCCAAGATGGAAGACATCCGCCGGGTATTCATGTACCATGGGGCGGAGCATAAGACTATCAATTGTCTGGAACACGGTGAAGATCTGACGCCGGAAAATATCCGGAAATATTCCCGGTTCCATAAGCGCTGTGGCACCAGTTTTCTGCTGATCGTGATGATTGTCAGCATAATTGTTTTTTTATTTATCCGCGTAGATCAGGCGCTGCTTAAAATGCTGCTGCGGGTGCTTTTGGTGCCGCTGATAGCGGGCATTTCCTATGAGTTTATCCGGCTGGCCGGCAGAAGCGATTCTAAGATCATGGATATTTTAAGCCGTCCGGGTATGTCTTTGCAGTATTTTACCACCAAAGAGCCGGACGATAAGATGCTGGAAGTTGCCATTGCATCGGTGGAAGGTGTTTTTGACTGGAGAGAATACGTGAAGGCCATGCGGAACGGAGAGCTGGAGGACTGAGCGGCATGACAATAAAAGAAGTCAGGGAAAAAATACAGAAACGGCTGAAAAAGTCTGGAATTGAAGATTTTGAATATGAAGCCTGGGCGCTGCTGGAATGGAAGATTGGAATCGGCAGGGCGGAGTATTTTATGGATCCGGACAGGGTGATTCCCGACGAAGCGTGGGAAGATCTGAACGCGGTGCTCAGAGAGAGAGAACAGCGCGTTCCGCTCCAGTACCTCATGGGAAGCTGTGAATTCATGGGCTATTCTTTCGACGTAGATGAGCGGGTGCTCATTCCGCGGCAGGATACAGAGTGTCTGGTGGAGCTTGCCGTGGAGAAGATACGGGAGAGGGAAGAAGAGCATACCTGCCGGGTGCTGGATCTGTGTACCGGCAGCGGCTGCATCGGCATCAGCGTGAAGCTGCTGTGTCCGGAAGCGGAAGTCACTCTGGCGGATGTGTCGGAGGGAGCGCTTGACGTGGCAAAGAAGAACGCCTGGAATCTGGGAGCTTCCGTCCGGCTCGTGCAGGGCGACCTGTTTGAAAATGTACAGGGGACCTTTGATTACATTTTATCCAATCCGCCCTACATTCCTTCTCAGGTGATCGAGGAGCTAATGCCGGAAGTCCGGGACTATGAGCCAAGACTGGCGCTGGATGGAACCGGAGACGGTCTTTATTTTTACCGGAGGATCACCGAGGAGGCCGTGTATTATCTGAATTCCGGCGGCTGCCTGCTTTTTGAAATCGGTCAGGAGCAGGGAGGCGACCTTCTTTCTATAATGAAGGAACAGGGATTTGAGGAGACAGAGATACGGAAAGATCTGGCGGGCCTTGACCGGATCGCCATGGGACGATGGCCGGGTAAGAAAGAGCCTTAGCCTTAAAAGAGCAGGAAACAAAGATTCATAGATAAAATAATAGGAGGTACATCATGTTTGATAGATTGGAAGATTTGGTGAAGCGTCTGGAAGAGGTCATGGAAGAACTCAGTGAGCCGGATGTGGTCAACGATCAGGCGAGATTCCGTAATCTGATGAAGGAACAGAATGAGCTGACGCCTATCGTGGAAAAATACAATGAATATAAAGACGCCAAGCAGACCATCGAGGACAGCGTGGAGATGCTGGAGGCAGAGAACGATGAGGAAATGCGTGAGATGTTAAAGGAAGAGCTGTCTGACGCCAAGGCGGCAGAGGCAAGATGTGAGGAGGAGCTGAAGATTCTCCTTCTGCCGAAGGACCCTAACGATGACAAAAACGTTATCGTGGAGATCCGTGCCGGCGCAGGCGGAGATGAAGCGGCACTTTTCGCGGCGGAAATCTATCGTATGTATAAGTCTTACGCCGAGTCCAAACGGTGGAAAACCGAATTTATCGATGTCAATGAAAACGGTATTGGAGGTTTTAAGGAAGTTTCCTTCATGATCAACGGTCAGGGCGCTTACTCCCGTCTCAAGTACGAGAGCGGCGTGCACCGTGTACAGAGAATCCCTGCCACCGAGTCCGGCGGACGGATTCACACGTCCACTATTACCGTGGCCATCATGCCGGAAGCCGAAGAGGTGGACGTGCATCTTGATATGAATGACTGCCGGTTCGATGTGTTCCGTGCGTCCGGTAACGGCGGACAGTGCGTCAACACCACGGATTCTGCGGTTCGTCTGACTCACATCCCGACAGGTATCGTTGTGTCCTGTCAGGACGAGAAATCTCAGCTGAAAAATAAAGAGAAAGCCATCAAGGTACTTCGGGCAAGACTCTATGAGATGGAATCTGCCAAAGCCCACGATGCCGAGGCGGAGCTGCGCAAGAGCCAGATCGGTACCGGCGACCGCGCGGAAAAGATCCGTACTTATAACTTCCCGCAGGGACGTGTCACAGACCATCGTATTAAGCTTACCCTGCATAAACTGGAAAACATTTTGAGCGGAGATCTGGACGAGATTATCGACAGCCTCACCGCGGCCGACCAGGCAGCGAAGCTGAGCAAGTTACAGGAGATGCAGGCGTAATGAAAGAATGGAAAAAAAATATCCGTCGGGTGGTGCCTTATGTGCCGGGTGAACAGCCGAAACAGACGGATGTGATTAAATTAAATACCAATGAGAATCCGTATCCGCCTTCTCCGAAGGTGCAGGAAATGTGTCGTCAGATTGATAATCTCCGGCTGTATCCGGATCCGGCAGCGGCCCGTCTGGTCGATGCCATTGCCGATTACAAGGGTCTTGACAGCAGCCAGGTCTTTGTGGGCGTGGGCTCCGACGATGTGCTGGCGCTGTCC
>PPYE01275637.1_pt1 | contig 18905 bp, 15 predicted proteins | sample 1559881 | NCBI WGS metagenome assembly PPYE01 (sample SAMN08240022, study PRJNA423297) | Human gut metagenome, whole genome shotgun sequencing project. | reverse complement strand
CAGGGCGCCAGCACCAATAAGGACAAGACCGCACTGTATCTCGGCGAGGCGCGGCGCATGGGCATTCAGGTGCTGTCTCCGGACGTGAATGAGTCGGTATTCGAATATTCGGCGGTCGGCGATGTCGTGCGATTCGGTCTCGGCGCCATCCGCAATGTCGGCAGGAACGCCGTCGATGACATCATCAAGGAGCGCGAGAGCGGTCATGGCAAGTATGTGAACTTCCCGGATTTCGTGCGTCGCGTGCCGTTGAGTGCCTTGAACCGTCGTCTGGTGGAATCGTTGATCAAGGCCGGAGCCTTCGATTCGGTCGATCCGAACCGTCGTGCGCTGTTCACTATTCATGAGGCTGCCATCAATTCGGTGGTGGGCATCAAACGCAAGCAGGCGGAAGGCCAGTTCGATCTGTTCTCCGATCTGGATGATTCGGCCGAACAAGACGGCATGGGAGACGCCATGGTGAGCGTGCCGGATGTGGAGGAATGGGATAAGAAAACCAAGCTCAACTTCGAGCGTGAGATGCTGGGACTGTATGTGTCCGACCATCCGTTGAGCGGCATGCGGTCGGTGTTGTCGAGTCTGCGTGAGATGTCGATCGCGCATCTGATCGATCGCGCCGGAACCATGCCTGATGGGCAGCAGGTCACGGTAGCCGGGCTGATCACGAATGTGGACCGTCGCGTATCGAAGAAGGGCAATCCTTGGGCGATCGTCACCATCGAGGATTTGGAAAGCTCCATCCAGTGCATGTTCTTCGGCAAGGTATATGAAGCGGCCGCGCCGGAACTGGCGGTCGACACCGTAGTGCAGATCCGGGGCCAAGTCGAGCGGCGCGACGAAACCGTGAGTCTGCGTGCCACGGAATTCCAGGTACCGACCTTGGAGGCGGAGGACGAGAGGCCGCTCGTGATCACGCTGCCGCAGGTTGCACTGAACCGTGATCATGTGATGCGGCTCGGGCGGATTCTGAACGATCATCCCGGCTATTGCGAGGTGAGACTTGCCATCATGGACGATCAGGGCAACGCCAAGGTGCTGACCTTCGGCGATCGCTTCCGCGTGAAGCGGGACACCTCCCTGTTCGCCGAGATCAAGATTCTTTTCGGTCCCAGCTCCCTGCCCATGGCCTGAATGAGGTCAGCGGGCCTCTTCGATGATGTTGCCTTCGGCGTCGATGTGCGGTGCGCCGTTGGCGATGCACTTGGCGACCACGCCCTTGGCCATACCGGCCGAAGCGATCAGCGTCACACCCATGAATACCGAGCAGACGATGCCGATGACCCATGCCGGTGTGAACGAGAGCGCCGCATCGAAGGCGATACCGGAGACGATCGCGCCGACGATGCCGCCAAGTGCGGTGGCGGAAATCGCAATGCCGGTCAGCTTGCCGACATCACGGCGGCCGTATTCGTGTGCAATCATGATGGATGGACCGATCGTGGCGGTGCAGGTGCCGATGCCGTAGAAGACCGCGGCGAGAATCGGCCCCCAATTCGTGGACGGGAAGCACAGGAACAGGCAGGCGAGCAGGCAGGAGACGGAGCCGACAAGCACGCCGCCCACCATGCCGAAACGGTCGAAAATCCAACCCAGTGCGACCTTGGCGACCAACACCACACCCATGTACAGCGACATGATGTAGCCGGCCCAAACCACGCTATGGCCACCGGTGACCACCTCGGTGCCGTTGTTGTTCACGGACGTCATGTTGGAGACCATGTTCACGGAAACCGCGCCATTGATGATGCCGACGAACAGGAAGCCGAGTACCAGCAACCAGAATCCGGCATGCTTGCGAAGCACCTTCCAGCCCACGGCCACGTTCACTTCGGACAGTGAGTGCCCGCTCTTGCGTTCGGCCTCTTTGATCTCCTCGTCACTCAGTTCGGCGCCAAGCGGCAGCAGACCCTTCTCGCTCGGCTTGGTGCGGAAGAAGATGACCGGAATCGGCAGTGCCGCGACCAAGCAGATCATGCCGAGTACGACATAGGCGGTACGCCATCCGTAATTGGCGATGACGGTGCTGGCGATCGGGGAAAGGATCATGCCACCGAAGCCGGAGCCGCACAGGGCCGCGGATACGGCCAGACCACGCTTGAGGTTGAACCAGTTGGTCACCACGACGGAGATGAACAGACGTACGCCGGAAGTGATCAGCGTGCCGGAGATCGCCGCAAGCGCGTAGATCTGCCATGCGGAGGTGACGGCGGAATATCCGAACAGCAGCAACGCGGAGAGGATTACCAGGAAGGAGGCGATCTGGCGTGCGCCGAGCTTATCGATGAGCGCACCCATGAACAGCGTCGCCACGATGGAGATTAGTGATGCAAGCGACGTGCCGGTGTTGTACTGGCCGATGGTCATGTGCAGATCGGAGACGATATGCGCCTGGAACAGTGAGGAGCAGTTCACGAATGTCGTGTAGCAGGTGCACATCATCAGGAAACCGCCGATGACGATCCACCACCCGTAGAAGAACTTCGGTTTGGTGACCGTGGTGTTTTCGGGTGCCGTCGATGCGGGTGACGCTTGGGACATGGCGGTTCTCCTTGCCGTCGTGATCACTGCTGATTGCTATGCAAACTAGCATTGCCATGTAACGCCGCCGCCGTAACACATCGTGGCATGACCACCCTTATGATCATGGGGTCCGGGGTGGTCGGCCGCGCCCATGGGGCGGGAATGTCTCACAATGCGGCTGAACGTGAGATTTCTGACAGGTCTCGTGACCCGACGTTGTTACGATGGGGCGTTATGAGCGAAGAAAACTATATGCGAATCATTGATCTGCGTGGTAGGAAGCTGACCCGAGCCGAAATGCTGGATGCTATGCCGCGCGCGGAGATGGGCACCAACGAGGCCACTGAACTCGTGCAGCCGATTCTCGACGACGTGAAGGCCCGCGGCGCTGCGGCCCTTCGCGATTTCGCGGAGAAGTTCGACCATATTCGCCCCGAGAACCTGCGCGTGCCTGTCGAGGTCATGAAGGCCGCCGTCGACGAACTCGACCCGGAGGTGCGTGCCGCCATCGAGGAGTCCGTGCGCCGTTCTCGCGCCGTATCCGCCTCCCAGGTACCGGCCCCGTTCCACACCGATCTGGCCGAAGGAGCCCGTGTGTCCGAGCGCTGGATTCCGGTGCAGCGCGTCGGCCTGTATGTGCCGGGCGGCAAAGCCGTGTATCCGAGCTCCGTCATCATGAACGTGGTGCCGGCACAGGCCGCAGGCGTCGAATCCCTCGCCATCGCGACCCCGCCGAGCCGCAACAATGCCGACGGTCTTCCCGACAAGACCATTCTCGCCACCTGCTCCATCCTTGGCGTAGATGAAGTCTATGCGGTCGGCGGTGCCCAGGCCGTGGCCATGTTCGCCTACGGTGCCAAGGGCTCCGAGCCGCAGGACGGTGAGATCCTGTGCGATCCGGTCGACAAGATCACCGGTCCGGGCAACATTTTCGTGGCTACCGCCAAGCGTATGGTCTCCGGCATCGTCGGCATTGACGCCGTCGCAGGTCCGACCGAAATCGCCATCATCGCCGACGAGGGTGCCAATCCGAGCTGGCTTGCCGCCGATCTGATCGGCCAGGCCGAACACGACGAGCTTGCCGGCTCCGTGCTCATCACCGACAGCGAGGATATCGCCGCCAAAGTGCAGGAGAATCTCAAGTACCGTGTGCCGCGCACCGAGCACGCCGAACGTGTCGAAACGTCGCTGCGCGGTCGTCAGTCCGGCATCATCCTCACCGACGGCATCGAACAGTCCATCGACGCGGCCAATGCATACGCGGCCGAGCACCTCGAAATCCAGACCGCCGATCCGGATGCAGTGATCGCCAAGATCCGCAATGCCGGTGCCATCTTCCGCGGCCCGTATTCCCCGGTGCCGCTGGGTGACTACATGTCCGGCTCCAACCATGTGCTGCCGACTTCCGGCACCGCACGTTTCGCCTCCGGCCTCGGTGTACACACCTTCATGAAGCCGGTCGAAGTCATCGAATACGACGAACAGGGCCTGAAGACCCTTGCCGCCCGTGTGAATGCCTTCGCCGTTTCCGAAGATCTGCCGGCGCACGGTGAATGCGTGCTCAGCCGTTTCATTGACGATCCGTACGACAAGGCGACCATCACGGAACAGGAAGAACGGGCGGGCCTGCGATGAGCGAAACCTCCAGCAATGCGATTCCGGCATATCTGCCGCTGCGCAACGACCTGATCGGTGAGGAACCGTATGGTGCTCCGCAGCTTGACGTACCGGTATGCCTCAACGTCAACGAGAACCCGTATGCGCCGGAACCGGCCGTGGTCGAAAGCATCGCGCAGCGTGTCAGAGAGATCGCCCCGACGCTCAACCGCTATCCGGATCGCGAGCATATCGCGTTGCGTCAGGCGTTCTGCGACTACCTCAAGAAGGAATCCGGCGTCGATCTGGTCGTGGATCAGCTGTGGGGCGCCAACGGGTCCAATGAGATCATGCTGCAGCTGTTCCAGGCTTTCGGAGGTCCGGGACGCATTGCCCTGGGCTGCGATCCAACGTATTCCATGTATCCGGAATATGCGCGCGACACCTTCACCCGGTGGAAGGTCGCACACCGCAATGCGGATTTCTCACTGAACGCCGAAAACGTCATTGAGGCCATTCATGACGTCAAGCCGGCCATGATCGTGCTTACCAGCCCGAACAATCCGACCGGCACGCCTCTTGCGATAGATGACCTGAAACGTATTCTCGAGGCGGCCAAGACCGCAGAGGTCGTCGGGGCCGCCGAAGGCGTGCATCCGGTGGTCGTGGTGGATGAGGCCTATGTTGAGTTCCGCGATCCGGGCACGCCGACCGCGCTCGAACTCATCGACGAATACGAAAACCTCGCCGTGAGCCGTACCATGAGCAAGGCCTTCGCCTTCGCGGGTGCACGTGTCGGTTATCTCGCGGCCAGCAAGGGCATCATCGACTGCGTGCGTATCGTGCGCATGCCGTATCACCTGTCCGCAGTAACCCAGGCGGCGGCCTTGGCGGCCTTCGACCATACCGATGAGCAGCTCAGCCGTGTGGCTCACCTGCGCGAAATCCGCAATGCCACCGCCGCATGGCTTCGCGAGCAGACCTACAAGGGTCGGCCGCTCGAAACCGCTGCAACGCAGTCCAACTTCATTCTCTTCGGCGGTCATTTCGACAATCGCGAACGCGTTTTCGACGAACTGCTCAAACGTGGCGTACTCATCCGCGTGGTCGGCCCCGACGGTTGGATGCGCGTATGCATGGGTACCGACGAGGAGATGGCGCGTTTCCGCGAAGCGTTGGTCGAAGTGCTGCGTATTGTGGAACAGGACTGAACCATACCAATAAAGGAGTCGCAACCATGGCGCGTACCGCAACCATCGTTCGTGAGACCAGCGAATCCAAGGTTGAACTGAGCCTGAATCTCGACGGCACCGGCAAAACCGACATCGACACGTCGGTGCCGTTCTATAACCATATGATGACCGCGCTCGGCAAGCATTCGCTGATTGATCTGACCATCAAGGCGACCGGTGATACCGACATCGACGCGCATCATACCGTGGAAGACATCGCCATCGTATTTGGCGAGGCGTTGAGGCAGGCGCTTGGCGACAAGCGTGGCATCCGTCGCTTCGCCGATGCCACCGTGCCGTTGGATGAGGCGCTGGCCAAGGCGGTAGTCGACATCTCCGGCCGACCGTACTGTGTGTGCAGCGGCGAGCCGGAAGGCTTCGAATATTGTATGATCGGAGGCCATTTCACGGGTTCGCTCGTGCGCCACGTCATGGAATCCATCGCCAACCACGCCGGCATCTGCCTGCATCTGCAGGTGCTTGCCGGTCGTGATCCCCATCATATTGCCGAAGCCGAATTCAAGGCACTGGCACGTGCGTTGCGTTTTGCCATCGAACCGGATCCACGTGTGGACGGTATCCCCAGCACCAAAGGTGCTCTGTGATGAGCGACAAGGATTTGAATCCGGACGATTTCAACGCCGATGACATGCATTTCAGCGAGGAGGAGCTGGAAGCCGCCATGGTGGGATTCGAACGCGAGTTCAACGAAGCCGAAGCGGCCAAGCAGCGGGAATCGCAAGCGGAAAAGACCGATGACGACAGCGATGCCGCCGACGTGCTGAATGCGGCGCAATCCTCCCTCCAATTCGAGGATGAGCTGCAAGGTCTGCTCGGCAATCGTGCGAAGACGGCGGTGATCATAACTCGGCTGACCTCGCCGCAACTGCTTGCCGCCTTCTGCCAGATTTCTGACATCTCCGCGCAATGCGTCGGCTCCGAGCAAGGCGCCGTCGCCATACTGCGCAATCTGGATGGCGACGGTCCCGAGGCGGCCGCCAGGGACATCACCACGGTGGTGGCCGGTATGCCGGTGATCCTCGCGGTGAACCGTGCGGACAAGCTTGAGGCGACATTGTATGTGGAGGGCGAATCCGGCCAGACCTTCGCGCCGCCGGTGCTGTTCACCTCCACCGCATCGTTCGTGGAAGACCTCATGCTCGGTATCACCGATCTGGATGGTCTCAAGGATTCCGGTCTCACCATTGTGGATTCGGCTGACCTTGACCGTGACGATGCCATGAAGGTCATCGCCGAGCATACGAGATTCGGACGCGGCGGTGCCGCCATCGAATAGCTTTTCGGACAACCGGACCAATCGAACGAAGGAGAATGCCCATGACTTCCGTTGTGGTTTTCGACTATGGTTTCGGCAACGTGCGCTCCATGGTGCGTGCGTTGGCCAATCTTGACATTGATGTGACGCTCACCTCCGACCATCGGCAGGCGCTGGAGGCCGACGGTCTCGTGGTGCCGGGCGTGGGTGCCTTCGCGGCCTGCATGGAAGGCCTCAGAAGCGTCGGAGGCGATATGGTAATCAAAGATCGCCTCCGTGCCGGCCATCCCGTGCTCGGCGTATGCGTGGGCGAACAGATCATGTTCGAACGTGGTATGGAACATGGTGATGGCGAGCCCGGTCTTGGCCTGATCAGGGGAGACGTGGAATTGCTCGACGCCGACGTGGTGCCGCACATGGGTTGGGATACCGTCGAAGCTCCGGAAGGCTCCGTACTGATGAAGGGCGTGGAACACGAACGGTTCTACTTCGTGCATTCCTTTGCCGCAATGGGTGCCGCACCGGCCGACATGTCGACCGACCAGATCGATTTCGGCGGTGCCGAGGAACATGTGACCTGGTGCACCTATGGTCGCAGCCGTTTCGTCGCCGCCTACGAACGCGGGCCCCTGTTCGCCACGCAGTTCCATCCGGAGAAGTCCGCCGAAGCCGGTGCACAACTGTTGCGCAATTGGATCGCGACATTCTGATTGTCCATTCGATCGTCGGTGATTTTCCGTGTTCTCCTTACCGTCGCCGACTGTAGAACGCTGATTTGAGAAAAGAGGTAATGACATGTCTTTGACGTTGCTCCCCGCAGTCGATGTTCGTGACGGCAAGGCCGTGCGCCTGCGTCAGGGTGAATCCGGTTCCGAAACCGACTACGGCTCCCCGTTGGAAGCCGCCCGCACATGGGTGGAGTCCGGAGCGCAGTGGATTCATCTGGTCGACCTCGACGCGGCCTTCGGCACGGGCGATAACCGCGATCAGTTGAGCGCCATCGTCAGGGAGCTTGGCGATAAGGTCAATATCGAAATGTCTGGCGGCGTGCGCGATGACGCCTCGCTTGACGCGGCCCTCGAAGCCGGCGCGGCCCGCGTGAACATCGGCACCGCGGCGCTTGAGAATCCGGATTGGACCGCATCCGTGATCGGCAAGTACGGCGATCGTGTGGCCGTCGGCCTTGACGTTCGAGGCCATACCCTTGCCGCCCGCGGTTGGGTGAAGGAAGGCGGAGACCTGTTCGAGACCATGAAGTTCCTCGACGCCGCCGGTTGCTCGCGGTACGTGGTCACCGATGTGGCGCGCGACGGCATGATGAGCGGTCCGAACATCGAGCTGCTGCGTGAGGTCGCTGAGCGCACCGATGCCAAGGTCACCGCATCCGGCGGTATTTCCACACTCGATGATTTGCGCAATATCAAGGAACTCGCCGAGCTTGGCGTCGATTCCGCGATTCTCGGCAAATCGCTCTACGTCCGTGCCTTCAGCCTTGAGGAAGCGCTCGAAGTCGCACGGTAGGCATCGGCCTGAACACGCTACTTCTTGGCTGTACGTCTGCGCATCGCGAGCAGCCAGGAAGTAGCGCACATGCAGAGCACCGTCACGGTGGTGACGCCGGCAATGATTTTCATGGTGGCGTCCGAGTCGTGTCGTCTGTGCAGTATGAGCGGCTTGTCCGACGATGCCGTGCCGCCGTGCCGCATTGCCGCTTCGCCGTTGAGCCGTGGACCGCGCAGAGTGTCGGATAGGGACAGTGCCAAGGCGTTCTGCGGATCCATGATGCCCCATCCGATGGTGGTGTTGCGCTGATCGGAATGAGGACGATTCGCCGAGACGAGGATGCGCTGCCTCCACTGGGCCGGTGTCTCACTTGGGTATCGTGCGGCGATCAGTGCCGCTTCGGCGCTCATATAGGCGGTAGCGAAGCTTGTGGATGAGGCGTCCGTAGCGAACACGCAATCCACGCCTCCCGGGATGGTCGATGCCGTCATCATGCCCGGTGCCGCAACGTCCACCTGATCACCGTGCACGGAATCCTCAGTGACGTTCAGGTCGGTGTTCAGCGCGGTGACGCCGACGACCTCGCCGTAAGCCGCGGGGTAGCGTGCACCGTCCTTGGTACTGGTGGAAGTCAGCCGGTTGCCGGCGCTGGCGACAATGAGGCTCCCATGCGATTCCGCATATTGCACGGCCTGTCTCATCTGCGGAATGTCACGGGTGTCGCTTAACGAGATGTTGATGATCTGCGCATGATGGTCGACTGCGTATATTATGGCCTGACTGACCGTTTCCATGGAGGGTGCGCCCGTTTGCCGACCATTTTCCTCACGGATGTTCTCGAATACCCGGATCGGTAGAATGGTGGCCTCCGGTGCGAGTCCTTGCACCGAGGATCCCTGTACGTTGCGGGCGGCGATGATGCCGGCCACGGCGGTGCCGTGACTGTAGGTGTCGGTCGTGCCGTTGGTGGGATCTTCCTGAAGGTAGCTGACACCTGGAACCACGGCGTCTTTGAGATGAGGATTGTCCACATCCACACCCGAATCGATGACTGCGACGGTTACGCCTTTGCCGGTGGATTGTTGATGCAGGGTGTCAGGATCGAACAGATCATTGGTCCACGGGCGTTGCGTGATGTAGTTCTCGACACCCGCCTGGCACTGCTCCTGCCCGTCCGCAACGGCGGCGTCGACCGACATGCCTTTCGATTCGGCGGAAACGGTCGGAGCCGAGCCTGCCGCCGCGGTGGTGAGTTGCACGCCTTGGGGGAACACGTCGATCCATGCGCGCGGAATGGTGCGAACGTCATTGCCGGAATAGCCGAGCCGCTTGAGTATTTCCTCGGAGGCCTCGGGGACGGGGTAAGCCGTACCCGTGGAGTCGATGGCGAATACGGTTCCTTTGTCAGAGGTTCCTATCGCCGCCCGAACCAATGCTCCCGCTCCGTCTCGCATGGTTACGGAATCGGAATGACTGCCGTCTGTGGAAGCTCCATAATCGCCGGTGACGGCCAGTTGCGCATGCGATGGGGTCGCCTTACCGGAGGAATGCAACGGATATACGGCGCACGCCGATGACCTGCCTTGCGCCGAAACGAGTGCGTCGACCGGCCAGGTGTCGGGAATCACCGATGTCGCGGAATTGGAGAAGTACTGGAAATCGGTGGCGCTGAGCGTACGTGGCTGCGTGAGACGTTCCGGTTTTCCGATGATGTACAGACCGTAGGTGAAATCGCTGAGGGCGGACAGGGATCCGTCCGGCATCACGACGTATCTGGTCTGTCTGGCATCCCCCTGTTGCTGTACCACACCGCCGACCGTCACATCGACGCCATGCACGCCGATAATCTCACCTTCATTGTGCAGGGCGATGGGTTCCATGGCATCGCCCTGCTCGAACAGGTTGATCCACTGCGTGGTGGCGGTGATGACGGCCGTCTGCGGTATGCCAAGCGCTCTCAGATAGGCGTCACGTGACGTCGGTTCGGAGGGGAGTTGGTATCGATGGGATCCGGTGACCAGATAGTCGATGCCATCCACGGAAGCGACTATGGCCTCGCGTGAGGTCTGTTTTCTCGCATTGGCGTTGCTGACGGTCGTGTCGAGACCATGCTCGGAAGTGCAGCTGCGGATGGATCCGGTGATCAGATTGTCACGGTCCGGCAATGAGTCCGGTGCGCCGAGAATGCCTATGGTGGAACCGATGGGAATGCCCTTGAGCTGGTCATCGGCAACGGTGAGCACTTTGAAATCGGATGAGGGGATCAACAATCGTGCGCTGATGGCGTTGATGACGGGATGCAGCGTGCCGTGGGAGCTGACATAGCGTGCCGCAGAGCCTTTGGCCACGATGAGTTTGTTGTTCTCCCAACCGGATGGCAGCGAAGGGCTGATGATGCCGTAGAACATGCTGATGAGCATGGCGATGATGGTAAGGCCCACACCGACTATCACCGGAGTCTGGTTCTTCTTCGGCATCAGCTCCACGCCGTCCGGAATGCCACTGGTGAATGCGGTGACCAGACGACGCCGTGAATAGCTTTGCGCTTCGGAAAGATCCTTCTTATCTGCCATGACAACATCCTTTATGCGGCAAGAGCGACGAATATCACAGGGTGATCGCCAGATAGGCGAGTGGCGGAAGCATCATGATGCATAGGGTTTCCGCTGCATCGGCCATGCGGGTGGCGAATAGCGACCGTCTGCGTGTGACATGCGTGAACACGATGGTCGCCAAAGCGCAACACAGCATCAGCATGGTCAGGGGAATGCTGAATTCCGGATGCATGCGCACGCTCATCAGGCCGGTGCATATGATGCCAAGACCTGCAGCGCTTACGGTAACGCACATCTCACGCAACGTATGAATCTGGCGCGAGTCAAGCAGCATGGCGAGGAATGCGACCAGGCAGATCACCGCCCCGAGTGGTGTACTGAGAGAGTTGAGCAATGGCATGGCGATGAGCAGCATCGTGGCGACGCTCACCCGTCCGATGAACAGCATGGTGGAGCCGGTAATGTAGCGTTGTTTGACCTCGGCGTAATCGATCGGTTCCGGCAGGGCGAAGATTTCCGCATCGCTATGAGGGCTTTGCACGCTGATGCGGGCGAACGACAGACACATCCAAGGCAGTGCATTCGCAGCCAAGGCGGCGAACATCGTCGCAATGATCCAGATGTTCGCCATCCATGAAGGCAGCAATGTGGAAAGTATGCCCGGAATGGCCGCCAACAGGCCGATGATGATCGGAATGAAGCCATAGGGTCGTGTGCTAGGGGCGGCGACGGCCATCAGGCATCCCGAAACCAGCAGTCCTGCACTGGCTCCGACCAGCGGCAACGTGTGAAACGCCTGATCCGGTACGAGGTACGAAGCCAGTTGATAGCCTCCCACCGCGGCGAAAACGCTTGCGGTCAGTCCGATGACGGTGGCCTGTACGGTCATGGTCTTGCCGTGCAGCAATGCAGCCAAGGCGATCAGTACTACGGAAAAGCCGATGCCAAGCGCGGCGTTCCATATCGAAACGGGAAACAATGCCAGCCAGCCGGCACTGATGGCGAGCATGCCCACGCTGATGAGCAATGAGGTGAGCGTGGTGTGATCCTTGGTCCAAGGACGGTAGACCCGTTGCACACTCGCGCCGACGGCTTCGACCACGTCGTCATACACGATGTCCGTGTCGACTGACGCGCCGGGCTCCAGCGTAAGTACGCTCCGATCGGATACATGCTGTTCCGCGAAAGTTCGTGAGGGGGAGAGCGGTTCCCCGTCAGCGGTAATCAATCGGTATCCGCCATACACGATGGAGGGGTCCAGTACGCCGAGCCTGCGGGCGATGTCCGGAAGAAGATCCGCAACGATCGGTCCGTCCGAGACCGTGAGCGTAATGGTACGGGTGTTATAGGCGATCGTCAGTCGCAGCATGTTCGCACTGGGAACGTGCGGTAGGGGAATGGGGGCCGCCGATCGTGGACGGACAGGGGGATCATACGGCATTGCACCCGCTTTGAAATTCATATCTTCTATCTTTTCTCTCGCAAAATTCCGTATGTGACAAATCTATATTTATGACTACTGATGTGAAATAATATAGACTCCTTCTGTAAAAATCCACCGAGGATGACTCTTGATGAAAGTACGGGGGTATATCGCATATGCTGCCGAAAACTTTTAATCAATCATGCAAATGATGTAAAGTTTTTTTGGGACGACAAAAAACGCGGAAGACGTACGGTTAAGAGATTGTGTTGTAATTGAGAATTTAGCTATATTCGGATAGGCATATTTGATATAAAAGGGGTTTCTTTTATGGAAAGTTAGGGGGTATACAATTGCGAAATCCGTAGACTTAAATTACTCTGAGAAGAGTCGTTGCATTGATGAGGGCATTGCTGTCATCCAGTGTGACGCGAATAAAGAATGGTTCTCTACGGGAGGGAAACGAAACATGGCGGAAAAAATCAGAGCAGAGGAAGGCGCCATTGAAAAGGGCGCCGCTGCGGTTGAAAACGCACGACTTGGCATCGATAACCGCATTAAGGATATCGAGTCGAAGATGGCTGAACTTGGCTCATTCTGGAGCGGCGATGCCGCCAACTCCTTCAACACGCTGATGATGAGCTGGCAGGAGAAGGCCAGCGCCCTGAACCGCATTCTTAACGATCTGCGCGATAATCTGCGCGGCACCGCCAAGGATCAGGCCGCAAACGAGGAAGACAACCAATCCCGCACGTCCAAGTTGCAGTCCCTGCTGGGCTGAAGGACGAGAAACATAGACAAGCTGTAAGGAGAAACAACAATGGTGAGCTCTTTTTCCGTTCGTCCCGAGCAGGTGGATGTTCTTTCCGCCGATATCGCCAATGATGCCAAAGGCATCGCTCAAGAACTCGACAATCTCGACACCCAGGTGAAGTCCTTGATCGAGCAATGGGATGGTGCGGCCCGTGAGGCATACCATCAGGCCCAGCGTGATTGGAACGGCAAATTGCAGGAGATGAACCAGATTCTGGGGCAGATCTCTCAGGCGACCTCGCAGATCGCCCAGCAGTATGTCGAGTCCGACGCCCGTTCCGCGGGACGCTTCTAAAACATCGGAATTCGGTGAGGTCGGGACATCCCCGCACAGGGTGGGGCATCCCGACCTCACCGCCTCGTATGCAATCGATGACATGATGGGAAGAAGGGGAACAGATGGTTGAAAAAGTCAGCCTGCAGCCTGAAACGGTGCAAACCCAGGCGAAAGATTTGAACGACATGGGAGAGGATGTACGGGACGCCGATGCCCAATGGAAGGGTGCGACGCGCGGAAACGCCAACTTCTTCGAACAGATGCTTGAGAAGGATCTCAAGCGGTCCGCTCAGGCGTTCCGGCAATCCAGGGAGCGTCTTCACGAGGCGGTGCAGGAGTATGCACAGCGGCTGAGCACCACTGTGGACATCTTCACCAAAACCGAGGAATCACAGATGGATGCCATCAATGACGCCCAAGCCAAGGTGGCGGCGGCGCCGTCCGCGGATTCCACCGGACATGCTTCGGCATCCGGGATGGCGAAAATCATCACGTTGGATGAGTCCTCTTCGGACGGCGGGTCGGTGTCCGCCGGTTCGTCGTCTTCCGAGTAGGGGTGGTGCTGTGATGGTGCGGTTCGGGCGTCGGGGGCGGTTGCCCGGTATGGTGTCGGCGTTGACGTCCTGCCTGCTGTGCGCGGGCCTGTGCGCGGGATTGTGCGCGCGGACGGCGGCGGCGGACGGGACGGTCGACTGGCGCATCGAGGACATGGGCGTGCGCGACGCGTGGGATGCCGGACTGACGGGCAAGGGCGTGAAGGTCGCGGTGATCGACGACCAGGTCGTGCGGGACTATCCGGCCCTGGCGGACGCGGACGTGACGTACAGGCTGGCGCTCTCGCATGGCGACTCGTGCCACGACGTATACGACAAGAACCGGGTCATGTCGAAGCGGGACATGACGCTGAGCACTGCCGACGGGTTCAACATGACCCATGGCACCCACATGGTCGCCCTGATCGTGGGCAACGGGAAGGGCTATGACGGCGGCGCCGGCATCCAGGGCATCGCGCCGGACGCGTCGGTGATCGCCTACCCGTATAACTTCGCCATTACCGGCTCGCTCGGCGGATTCTCGAACTTCGATGCCTGCGTGGATGCCGACGGGAACGGTGTCGAGCAGCTCGTATCCAGTGTCACCGACGCGGTGGATTCGGGCGCGCGCATCATCAACATGTCGTTCCTGGGCGCGGCGGACTGGGACTATTACCGGGCGGGCCTGCATGCGCTGCGCCATGGCGTGATCTTGGTGAGCGCAAGGGACAACTCCACCGAAGCGGGCCTGTACGACCTGGTGGGCGTGCCGACCTCCAGCAATTATTTTCCCGGGACGGTGACCGTCAACTCCCTGGCGCGGGACGGCACGGTGTCGGCCACATCGGATGTCATGGACGGCAACGTGTCGATCCTGAGCCCCGGGGCCGACATGCTCGGATACGGCTTCACCAACCGGCGCGAGCTCTTCCCCGGCGATGGCGGCACGTCGATCGCGGCGGCCGACCTGACGGGGTATCTGACGTTGGCGGTGCAGAAGTGGCCTGAGGCGACGGGCAACCAGATCCTGCAGTCCCTGGTGCGCAATACGAAGGGTAACGATTCGGGCGAGGCACGGCTGGACGAGGAGCATCGCACGGGGTTCGGCGCGGTGGACCTGCCGCGCCTGCTGTCGGTCGACCCGACGGGCTATCCGGACGTGAACCCGCTGCTGGAGTGGGCGGTCAAAGCCAGCGAACGGCACGAGGAGACCAAGGGCATGTACACGGAGCATCCCGATTGGACGGACGCCACGTTCGCGGAGAGCGACCCGTTCTCCCCGAGCGGCGAGAAAGTCACCTGCACGACGGCGTGCGCACTGGTCGGCCGGGAGTACCGGCGCCAGGCACGGGCGTGGCGGAAGGTGGAGCAGTGTCGCAGGGACGGCGGTTCGGATTGCATGCGCTGGTCGGCGACCGCCACCGCCGACCAGGCGGACAGGCAGGCGGACGCGGACGCGGATGCGGGTTCGTCGGCGTTGCCGAGATGGGTGGTGCCGGTGGCCGGCGTGGCCGCGCTGGTGGTGGTCGGCGGAATCGTGGCGGCCGTGGTGGCGCGGCGTCGTGCCCGTGGCCGGCGCCGGCCACCGCAGGGGCCGGCCGCCGCAGTGGGTGGCGGGCCGGCGTATCCGTCCGGGGTCCCGCCGGTGCGGTATCCGCCGTCCGCCGGCCCGCCGGCCCAACAGCCGCCATTGCCGCCACGACGGTAGGCCAATCGTAATTGAACAACATCTGGAAAACGCATTCAGGAAAGGACGAATATGGCCTTTAAGGAAAAATCAACGGGCAAAAGCAACTATGAGGAACTGCTGTCGATGATTGCGCGGACGACCCAGTGGGAGTTCCCGGATGAGATCACACGGTTCTGCGATGCGATGGACAAGGCCTCCGACGCATTGGGGCGTGCTGGGACCGTACTGCAGGAGGATGGCGTGTTCGAATGCAGCGCTCGTGACACCGCATTGGCATGTTCCGACCGGATCGTCCAAAATATCAGCGATGCCGATTTCACCGCCATGGCGAAGCGATTCCGGCAGCGTATCGAAACGTTCAACGATGTCATTTGCGAGGCGCAGAACGTTCGTCTTCCCGGTGACAAGTTGAGCAAGGAATCCGAGCAGGCCATCATGAACGCCACCGAGCCGATGGACTGGATCGTGCCGGGACTTGGCACCGTGACGGGGGTTATGGGGATCGCCGGTGCGAATTTGATCTCCCGGATGCTTGCCAGCAACCGAGAAGAGGAGGCGAAAAAAGAATACAAGCGACTGATAGAAAAGGTCCGAGGCGGAGCGCCTCAGGTTGATTCTTTTCGCGCGGTTGATGTGAATGGGATCTGGCCGGCTCCCTCCACCGATGGCTCCAAGGACAAGGCAATCGGGGATTCCCCCCCCCTTACCAATGGGTCGAACAACAAGGGATCGGGCGGTGGCCTGTCCACCATCGGTGCCGCAGGTGCGGGTGTCGGCGGCGGTACCGCTGCCGCAGGCGTGGCCGCAAAGGGCGCCGTTTCGGATTCCGCCAATGCCTCCGCCACGGCTTCGAATGCCGGCCTGTCCGCCGCCGGTATGTCGGGTGGGACGGGCCGTTCCAATGTGCCGGGATTCGATGGAGTCGGAAGCGGTTCCCGCTCGGACGGGCTGGTGTACGATCCGGCGACCGGCAGGTGGGCCTACCGCAAGGACCACATGTCGGTCGATGGCGGCATGGACGGTCTGAACGGTGCGGGCTCGCTGCATGGTGGCCTGGGGCGTACGGCGATGGCGGCCAGCGCCGGCGTGGGAGTCGGCAGCACCTTGGCTGCGGGGCGTCTCGCGGGCTCGGGTTCGTCCATGGGTGTACTCAGCGGTGGTGCCGGCGGCGCCGGCGGTGCGGGGTTGGCCTCACTGAGCGGTGCTGGCATGGGATCGTATTATGCGAACGAGCCGGTGCGGGCAACCGCCGTATCCTCATCGATCAAGGGCGCCACCGGCATGGCAGCGGGTCTGCCGAGAACCGGGTCGGCATCTTCCGCGGAGGCGGCTTCCACGCGTGGCATGACTCCGGCGATGATGGGTGCCGGGCGTGGTGCCTCTTCGAGCAAAGGTGACAAGCGCCATAACACGTTGGGGTATATCGCACCGACGATTGAAGACGACGACGAATTCATTCCCAAGCCGCTCGCAGCGATGGCAGGCCATCGCAAGCGCTCGGGCGAGTGACCGAAACCACTGGAAGAGAGAGGAAGGGGAAACCGCTTATGGCATCACAATGCATACTTTACAATCCTGACGATCTGGCTAAAACGGCGCAGGCATACCAGGAAGCCTCCAACGGGTTTGCTACGGCGAAATCCGCATTCGTGAAGACCGGAGCCGGCAACCCCGGCTTTGGTTTGTTCATGATGGCGTTATATCCTCCATATATTGCGTGCAAGATTGCGACGCAAGGGTATCTGGGCAATATCGGGCAGATGGCGGAAAAGCTGTCCACGGCGTTGCAAGGCGCATCGGAAGACAGTCAGCAGGTCGAATGCAAGTGCCAGGACCGGATCGATAACCTGCAAAAGCAGATTGATGAACACGGCGAACGCCTTACGGCACTCGAGAACAAGCAACATGACAGCGACGTCATTGGCGGTGGTGCAGGCGGTACCGGCACCGTTGGTGGCGGTGGCTCGGTCGATTCTTCCGGCGCCTCCGGAATGCACAGCATTTCGACACCGGCACAGGGGTCGTCAGCGGATACCTCGACGGGCGAAACCGACGATGCGCGGACTTCATATGCTCCGATCGCTACCTCGAACGGGGCCGGTTCCGGTACACGGCAAGGTGCGGGAGCGGCCGATGCCGTGCAGCCGACCGACCAGAAGACCAAGGACACCATCAACACCGTCGGTATCGATACCAATGGTGATGCCAAGGATGATTATTCCCTGAACCTTACGGGGGGTGACATCCATGCGACGGTATTGGAGGACGGTTCCATCAAACTGTCCAAACGGGACTCCGCATCCGTGCCGATGCCTCCCGGGGCCAACGCGGGGAAATCCGGCTCCTTCAGCATCGATGCCGACCACGATGGCAAGGATGATGTTTCCATGACTCCCGATGCGGGTGCGGACGCCCGCATCAGCATATTCGACAAGGACGACTCCAAATATGCGGCCATCGATTTCGACAATGATGGCGACTATGACGCCGCGGTGCGCATCGGCGACTCCGAGATGGCGCGTGAGGCCATGCGTAAGGAGACGGAGGAATCGGTGTGGCGGTCCATCGCGGCCAAGGATCCGCTAGGCAGAACAGCCGACGAATTGAAATCGCTGTATCAGGACCGCGACATCGTGGAGCTGCCTCAGCGCAGTGAGATCAAATAGAAAGGAGGCGTCGTAGCATGACTGATTCCTCATCGGAGCCAACATACTCATGGGCGAAAAGGGTAAACGACAATAAGGGACTTTTCGAATCCGCCGGAGCGATCGCAAAGCAGGCTTTGGAATCGTCTCAACAGGTTTCGGCGGCGGGATCGGCTGCCGAAAAGGGCCTGACGGAGAAGATTCATGGTGGTTTCGCCAAGGCGCGCATTGCCATTACGGCGGTTGACGCGTTATGCAAAGCCATCTTCGGATACAGTCCCGTCGATGAGTGGATCAAGAAGCCGTTCTTCGGTGATTGGGATGATCTGCGTGCCACCGCCAACCAATGGCGGGCGTTGGCCGAATCGCTGAGTGCGCTGCAAAGTGCCGTGCGCAACGTCTCCTCCAATGTCGATGAGACGTCCTGGTCCGGCAAGGCGGCCGATCTGTTCGTCATTCGTAACAATAGCCTTGCGGAGACTGCCGGCAAGGGGCCGCAGCCGTGCCTCGAAGTGGCGCAGGCGCTGGAGGCCCTGGCGGATGAGGTCGATGGAACGTTCGACATGGTCATGGACGGAATCGAACTGCTTATCGAACTGCTGGCCGCGGATGCCGCCGAATTCAGCATACCGGTTGTGGGACCGCTCGTCGGAACCGCCCAGGCTGCGGTCGATGTCGGGGTGGCGATTGACTTTGCCGTGAAAGTGACGGAATATATCGCCACGTTGTTGGGAGCCATCGCCGATTTCGTCGGGGTTGCATCCACCATGGTGAATCTGACGAGCGAATCCCAGTCGGCATTGGACCAGTTCGGTACCGGAAGCGGCGGTGCCAGTGGCGGC
>PPYE01454659.1_pt1 | contig 18918 bp, 19 predicted proteins | sample 1559881 | NCBI WGS metagenome assembly PPYE01 (sample SAMN08240022, study PRJNA423297) | Human gut metagenome, whole genome shotgun sequencing project. | reverse complement strand
CGGATAGGTAGGCGCTTACTGTAGTCGGTGCACCTTGATAAGTATCTGCTGTCCACAGATGAAAAGGTACCAAGCTTAACTTGAAGGCCAATCCGGAGAAGAAAAATACTAGTGCAAGAACTTGTAATGGAGTTCCTGTCAATCCGGCAGGGATATCTTCAAAATATAAAGTACCTGCTGTCCCATAAATCATAGAAATACCATAGAGGAAAATACCGCTGGAGAATAAAGCCGAAAGAATGAATTTAGCTCCGGCTTCGGCACTATGTCCTTTATATTTATCGAAAGCTACGAGACAAGCCATAGGAACGGTTGCCAATTCCAATCCAAGGAAGAATAGCAGGAAGTGCCCTGCGCTTACCATGAAATACATACCCAGCAAGGTACTGAGGGTAAGGATGTAGAATTCGCCTTGTTTATGACGGGTGTCTTCACGTTTTAGCCAAGTGTCTGCTTGCAGAAACACCAGTATGGTACCTATGGTCAGGATGCTTTTCAGAACAGACGCCATAGGGGTTGAGTGATACATGCCGCCAAATAAAGTCACCTCTTCCGGCCATAGGTTTGCTAAGAGTTGAATGGTCAGCAGGATACATGCCATGGGGCGTAACCAGTGACGTTGTGGAGCCGGTAAAAATAAATCTAACAGAAACATCAGAATAAAAACGGCTGTCAGACTCAGTTCGGCATGCATATGGAGTATTGCAGTTATGTCCATCATTGCTATTTTTTTAATTTTTAATTCTCAAATTTTAATTTAATAATTGACTTATGATTGGTTCTACACTGTTACTGATCAGATCGCTTATCCAGAATGGAGCCATTCCTAAACCTGCTACACAGGCGATGAGGCAGATAACGGCTACTCGTTCATCCCAGGTTGCGTCTGTGAGTTTCAGATGTTCGGGATTCAAAACTTTACCATAAAGAATTTTACCTACTACACGCAGGATATAGACTGCGGTAATGACGATACTTGTTGTTGCCACTAGGGTACATACGCGATGGAATGTATCATCATTTTGGAAAGAACCTACAAAGACCGTCATTTCAGCAACAAAACCACTTAGTCCCGGAAGTCCCAAATTAGCAAGACCAGCAATAACATAACCTACAGCCAGGAAAGGCATAATCTTCATCAAACCTCCCATTAATCGGACATCACGAGTGTGGGTACGTCCGTATATCATACCAATAAGGGCGAAGAACAAAGCGGTCATTAATCCGTGACTCAACATTTGGAGAATAGCACCCGTACAACTGGTGCGTGTCATCATCAGCAGGGCAAAGAGCACCAATCCGCAGTGGGATACGGAGGAATAGGCATTGATATATTTTAAGTCGGTTTGTACCACAGCACTGAATGCACCGTAAACTACAGAAATAGTGGTCAATATCAGGAATACATCTCCCCACATGGCTGCACCTTCAGGCATCAGGTACATAGCAACACGGAAGCATCCGTAACCTCCTAGTTTCATCAATACTCCAGCGTGAAGCATAGAAACAGCAGTCGGTGCAGAAGCATGACCATCGGGACTCCATGTATGGAAAGGGAACAAAGCTCCTAAGACTCCGAACCCCAAGAAGATAAGCGGGAAGAAGATGCGTTGCATTTCATGAGGTATATGCGGTGCATACCAAACTGTGCTGGCTGTGAACAGCATCTCTCCTGTAGCACCGGCTTGGCGTAGTTCGATATAATCAATGGTGAGGTAAACGGATAATGCCAATAATATGGAAGATCCGACAACCATCACTCCGCGAACTTGATTGACGCTGCGCGAAGCCCAAAGGCTCGCGAGCATCAACAAGGGAACTATAATGAAAAAACTTAGTATGTTCATCTTTTTAAATTAAAAATTAAAAAATGGCCATGCGGCGGATTTTTTATTATTCATTAAATTAATAGTATCAGTCCGTTACTACTGATCAGATTGCCGAAAGGTATGAATCCGGCAATACAGGTGATAGCGGCTAAAAACATCAGCGGGAATGTCATGGTAAGTGGAGCCTCATGCGGAGTATGTGCATCAGGTCCGGATTCGTGGGAGTGTCCTTTCCATTCTCCATTCCAGAAAATACAATAATAAAGGCGGAACATATAAAATGCTGTCATGGCGGCAATGCCTGTCATTATCCATCCCATAACAGGATTGAATTGGAAGCAGGCAGTCAGAATTTCGTCTTTAGAGAAAAAACCTGAGAATGGCCAGATACCCGAGATAGCCAGACAAGCAATCAGGAATGTCCAATGGGTGACGGGCATGAATTTATGAAGTCCTCCCATGGCGCTCATCTCGTTACTGTGTACGGCATGAATGATACATCCGGCTCCTAAGAACAGCAATGCCTTGAACATGGCATGTGTGAACAGGTGGAACATGGATGCCATGTAGCCTAGTCCTCCTTCATGAGGATTCATAGAAGTACAAACGCCTAATGCGACAATCATAAATCCAATTTGAGATATAGTGGAGAAGGCGAGCACACGTTTGATATCGCTTTGTGCACACGCCACACTAGCGGCGTAGAATGCAGTGAACGCACCGATATAAGCTATCCAGTGCAGCACTTCGGGCGCATATCCTATAAACAACGGGAACATACGGGCTACCAGATATACACCGGCTACTACCATGGTAGCAGCATGGATTAATGCACTGACAGGAGTAGGACCTTCCATAGCATCCGGTAACCAGATGTGCAATGGAAACATCGCACTTTTACCGGCACCACCGATAAACATTAGCCCCAAGGCCAATGGTATCATACTTCCGGCAACTGCAAGTACCTGAAGTTGGGGGGTGAACGAGAATGTTTCGGCATAATAGCCGTAAATCAAGATACCGATCAGAAAGCCTAAATCAGCGAAACGGGTAACAATAAATGCTTTTTTACTGGCAGCAATCGCTTCTTTCTTGGTGTAATAAAAGCCGATAAGTAGATAAGAAGAAACACCTACCAGTTCCCAAAAGACATACATCTGGAAAATATTAGTTGCTACTACGAGCCCCAACATGGACATGGTAAACAGGCTAAGAAATGCGTAGTAACGTTGAAAGCCTTTTTCACCTTTCATATATCCGAATGAATAGATATGTACCATCAGACTGACGGTGGAAATAACGACTAGCATCATAACTGAAATAGGGTCAAGCATGATTCCCATGTCAATATGCAGGTTCGTTGTGAAAGGTAACCATTCAAAATTATAAGGTGTGAGAGTAGGATAGACGCCTTCTGCCGTACGCCCTCCTGCAAAATAATTGAAGGCAGTGAGGTAGGAAAGCAACGTCACCCCTGCCAGTGAAACGGTGCCGATGGTCCCTGCCAATCCGTTCTTCATACGCATACCTGCCAGCCCCAGTATCAGGAAACTGAGGAAAGGTAGGATAAGGATTAGTATTGTATGTTCCATAATTAGTTTTTCATTTCATTTAAGTTCTTCACTTGGATATTGCGTACATTGCGGTAAATATTGATAATGATAGCAATAGCTACTGCTGTTTCAGCCGCACTCACGCCGATAGCGAACAGGGCGAAAAAAAAGCCTTCCAGTTCTTCGGGAAAGAGGTATCGGTTGAATACGGCGAAGTTGATGTCTACCGAATTCAGTATCAGTTCCACACTGATGAGCATGGCCAATAAATTGCGGCGGGTGAAGAAACCATAGATTCCCGCAAACATCATAAAGGTGGAAACCACCAGATAATATTCCATGTGTACCATAAGTTCTATCTTTTTCTAGCGATTAGGATTCCTCCTACGATGCAAGCGAGTAATAACACGCTGATTACTTCGAAAGGAAGGATATATTGATATTTTTCCATGCCCATCAGTGCATGACCGATCGTGCGTACATCCAGTTCACCATGAACAAAATGAGAGGGCAAGAATTCGTTCTTCAGCATGACGAACAGACAGATAGCCAGTCCTGCTATAGTAGAAATAGCTCCGGCCACCATCTTTCCATTTTTTAATCTCTCTGCTTTGTCTCCCTGTGAAGAGGTCAATAAGATACTAAATACATAAAGCACTGTTATACCACCGGCGTAAATCAGTAATTGTACAGCTCCCAAGAATGAGTAGTTGAGTTGGAAGTAAATACCTGCTGTACCAAATAAAACGAACAGCAGATAAGTTGCTGCACGCAAGATACGTGAGGTCGTGACTGCCAATACCGAACAGACAGCGATAAACAACGCTAGTACAATGAATACAATTAGTTGTAGTGTCATAATATCGTTTGTTTTTTATTTTTTGTTCAGAGTGAGAACTAGTTTGCTGCGGTCGAATACAGCATTTTCGAATTCTGTATCGAACCGAATGGCATCGTGTGGACAAGCGTTCACACAAAGTTGACAGAACATACAGGCTCCCAGGTCGTACTCATACTTTACCAATATTTTCTTTTTCTTGCCTGTTTCTTCGTTGGTCACAGATTCGCTGGTAATGGTGATTGTATCATTGGGGCAAGCCATCTGGCAAAGTCCGCAAGCAATACATTTGTTATTACCATTCTCATCAACCGGCATGATAAGCCGTCCTCGGAAACGGGGCGATATTTTTAATGTGGCACGGTTTTCGGGATATTGTTCAGTGACTTTAGGAGTGAAGAACTCTCGTCCTGTCACTTTCATGCCGGTAAGTAATGTACCGATGCCATGAAGCAGCCCTTTTATATAGGAATGTTTTTCTTCTTTCATCAGAAATGTAATTTAAATACAACAATAATTACCATCAACAACAGGTTGCACAAACCTATTGGAACCAAGTACTTCCATTCCAGCGTTAGAATTTGGTCAATACGCAGACGGGGAAATGTCCATTTGATCCACATTAGTAACCATACTACAAAGAATGACTTGCCAAAGAACCAAATAAATCCGGGTATATAATCCATGATGGCATTGAATCCGTCTAGCCCAGGAATATGTAGCGGCATCCATCCTCCCAGGAAGATGGTTGTGGCTACTGCGGCGATGATAAACAAGTTTACAAATTCTGCCACATAGAACAGACCGAAGTGCATACCGGAATATTCGGTATGATATCCCGCAGTCAGTTCACTTTCTGCTTCAGGCAAGTCAAACGGGCCGCGGTTGACTTCTGCATTTCCGGCTATCAGATAAATGATAAAAGCGATCAATGCAGGTATATGTCCTTTAAAAAGGAACCAGCCGTCAGCTTGGCGTTCTACAATTTCGCTTAGTTGCATGGTATCTGTTAAGATTACAATGGTAAGGATGCTTAATCCTACAGATAATTCATAACTAATCATTTGAGCGCCACTTCGCATGGCTCCGATTAATGAATATTTGTTATTGGAACTCCAACCTGCCAGCAAAATACCTACCACGCCGATACTGGATGCTGCCAATAAGAAGAAAATACCTACATTGAAATCAAGGACCTCCATGCCCTTGTTGATGGGTAGGCAACTGAAAGCCATGATAGAGGCGAGGATAACAATGTAAGGTGCCAAATTGTACAGGAACTTGTCAGCATGCCGGATGGTGATAATTTCCTTGATCAACATCTTGAATACATCGGCAAACACCTGTATGGTACCTTGGGGACCTACACGCATTGGCCCCAAGCGGCATTGGAAAGCGGCGCACACTTTACGTTCCATGAAAATCATAATGATAGCAATAACTGCATATGCCAACATGATACATACGCCAATTACTATACATTCTATGAGCACTGCCAGTTCTTCAGGCATAAATGACGTGAGCAGTGAGTGTACCCATTGGGTGACTATACTAAAATCGAACATAATTTAATAATGTGTCAATTTGCTAATTTGCCAATAGGCAAACTTGTAATTATTTAATTTGTTAATTCTCAGTCTGATAAATAGTGCATTCTCCAAATTGTATATTGAAGAATCGGCACATTATTATCGGTCAATATCCGGTACTACATAATCCACCGTTCCACCAATAGCAATTAAGTCGGCAATTTTTGCGTTGCGGCACATAGTTTCCATTGCTGATACTAAAGGCAAACCGGTAGCGCGGAATTTCATGCGGTAAGGAAATTTGTCTCCACGACTTTCCAGATAAACACCGAACTCTCCGCGAGAACCTTCCACTGCGGCATAATAATTCCCTTCGGGCACACGTATAATCGGTTTCATCTTTTCCTGATAGTTCCCTTCAGGAATATTGTCTATCAGTTGCTCAATGATATCCATACTTTCCAGTATTTCTTCCATACGGACCATATAACGTGCAAAGCAGTCACCTTCAGTGTGGACAATCTCTTTAAAATCTACCTTGCCATACATCGCATAGGGATGACGCTTGCGGACATCGCATGCCCAACCGCTGGCGCGTCCTGTACCTCCTGTCGCTCCGAAAGAGATGGCATCTTCCCGTGAAAGAACTCCCACACCTTTCAAACGTTCTTGGGCAATGACATTTCCGGTGAATACTTCATGGTATTCTTTTAGCATCGGACGCAGATAAGCAATGAATTCTTTTACTTTCTGTACAAAGTCCGGAGCGATATCAGCTTGTACCCCTCCAATGGTGTTATAATTCTGTATCAAACGTCCTCCGGTAGTTGCTTCGAAGATATCCAATATCTTCTCACGATCACGGAATCCATAGAAGAATGCGGTCAAGGCACCCATATCCATACAGAGACAGGAGAAGAAAAGCAAGTGAGAATCTATACGTTGCAATTCGTCCATAATGGTACGAATGTATTTGAGGACCTATGTTAATGATATATTCGTCCTCATCAAAAATGGTTTCGCGTTTTTCTATTACACTGCCATCATGTTGTACTTCTATATATTGTGTCGTGTCTACAGGTTCCTCATTGGTCATACGGAGTGGGTTGAGGCTTTCATCGTAGTCCTTACGCAATGGATAGCCTACCCAGTCATCACGCAGGAACAAACGGCGCATATCAGGATGTCCTATAAAGCGGATACCATAATAGTCGTACACTTCGCGTTCATTGAATTCAGCACCTTTCCAAATATCACTTACACTAGGAAGTTCCGGCTTTTCTCGGTTGGTTGTGCGAGTGCTGACCACTATATTTTCTCTTGTATTCGTATCTTCCAGATGATAGACTACACCTAGTCCTTCTTCGCCCCAGTCCATTCCGGTAAGGCTGCGTAGAAAATCCATATGTTTACCCTGCCGCAATTTCAGCATTTCTTCATGTAGCTTTTCGGCAGGTATTTCTATTCTTTCACTCATGCTTGTTCGGGATTTTGTGGTTCATTTTCTTTGCGGTTCACTCCGCCGAAGAATTTTTCCAGTTTTACTTTACGTTGCAATTGTATCATGCCGTACAACAAGGCTTCAGGTCGGGGCGGACATCCGGGAATATATACGTCAACGGGAAGAATTTTGTCTACTCCGTTCAATACGTGATATGATTTTTTAAAAGGACCGCCGCTAATGGCGCATCCGCCTACTGCAATGACGTATTTAGGATCCGCCATCTGGTCATACAAACGTTTTAGTACCGGAGCCATCTTGTGTGTGATAGTTCCTGCTACCATGATCATATCTGCCTGGCGCGGACTGGCACGGGCTACTTCAAACCCGAAGCGGGCGAAATCATACCGGGCAGCACCCACTGCCATAAACTCGATTCCACAACAACTGGTTGCAAATGTAAGCGGCCACAACGAATTGCTGCGTCCCCAGTTGATAAGGTCATCCAAACAGCCCACCAATACTTTGGTACCGCCTTCATTGAGCTGCTTGACCATGTTTTCCAAATACTCATTGTCTTTGAAGTCTTCATAAGGAATAGACTTTATGGTTGGTTTCTTTACTTCCATTCCAACGCTCCTTTCTTCCAGGCATATGCCAGACCTAAAACTAATATAACTAAAAAGAAAAGGATGCTAAACAGACCGTACACTCCTAGGTCTTGTACCACTACAGCCCAAGGAAATAAAAATACTGTTTCCACATCGAACATCAGGAAGAGGATAGCAAATAGATAATAACCTACTTTGAATTGCATCCACGACCGTCCCCGCGTAGGAATACCACATTCGTAAGCTTCTCCCTTTTGTGAGTTGTATGAACGGGGAGAAATGGCACGGGCAATTCCCAATGCTACGGCAACTAATGCGATTGCCGTCAGGATAACGACAACTAATAATGTAAAATACATATCTAAACTTTTTTTGATTAGACAAACGGATAGAAAAATTTTCCTTATAAGACGTTTGTTATAAGGATTTCTACTCAGCAAAATGCTGAAAAAAGATTAAAAATTAAATGATGATCCGCCGGAGTGCATAGATATAATAATCTACTGCATCAGTGTAAAGCGAATGAAAAGTGTGGCAAACTATATGGTTTGTTTGTAGCTCCTGCTTTTTAAGTTCGTTCAATGCTGCTAAAATGCGGACTATACATTTGAACTTTGATGTGGAAGGGTTGTCAAGTGATATGGCTATTTGTGGCATATCTGCAAAATTGTTGGTAAACAGGAAGTCCACTGTTCTTTTGCAGGGGTCTTGTTGTTGCTGGTAACAAGAGGTCTGTGGGGGTAAATCTGTTGTCTCAACCGTATGATAATCCTGACCTACTGTTATCGTAAACAGTAGAAATAATAGGATATATACAATGTATCTCAACATATTATTCATCTTGTTACCCTTTAAATGAGGGTGCAAAGATAGCCAATATTTGAAGCTTCATTGAGATTTTTTGAATTATTTATGTATAAAAATGGTTATAGGACGTAAATGTCAATGCTTTTTCCAAAAACTCGGCATGAAGAGCAGAAGTACGGTAAATAATTCCAAACGCCCTATCAGCATCAATATTGCACTTATCCATTTTGCTGCATCCGGCAACCCGCTCCATGAATAGGAAGGGCCGCATTTTCCAATACCTGGTCCTACATTGCCCAAACTGGAAATGACTACGCTATAAGCTTCTTCAAACCCTACTCCAAACAGCATAAGAACCAGCCATCCAATAAAAATAATAGCCATATATAGAAAAATGAATGCAAGTACTGCTGACTTGGTTGTTGATGAAATAACTTGGCGGTTGATACGTACAGGAAGTATAGCATTGGGATGAATGATATGTTTGAATTCATTTTTAGAAACACGGCTCATAATGGCTATGCGTATACATTTTATTCCTCCTGTGGTGGATCCGGCACAAGCTCCAAACAGCATGATGATGCACATTAATGTCCAAAGTACAGGTACCCAGGTCATATAATCTGCAGAAATGAATCCGGTAGTGGTTTGTAAGGAAACAACCTGAAATATGGCTTTACGGAAAGATTCTTCAATACTGAACGGACTGGTGAAAATAAGAGTGACGGTAGTGAAAAGGGTAAAAAATCCCACAGTTCCCAAATACCAGTGGAGTTCTGTATTTTGGAATAAGCGTTTGAAATTTCCTTTTAAGAACAGTAGATATAGTAAGGTGAAATTGATACCTGCCAAAAACATGAATAGCGTAATTATATATTCTATGTAAGGAGAGTTGAAGGCGGCAATGCTATTTTGTTTGGTTGAATATCCTCCTGTGGCGGTAGTAGTCAGAGAATGACATACACTGTCGAAAAAGTTCATGCCTCCAGCAACCAGCAGAATAATCTCTGTAATGGTCAGCCCCAAATAGATAGTCCAAATCCATTTGGCCGTAACTCCAATACGCGGATGTACTTTATCATGGGTGGGACCGGTGGCTTCCGCCGCAAATAATTGTACACTGCCTACTCCGAAAATCGGTAATACGGCAATAGTAAAAAAGACAATTCCTAATCCTCCGATCCATTGTGTCATACTTCGCCAGAACAAAAGCCCGTGTGGCAATGACTCTATATTGTCCAAAATACTTGCTCCGGTGGTGGTGAATCCTGACATGGTTTCAAAAAAAGCATCCGTTATAGTGGGAATATATCCGCTTAGATAGAATGGAAGCATACCGAATAAAGAAAAAAACACCCAGGCAAGGGTTACAATAACGTATCCATCGCGGCGGCTGATTCTCTTTTCTGCATTTTTCCCTGCTAAAGCGGCTATGCTACCTGCTCCGGCTGTTATTGCGGCAGAATATAGGAAAGCTGAAATATCTGATTCATTATAATAGACAGCGAGAAACGAGCATAGAATAAGAAACCCCGCTTCGATGAAGAATAACGCCCCCATAATCCGGGCTATCATTTTTGCATTTATCATCAATTGAAGAATTTTTCTATTTTCTTAATCATCATACCTAGACAGAATACTACGACATGGTCGTTAGGTTGGATGACGGTATTACCTGTCACCAGTATCCCTTCACCGTTGCGAATCAGTCCGCCAATGGTGGCACCTTTGGGAAGGCCGGCATCTTTGACAGCGCATTTGGTTATACGTGAACCGTTTTTAACCGTAAATTCGGCTACATCAGCATTGGCAAAAGTCAGACATTTTACGTTGGAAACATCTGCATCCAGCATCATTTGATAGATATGGCTGGCGGCAATCATTTTTTTATTGATAACCGTACCGATATCCAGGCTTTCTGCCATGCTGATATAATCGATATTTTCTACTTCTGCCACAGTTTTGGTTACTCCCATACGTTTGGCGGCAAGACAAGCCAGAATGTTTGTTTCAGAATTGTCCGTCAGAGCGACAAATGCTTCCGTGTTTTTTAACCCTTCTTCCATGAGCAGATCCATATCCCGTCCATCTCCGTTGATAATCATTACTTTGTCATCTACCACTTCGGTCAGCCGGTTACATCTGTTGATGTCATTTTCAATAATCTTGACCTGCATGTAATCCGGTACATATTGTGTGGTGCGAACAGCTATGCGGCTGCCGCCCATAATCATCACATTGCGTACATCGGGATAATTTTCTTTTCCTGTAATCTTGCGGATATAGGGAATGTATTTCTTTGTTGTTGTGAAATAAACAATATCATGCAGTTTGATAACATCATCTCCCCGGGGGATGATTGTTTCATTTCCCCGTTTGATAGCTACAATGTGGAATGGAATATTACGTCCTCCCAGTTCATGAAGGGGAACGTTCAGAATTTCTGCCGTTTCGCGCATTTTGGTACCTATCAGGACCAATGCACCACCGCAAAATTCCCACCATTGGCGTATCCAGCTCATTTTGATGGCATCTACTATATCTTTGGCGGCCAGCATTTCCGGATAAATCAGTGAGTGTACTCCTAGTTGGGAAAAGAATTCTTTATGTTTAGGAAGTAAATATTCGTAATTGTCAATCCGGGCTACAGTCTTTTTTGCCCCCATATTGGTAGCCAACATACAGGCCGTCATATTGCGGCTTTCTTCCGGCATGACCCCGATAAATAAATCCGCGCCTGCCACTCCTGCATTCTTAAGGCCGGAAATGGAGGTGGGGGATGCATTGACAGTCATTAAATCGAAGTTGGAATCAAGTTTGCTCAACTTTTCTTCGTTTTCATCCATCAAAATGATGTCTTGCTTTTCATCCGATAATAATTTCGCCAGATGGGTGCCTACTGCTCCTGCTCCTGCAATAATGATTTTCATTGTTCGTCTCTCTTAGAATGATATCAAAACTTTGTAAATACCTTCTTCGTCCATGCCGCAAATATGATATAGTTCTTTTACTGAACCATGCTGGACAAATTGATCCGGTAGTCCGATACGTTTTATTTGCGGATTATACTCATTGTCTGCCATAAATTCCAGTATGGCACTGCCCATTCCACCTTTTAGCACACCGTCTTCAACAGTGACTACTTGCTTGAATCTCTTGCCTATTTCGTGTAACATACTTTCATCTAACGGCTTTAAGAAACGCAAATCATAGTGAGCAATGCTTTTTCCTGTTTCCTGTTCGGCATGTGTGATAGCCTTTTCTGCTTGAACGCCAATGGGCCCCAGCGTAATGACCGCTATGTCTTTTCCTTCTTTCAATTTTCTTCCTTTTCCTATCTCAATCTCTTGCATTGGACATTTCCAGTCTACCAATGAACCTCTTCCACGTGGATAACGGATGACAAAAGGACCTTTGTCAGGTAACTGGGCGGTATACATCAAACAACGCAGTTCATGTTCGTTGTAAGGGGAGGCCACAATGAGATTGGGTATCGGTCTCATATAAGCCAGATCGAATGCTCCGTGATGAGTAGGACCGTCTTCTCCTACCAATCCAGCGCGGTCCAAGCACAATACTACATTGAGTTTTTGTATCGCTATATCGTGAATCACATTGTCATAGGCACGTTGCATGAAAGACGAATAGATATTGCAGAAAGGCAATAGACCATCTTTTGCCATTCCTCCTGAAAAGGTAACGGCATGTCCTTCGGCAATTCCCACATCAAAACCTCTTTCGGGCATGGCTTTCATTAATATGTTCATAGAGCACCCTGAGGGCATTGCGGGAGTGACTCCTACGATTTTATCATTTGTTTGGGCCAGTTCCAATAGGGTATTTCCAAAAACATCCTGAAACAAAGGGGGCATTCCTTTGGTATCGACAACGATACGCTCTCCGGTTTCCTTGTCGAATATGCCCGGAGCATGCCAGATGGTGGCAGCTTTTTCTGCCGGACCGAAACCTTTTCCTTTGGTGGTATGTATATGGAGCAGTTTAGGTCCTTGCATATCTTTAATCTCTTTTAATACACGTGCCAAATTGTTGACATCGTGTCCATCAATAGGTCCGAAATAACGGATATTCATGCCTTCAAATACGTTTTGCTGTTGTACCAGCATGGATTTCAGGCTGTTGTTAAATCGTATCAGGCTTTTCCGGCGTTCTTCGTTCAGGATACCCCATCGATGGAACATTTGTGATATTTTATAGCGTATTCGGTTGTATCCTTCAGACATTTGCAGGTTCAACAGATATTGTTTCATGCCTCCTACACTACGGTCTATAGCCATGTTGTTGTCATTCAGGATAATCAGAAGGTTATTAGGAGTTGCCGAGGCATTGTTCAGCCCTTCGAAAGCCAGCCCTCCACTCATGGAACCGTCACCAATTACAGCAACGACATGCCGGTTATTCTCTCCGTGCTTTTTGGCTGCTACAGCCATACCTAAAGCTGCGGAAATAGAATTTGACGCATGCCCGCAAGTAAATGTGTCATATTCACTTTCGGATGGAGAAGGAAAAGGACGTATGCCATTCAGTTTACGGTTGGTACAGAACGCATCCCGGCGTCCGGTTAAAATTTTATGCCCGTAAGCTTGATGCCCTACATCCCATACAATGCGGTCATAGGGTGTGTTGAATACATAATGTAAGGCGACGGTCAGTTCTATTACGCCCAAACTGGAACCGAAATGCCCCGGATTACATGAGAGCTCATCTATAATCTTTTGCCTTAGCTCTTTACACACTTCGGGCAGTTTGTCTGCGCTTAAATGGCGCAAATCATCCGGAGTATCTATGCTTTGCAGTAAGTTATATAAATTATCCTGTTCCATTCCTATGATATGATAAATATCGTGCAAAAATAGCATAAATATGTGTATTATGATTACATTTGCCCTTAAATTTTAAAAGCTTTCCTTATCGTATGAATTTCAGAACGCAAGTAGAATTACCTAAAAGGGAAACAGAAATCCGGCATTCGGACCGAATCATGCTATTTGGTTCTTGTTTTGCAGAAAACATCGGAAATTTGTTGTTGGCAAATAAGTTCCGTTGTGATGTAAATCCTTTTGGAATCCTCTATAATCCTTTATCCATAGTGGAAGCTCTTTGGCAAATTCTATCCCATCAAACATATACGGAAGAGGATTTGTTCTATGCCGGAGGCTGTTGGCACAGTTGGATGCATCATAGCGTTTTTTCAGCCTCTACGGCAGCATCTTGTTTGTCTTCTATAAATACGCGGCTGGAACAGGCTTCAGCCGGACTTCCTCAGCTTGATTGGCTGGTTATTACTTGGGGGACTGCATTTGCTTATTGGCTGAAGGAAAGGACCATGGTGGTAGGAAATTGCCACAAACAGCCCGACAGCCTTTTTACCCGACAACTTCTTACGGTAGAGGAAATTGTCACTGAATGGGAATGTGTGTTGGTGGAATTGAGAAAAGTAAATCCGTTCTTGAAGATACTTTTCACTGTCAGCCCCATACGGCATAGCAAAGATGGTATGCATGGTAATCAGATAAGTAAGTCCACTTTGCTTCTTGCGGTGGATGAATTATGCCGCCGCTGGTCTGATTGTTACTATTTCCCTTCTTATGAAATCATGATGGATGAACTTCGTGATTATCGTTTTTATGCAGATGACATGTTGCATCCTTCTCCTGTTGCTGTATCTTATTTATGGGAATGTTTTACAGAATGTTATTTTAGTAAAGAAACGGATAGAATAATGAAAGAGTGGGAGGATATCCGGAAGGCTTTAGCTCACAAACCGTTTAATGCCCAATCTGAAACATATCGCAAATTTTTAACTCAAATAGTGTTAAAGATAGAGCGACTTAAAGAAAAGTTCCCGTATTTTGACCTTCAAAAAGAATTAGAACAATGTCAAGCTCGATTGAAAATATAGAAAAAGTTCTGGGAGCAAAGCGGTTTGGGGACCGTAGTGCACAGATTGATTGGATTTTAACTGATAGCCGTTCATTGTGCTTTCCGGAAGAAACATTATTTTTTGCTTTAAAAACCAAACGGAATGACGGGCATAAATATCTTCCGGAATTGTATGAACGTGGAGTCCGTAATTTTGTAGTGGGCGAATTGCCGGCCGATATGAAATCTTTTCAAGATGCGAATTTCCTGCAGTTGGCCAATCCTCTGAAAGGATTACAGAAATTGGCGGAAAAGCATCGGGAGCAGTTTCAGATTCCGGTTATAGGAATTACAGGCAGCAATGGAAAAACCATTGTGAAGGAATGGTTGTATCAATTGCTGAGCCCGGACCGTGTGGTAACCCGTTCGCCACGTAGCTATAATTCACAGATAGGTGTGCCACTTTCGGTATGGTTGATGAATGAACGCACTGAGTTGGCTATTTTTGAAGCGGGTATTTCCGAAATGGGGGAAATGGAGGCGTTGCAGACTATCATTAAACCTACTGTGGGGATTTTGACTAATATTGGTGGTGCGCACCAAGAGAACTTTTTCTCTTTACAGGATAAATGTATGGAGAAGCTTACTTTGTTCAAAGACTGTGACGTCATCATTTATGATGGCGATAACGAACTGATCAGTTCGTGTGTGGCAAAATCTCTTTTTACCTCGCGTGAGATTGCTTGGTCGAAAAAGGACAATGAACGTCCGTTGTTTATTGAGTCCATTCAAAAAGGGGCACATGCTACCACTATTAAATACCGTTATCTGGGGATGCCGAATGAATTTAGTATTCCTTTTATAGATGACGCTTCTATTGAGAATTCGCTGCATTGTCTGGCTGTGGCTTTGTATATGATGGTTTCCCCTGAACAAATAACCGAGCGCATGGCGCGTTTGGAACAGATTGCTATGCGTCTGGAGGTAAAAGAAGGCAAGAATGGCTGTGTGTTGATCAATGATAGTTATAATTCGGATTTGGCTTCTTTGGATATTGCTCTTGACTTTATGTCGCGTCGTTCTGATGATAAAGGAAAAAAACGGACACTTATCCTCTCGGATATGCTTGAAACAGGACAGAGCAGCAAACTGCTTTATCGTCAGGTAGCCGAATTGGTACATAGCCGGGGAGTAGAGAAGATTATCGGGGTAGGAGAGGAAATTCGGACTGCTGCTGCCCGTTTTGAGATAGAAAAGTATTTTTTCCGTACTACAGAAGAACTGTTGGAGTCGGATTTGCTGGCTGGGCTGCGTAATGAGGTGATTTTGGTAAAAGGTTCGCGGGCTTTTCATTTTGACCGGATTTCAGATCGTTTGGAACTGAAAGTGCATGAAACCATTTTGGAGATCAATTTGAATGCTTTGGTTGATAACTTGAATTATTATCGCAGCAAACTGAAACCGGAAACAAAAATGGTATGTATGGTGAAGGCTTCTGCATACGGTGCCGGTTCATACGAGATAGCTAAGACACTGCAAGATCATCGTGTGGATTACTTGGCGGTAGCTGTAGCTGATGAAGGTTCGGATCTGAGGAAAGCGGGAATTACCTGTTCCATTATGATTATGAATCCTGAGTTGACAGCATTCAAGACCATGTTTGATTATAAATTGGAACCCGAGGTTTACAGTTTCCATTTATTGAATGAACTGATTAAAGCTGCCGAAAAAGAAGGGGTAACGAATTTCCCCATTCATATTAAATTGGATACGGGAATGCACCGTTTGGGTTTTGCACCCGAAGAGATTCCGGAACTGATAGACCGTCTGAAGAAACAGACAGCTGTTATTCCACGTTCTGTATTCTCCCATTTGGTAGGCAGTGACGGGGCTCAGTTTGATTCGTTTACGCGCAGACAGATAGAAATGTTTGAAGCTGCTTCTGAATGTTTGCAGGAGGCTTTTCAGCATAAGATATTGCGTCATATCTGTAATACAGCCGGGATAGAACGTTATCCGGGTGCCCAGTTCGATATGGTGCGTTTGGGAATCGGTCTTTATGGAATTGATCCGTTTACCAATCAGATCATCCATAATGTAAGTACATTAAAAACCACTATTCTTCAGATTCATGAGGTTCCTAAGGAGGAAACAGTGGGGTATAGTCGTAAAGGACATTTGGAAAGGGATTCTCGCATTGCCGCTATTCCTATCGGCTATGCCGACGGGCTGAACCGACGTTTGGGAAATGGACATGCCTACTGTTTGGTGAATGGGCAGAAAGCGCCATACGTGGGTAATATCTGTATGGATGTATGCATGATTGATGTGACGGATATTGATTGTAAGGAAGGGGATAAAGCTATCATTTTCGGAGATGATTTACCGGTCACTGTCCTGTCAGAGATTTTGGAAACTATTCCATACGAGATCTTGACCAGTGTGTCTAATAGGGTAAAACGAGTTTATTACCAGAATTAACGAAAAAAAGAACGAAAGAAAAAGACTTGAAAAGGATGAACATACGTTACTTTTGCGTATCTTTAGGAAGTTACTAAAAATAGATAGCTATGAAACGTATATTCTTCCTTTTGTTATGTCTTTGTTTCTCGGTGCTGTCATTTGCCCAGAGAACGAATGAGACCAAGCAGTTGACCAAACAGGACTCTTTGCGTTTGCAGCAACTATTGAGCGGTCAAGTAGAAATTGTGATAGATGATGAAACACAGAAAGAGATTGACAGATTGTTCAATCCCGAAAAGTGGAAAATGAAATCAACTCCCTTCCCTAAAAAAAACATGAAGTTTGAAACGGAACTTCCTCGTTATTATATCTCTCAAATGGATACAATAGATGGTAGAGGGTATATCAGGTTATTGCCGTACGGACCGTTTGAAACTCCGGAAGAGGAACAAATTTATGTAGAGATTCCTATCAACAAAGAGTTGTTGGCAGGCTATGATCCTCGTTTGGAACCTGCGCCGGCAGGCAAATTTACTCCTAGCGCTTTGATGGTGGGGGCGGGTATCAGTGCTACGTTTGATGCCGATAAGCTGCTGGGAATCATTTTCAGTAAGAAAATGCGTGCAAAAGCCCGTAATGCCAAAGAGGCTGATGCCTGGAAGAGTTATTGAACTATTAAGTAAAGAAACGAATGCCGGATATATGTGGAATACACCGGGATCTTGTGAATTTCATGTTGAAAAAACAGGAGCCACGTTTGGATAGTGCCAGCCGTGGCTCGTGATTAGATATTGTTGAATTTGATTTATTCAACTGCTGATCTTATTTTATATTATTTATACTTACCTTTTTCCAAATGAAATTGTCAATCATTTCTTTGTCGCATTCCCCGTTTTTAGCTTTAATGTTCAGGTTTTCGAATGTAAAGTTAGTAAGTTGATATTGATCAGACTTTTCTACGCTGAAGAAATTATCGCATTTAAAATCAATGTTTCTCATTGTCACATGGTTTGAGTAAGAAACGGGAATGTCTTTTCTGTCTTTCAGGTCAAAGAATTGTGTCCAAGGCTTGATATACAGAAAATGTCTGCCCAGGGACCTTTGCCGCCTTTTAAGGCTATGGCGTCATCATTGACAGACATATAGCAGTTCTTCACCAGTACATTGCTGCATACATCAATATCAATGGCATCCGTACTTGGAGCCTTTACCGGTTTCTCCGGTGAGAAAATATAGAGGTTCAGTAATTTTATGTGATTGCATTTATAAAGATGGGTAGTCCAAAAGGGAGAGTTGATGAGGCGTACTCCTGAGAGTTGGACGTTATTGCTATGGGAGATATGAACCAGCCGGGGACGTAATTCATCCATATTGGTACATTGGGGATTGACTTTTCGACGAAGCCAGAATGATTTCCAGTATCTTAATCCGTTACCGTCAATCGTGCCTTTTCCGGATAACGTAAAACCGTCCACTCTGTCGGCATTGACCAACGCCGCGAAATATTTCAAGCTTTGCCCTTCCATGCGGGTATCTATGATGGGGAAGTTGCTGATATCATCACTTCCCTTCAACACAGCTCCTTCCTCCAGATGCAGGTGTGTTTTGGGTTTGAAGAACAGCGCTCCGCTTAAATAGGTTCCTTTGGGAATGACGATGACTCCGCCGCCATTTTGTGCGGCAGCATCAATGGCAGATTGGATTTTCTCTGTTTGTAACAGGGTGCTGTCATTGATGACACCGTAATCTGTCAGAATGTATTTCTTGCCTAATGTGTTTATATCTACTATCTTACTGTCCTTAAACCAATCGGATACAGGCGTGCCGTCCGGAAATTTTTCTTGTGCCAAAGACGGAAGGCATAGAAAGGCGGCACATACAAAAGTTATTAATTTCATGATTCTGCTATTAAATTAATCACTATTCACTTGTTTATTGTCGGAAATCAAACATCAAATTCAGATGTA
>PPYE01338291.1_pt1 | contig 18924 bp, 10 predicted proteins | sample 1559881 | NCBI WGS metagenome assembly PPYE01 (sample SAMN08240022, study PRJNA423297) | Human gut metagenome, whole genome shotgun sequencing project. | reverse complement strand
TCTTTCAGGGCAAGGGTGGTAGTCCCTGCTTTCAATACTGTCTTTCCGGCAAATTGCCATTGCCAGGAATTACCGGTATGTCCTAATGTAGCTTTCAGCAATTTGCCGCCTAAAGCCAGGCGGAACTTTCCGGGGCCCTCGGCATCGGTCCAAGGTGAAGTCCAGTTGTAAGTACGGGCATATACGTAGTAAGTGCCCGCCTGGGGAATGTTGATTTCTGCCGTAGCATCCACCACAGGGATGCCCATGCCATGTGCCATGAGATAGGGCGAACCCATTTGATCCATGAACTGCTGGTCGAGCACCCAGCCGCCTCGCTGGCTGAAGCTTTCTGCTTCGATGAGCAGTTCTTCGGCTACAGCCACAAGGCTACAGGCTACGGCTATGCATGTCAATAAGATTTTTTTCATCACAGTACAGCGTTTTTATGATTATTGTCTACTATCTTCACAGAGGGAACAGATTATCTCGCCATTTTGTAAATTTCATTGCCTGCCATCAAAAAAGCACCAACTCCATAAACCTCCGTCATGTCACGAGTCACTTTCTTCGGGTCGGCACCGATTTGCTGCACATAACCCAGTTTCCCATTCGGTTCCACAGCCGAGACTAATGCATTCCAGCCTTTTATCATTACAGGAAGATAAATTTCCTTATCCAATAAACCTTCGTTTATTCCATAAGCAATGGAATAGACAATGAAAGTAGTGCAACTTGTTTCCGGTGATGGATAAGAGGCAGGATCCAAAAGACTGGCATGCCAGAAACCGTCCGGATGCTGTAATCCGGCAACACGGGTAGCCAGTTTTACAAATAATTCCTCATAGAATTTGCGGTTCTTATCTTTCTTGGGCAGTTCCTTTAATATTTCAACCAGACCACCAAGCACCCAACCGTTGCCACGTCCCCAAAAGACTTTCTTGCCATTGGCTTCGCACTTATCAAAATAACGCCAGTCACGGTAGAACAAGTTTTCTTCTTTATCGAACAGGTAATCATAAGTCGCTTTATACTCACGATTCATAAATTTGATATATTTTTTCTCTCCGGTCAGCATATACAGTTTGGCATATACAGGGGGAGCCATAAAGAGAGCATCACACCAAGTCCAACGTTCCAAGGTCTTTAAGTCTCCCTCCACCAGCTTGAAACTACCTTCGGATGGATGATTGACAATCCATTCCGTACGGGCGAGCGTAGGGATAATCATTGCTTCGTCTTTGTACTTGCGGTATAAATCCAAAAAGGACTGTGATACAGCGATGTCATCAGCATGATAAAACCGTTTGTCCGGCTGCCAGCAATTCCGTCGGCCTATACGGGTAAGCCACTTATAATATGTATCATCATTGTCTTCTTTTTCAGCCAATTCCGCCCAATCCACCATGCCGACATAAAGAGCACCTTGCGGCCAGTTCAAGTCGTCATGTTCAGGAGCGGGGTGTGGATTGGCAATCTGCCAATCCGCCACCTTTCGCATGATAGACTTTATTTCTGCTTTTTGAAAAGGAATCTCTGTTGCCATTATAAAAACGGAACATAACAGAGACGCTCCCAATAAAAGTGTTTTTTTCATTCTATATTTATTTGTTTATCATTCGGTCATTACAGTTCAACCATAGCCTTTAAAGGCAATTGACTGGAAGCAGGACCGACTAAGATCTCAAAGTCTCCTTTTTCCACTACAAAGCGGTGTTGATTCATATCGTAAAAAGAGAATGCATCCTCATCCAGCACAACAGAAACCCGCTTCTTCTCCCCTTTCTTCAAGAATACCTTTTCATATCCTTTCAGTTCTTTCAACGGACGGGGAACAGAAGACTGTACATCATGCACATACACTTGTGCCACCTCCGAAGCATCCATCTTACCTGTATTCTCTATATCAAAGCTAACGGTAACCTGATGCTCACCCGTTTTCTCCGCAGCCATATTACTATAAGCGAAAGTAGTATAGGACAAACCGTAGCCAAACGGATAGAAAGGTTCTTTTCCCGAACGGTCGTATCCACGATAACCGACAAAGACACCTTCGGAATAGTCTACACGCTTAATCTCCGCCTTTAAGTTCTCGTAATAACTGCCGTGCACTGGATTATCTTCCCATTTCCGCTCGATAGAAATCGGTAGCTTTCCGCTTGGAGAAATCTTACCGGTCAGGATTTCAGCAATTGCCTGACCGCCTTCCTGCCCCGGATACCAGGCCATAAGAATCGCTTTTGCAGCATCATACCAGTTGGTGAAATCCACACCGCCACCGGCGTTCAGTACAACCACAACATTGGGATGCATAGACGCAATCTTCTTGATAAACAATTCCTGATAGCGAAGCAAGGCAAACGGACGGTCAAAGCCTTCGCCTTCGGTATTACTATTGAAACCTGTGCAGAACACAACATTATCCACCTTTGCCAATCCTTGACGAAGTTTCGCCTCATTAAGGCTATAAGCATTAAAACGAATGATGGCCGAAGAAATATTATCAAAGAATTCAATCCGGAAACGGTATTCCTTACCACCCTCAACCGGCAGTTCAACTTCACGGCTAGAGTATGAATGATTTCCCCAATCTCCTGTAATATGCTTGTCATTCACAAACAGACGATAACCGTCATCACCACCGATATGAAGTTTCAACTGCCCGTCAGTTTGTGACATGTAGCAGGCTGTCCAACGGACAGAGAATCCATCTGTCGGAAAGCCGTCCAAAGGTGCTCCATATCCCCAGTCATAATCAACAGAGGATTCCGTGCGTATTACTTCAGGCTGGCCCGAAAGGGTCTTGTTTTTAAAGTATTCAGCTTTGAAGCCTTTCATCTGACGATTAGCATCAGTATAAAACTCATGGACAATATCTTCATAAATCACATCATCCGTCAATAGTAACAGATTCTTTTTCTTCAATTCTTTCAAGCCTTGAGCCACTGAGACGGTAGAAAAAGGAGTGACAAAACCACTGCCGCCACCGGTAGGAATCAAATTTGCATTAGGCCCCATTACGGCTGTCTTTCCTTTCAGTGGGAGCAAGTTTCCTTCATTCTTCAACAGGACTACACCCTCGCGCGCCAGTTCTAAAGCTGTCTGGCGGGAGAAAGGATTATCCTCTGCGATGTTGCTGTCTTTCTGTTCCTTATCCAGCATACCATAAGCAATCAGAGTTTGCAGGATGTGTTGTACTTTCAGGTTGATGGTTTCTTCTGTCACTGTGCCGGCTTTGATAGCAGGCAACAGATTCTCCAAATTCATAAAACGTCCTTTCGGCATTTCGAGGTCAAGTCCGGCGTTAGCAGCGCCTACGGCGGAATATACAGAAGTCCAGTCCGACATCAGAATACCTTTGAAGCCCCAAAGATTGCGCAAGACATCAATATTCAACCATTTATGTTCGGTGGCATGGACACCGTTCAACAGATTGTAGCTGTTCATTACGGCGCCGACATTGGCTTCCTGTACTGCTTTCCGGAAAGCCGGGAAATAGATTTCCTGCAAAGTACGTTCGTCTATGTCAGAGCTGGCATGGTGGCGGCTCCATTCCTGGTTGTTGGCAGCAAAGTGTTTGATTGTAGCAATGACTCCTTCCGATTGTACTCCCAGGATATACTGTAAGCGGAAAGTATTCCGGAAGGATATAAAGTGCTCTTGGGAGCATGATTACGAATTCCCTGCGGCCCGTCAGCCAACTTAATTTCAGGTATTCCCAAACGGGGAATGGCACGCAGAGAAAAACTGGTATATCCGGAAATATACTCTATTTTCTCTTGCAAAGTCATTTTTGATACAATGTCCTTCGCACGTTGTTCGGCTTGGGGAGTGATTGTCTGTGCACAGGTTAATATGCTCCATGCAAGCATACATAAACCTATGCCTCCTATTTTCTTTTTCATGGTGATTCTGTGTTAATATAATATGTGTAAAAACCAACTTAGCTATCAGCTCTTCACACACTTTTGTTCTTTACATTTTTAGTCTATCAGTTCTATTTTAACGGTCTGTCCTTGTACCAGAATATGATATTCGCCGGCTTCAAGGAAGCGTTTACCATCCTCATTGACAAAACCGAAATCACGTTCCAGGTCGATGTCGAAACGGAAAGTCTTCGTTTCTCCGGCTTTGATAAATTGTTTCTCAAAGTGTTTCAGTTCTTTCACCGGACGGGTGATAGAGCAATAAGGATCGGAAATAAACCAATGAACAGTCTCTGCTCCATCGCGGGCACCGGTGTTGGTGACGGTCACTTCTGCCGACAGTTTATCGCCGCGCTTCACCTTAGTAGCAGAAGGGGTAACAGTGCCATACTTAAATTCGGTATAACTTAATCCATGCCCGAACGGATATAACGGATCGCTTGTTATATCTTTATAAAATCCCTGATGTCCGCGTCCGCTCTTGCGGCGATTATAATAAATAGGAATTTGTCCTGTGGAATAAGGGAACGTCATGGCTAGTTTACCGGAAGGGTTGATACGTCCGGATAAAATTCCTGCCATTGAACGTGCACCATTTATTCCCGGTTGCCATATCTCCAATATAGCATCACAAAGAGGTTCCATGCGATTTAATTCCAAGGGACGTCCATTAGAAAGCACCAATATAATAGGTTTACCAGCCTCCTTTAGTTCTTTCACCAATTCTTCCTGAATCTGTGGCAAAGCAATCGTAGAACGGGAAGCATTCTCACCACTCCAGGTAAGCATCTCACCCAAACAAACAATGACTACATCAGACCAACGAGCAACGTCCAATGCGCCAGCAAAACCTGAACGGTCATTGCCCTGCGGTTTGCATCCCATTGCATAACGTAATTCGGCATCTCCTCCAAACTCGGCAGTCAACCCATCATAAAGCATTTCCACATCCGTATCTTTTCCATGTCCGCACCAGGAACCCAATAAGTCCCAACCATTTTTTGCCATTGGACCTACTACGGCAATCTTTTTTTTGTTTGTAAGTGGTAATATCTGATTGTCATTTTTCAACAGCACCATTGATTCTGCTGCCAGTTGAGCGGCCACAGCCATACTTTGCGGACGGAAAAAACGATCCTTCTCATTAGTAACCGGAGTATAAGGACGTTCGAACAAACCCAGACGGAATTTTACACGCAATACTCGACGGACTGATTCGTCAACTTGTGCCATTGTTACCTTACCTTCCTCTACAAGCTCTTTCAGATAACGATCGTAGGCATGAGACATCATATCCATTTCAAGCCCCGCATTAAAAGCATACCGAGCAGCATCTTTCTTTGTAGCGGCTAATCCCTGATTCTTTAACTGTTCCACAGCCCCCCAGTCAGACACAATGAACCCGTCATGTTTCCAGCGTTTCTTTAATATCTCGGTCATGATATAAGGATTAGCTGACCCAGGTACTCCACTGATGTCATTGAAAGAACTCATCAAAGTGGCCGCACCAGCTTTCACCCCCATCTCATAGGGCAGTAGATAAGTATCCCAAAGAGTTTGAGCTGAAATTTCGGTATAAACATAATCTCGCCCAGCCTCCGAAGCACCATAACCTACATAGTGTTTCAGACAAGCAGCCATACGGTTCTCTGCTGACATATCATCTCCCTGATACCCACGCACCGAAGCAGCGGCAAACACTCCATTTGTATAAGGATCTTCACCATATCCTTCGGCTACACGTCCCCATCGAGGATCACGTGCCACGTCGATCATGGGAGAAAAAGTCCAATCAACCCCAGACATGCGGGCTTCTTGTGCAGATACCGCACATGCCTGTTCTACCAATCCCGGATTCCATGAACAGGCCTGCCCCAACGAAATAGGATATATGGTGCGAAATCCATGAATAGCATCGTAGCCAAAAATGATGGGAATGCCCAAACGAGATTCTTCCATCGCTTTTTTCTGCATACTATTACGCAACTCTGGATTTATATCAAAGTAAATCAAAGAACCAATCTCTGACGGTACTTTTTTCACTTCTTCGCCAACATTATTCACATTGTTATTTCGTCCCAATGTATATTGGTTTAGCTGCAAAATCTTTTCCTCCAATGTCATACGCGATATTAAATCATCAATACGTTTTTCAATTGGAGCTTTGGCATCCTTATACAAAGGAATACTCTTTTTATCTTTTGACGAAAGAGAATGTGTGACTCCCAATAGGCACAATCCCAAAATCAAAACTTTTTTTCTCATCTGTTTTTTCGTCGGTTAGTTATCATTTCTATTTTTCAATTGATTATGACTTACCGAGCTGTCACTTCAAATAATTTCAACCATCCGGCAGATGTCACATTGTTCTTCACAGCAAGGTGAATTCCAATCTCATTCTGCTTTGTCGTATCAACAATACCAACAGCCCACATGTATTTACCTGCCTCCACGCCTTCAACCCGGGTTGTAAACGTATATGATTTAGCCGCACCTTTCACCCAATCACAAGCTTCCGGTTCTCCATCAACAAATACATACTTCGGTTTATCATTCTTGGTGTCCAATAAAGCAAAAGCTACTTTATATTTATTCTTCCACTGGGGAATATTTGTCGGACAATATCCCCAACCAAAATTATTCCAACGGTGCGCTATTTCAATCTGTTTACCATTAGAGATAGTTGTAGGCAAAGAAATTCTGTCCGGAAATAAACGGTAGCTTCCTTCTGTACAGAATTGTTTAACTAATTGGAAAGCTTCATTAAACCATGAATAAGCTTCTCCATTATGAAAGTCTGAATTATAGCGTAAATCCATCATATTGACGCAAGCTGTTTTAGCCTCATCAAACTCACCTTGACGTACTTCTGCATAATTGGCATATCCATCTCCCAGAATCGAGTTTCCATGAGAATTTTTCACCCAGCCACCTTCCATTACTACAGGAACGAGATACTTCCACTTGGCTATAAAATTGCGTTCCCAAGTAGAATAGTAAGTTTTCATACCAAACGCATCGTGACGTAATGAATATCCTTTAGCTACTGCTTTTCCTATTAATCTTTCAGTATCTTTATCATAATTATTGCCGTCCCATTCCTTACTTGTACCTATCCAACGATGATAATTTACAAACACAGGAACTTTATCAAATACTTGAGAATATAAATCTGTCACCCAATCGAAAACAGCCTCACGAGTCGGCAGCTCCGGTTTTCCCAACTCACGCACCTGATAGTACCATACACTATGATACTCTCCCCATTTTCCAAATCCTGAACCACTTACAAACTGTACTTTGTCGGGATCATTAAAATCCTTAGCCAAAGCCCTGATAAATTTCTCATAATATTTCTGGAAAATAGGATCATCCGGATAGGGAGACCATACTTTTACTGAACCTGTTTGTGTTTCATATCCTTTCGCGCCAGCCTCTTTTACAAAATTCGGAGTAAAATTATAGTGCTTATCACGGCTATCCACCACAAAAGTAAAGGCCAATTTCATATTTCTTTGCTTAGCTCCCTCTATCAACATCTTCAGTCGCTTAGCCGAAGGGGTATCACAATCGGAATTCCATGCGTATTTTCCTTCTTCAGGATTAAAATCAGCCCAGGCACCACGAAGGTATAAGGTATTTGCATAATCAGAGACCTTTACAGTGCCTTCTGATGACGGGAAATTATCATAATCCTGCCAGAATGTGGAAGATAAACCATCACCAATACCCGCATATAATACCCATCCGGAAAGAGGATTATGCAAAATGATATTTCGATTCTGCTTTACCGTGACAATGCTGTTCCCAGGAATAGAAGTATCTTCTACCAAACCATCATCACCATTATCACCTCCTTCTTCATCATTATCACTGCCGCAAGCGACTAATGATATAGCCATAGAAAAAATAAGCCCGCAACTTATTTTTCTCAAACTGCACATATTTTGAAAATTAATCTTCATACCTATAGCTCTTATTTTTTTATGCTTACTTTCGACAATTTTAACCAGCCCGAATCCAATATATCCCCTTTGGCGGCAATATCCAGCCCTACGAGATCTTTATTACTCCGGTCAACCAAGCCCACAGCCCAAACATAAGTACCCGTTTCAACTTTGGACATATCCGGCTCAAATACATATTCAGCGGGACTTCCTTTTATCCACTTGGATAAATCTGTATCCGTATCCACAAATGTATATCGCACCTCATTCGTTTCAGAATCAAGCAAAGCGAAAGCTACTTTATATTTTTGATTCCATTGCGGAATATTAGTAGGACAGTACCCCCATCCCAGATTGTTCCAGCAATGTTTAATAGTCGGCGGTGTTTTTTTAGAGACTTCTAACGGCAAAGAGATTTCACTGGGATAGAGCCTATACCCGCCTTCCCGAAGGAATCGGCGTACTAAATCAAAAGCATCTTTAAACCAGGACTTTGTATCACCAAAACGAAAATCCATCATATTGACATGTGCCTCTTTGCTGTCATCAAACTCACCGCGTCTTACGTCCTCGTGTGAATCCTTGCGATATCCTCTAGGATCCTGCCAATAATTATGTGATTTGACAATCCAGCCACCTTCCATAATAATGGGGCATATATTACGATATTTTTCTGCAAACCTACGTTCCCAACTACCATAATAGGTTGTCATACCAAATGCATCATGACGTAATGAATATCCTTTCTTGATTGCTTCTTCCAGCATTTCTTCACTGTCAGCAGCAAAATGTTCATCATCTACCCAATCTTTTCCCGCACCAATCCATCTATGGTAGTTAATTACTACCGGAACTTTATCAAAAGCTTGAGAATATATATCTGTCACCCAATTGAAAACTGCTTTCTTTGGAGTATCATCACCTGTTGAATAAATCATTGTATGATATTCTCCCCATTTCCCAAGTCCGAATCCATCTATAAATTCAACTTTCGAAGGATCGTTGAAATCTTTAGCCAGGGCCTTCACAAATTTAGTATAGTACTTCTGAAAAACAGGATCGTCAGAATAAGGTGACCATTTACCTTTATTCATAAATCCTTTTGCACCGGCATCTTTTACAAATTGAGGAGTAAATTCTGTTCTCTTATCACGACTGTCAACTACAACACGAAATGCCAAACGCATATTCCGCTGATAAGCTCCTTCAATATATGCTCTCAAATTAGAATCAATCTTCCAACCATATACATCTTCCTGTGGATTAAAATCTGTCCAACTAGCGCGAATATAAAGCGTATGAGCATAATCTGTCACACTAACATTGTGTCCCAGTTCAGGAATATACATATGGTCATACTGTGCCCAAAAATCTGCAGCATCCACTCCCATACTTGCATAGAGCACCCATCCTGTAAGCGGGTTATGAAGAATACGCAAAGAATCAGGCTGAATCGTAACTATGTTATTCTCTGATAGTTCCTTATCAAATGAAACGGCTGAATTCTCGTCTCCGAAAACAGGAGATAAAAGGAACATAAACAGACAAAGAGACACAATTACTCTATAATAACTAATCTTTCTTATAACCATACTACTAATTGTTTTTTTAAAGAGTGCTATATCATTGTTCTCTTTATTCATATAAAAATCACGAGATTGATATAGCACTCTTAATTTTATCCTGCTTGATTATCTCTTATCAAAGAATACTGTCAGTTCTTTAATATCTAATTCTATGTAATTAACTCCTACAGGTACACTAAAGAAAGCATAGCGGTTGTTAGCTTGGCCACCGACTACAGTCTGTTTCTGATTGTAGTCACTCTCTGCAATATCAAGGCAACCGTCATAAGATCCTCTGATGGCATCTGCTGTTGAACCAAAGGTATAGCAACCGGCACTTTGCGGTCCGACTTTAAAGTTCAATCCACCCGGATGTGCATTTCCATCTTTGTCTTTAATGGAATTCTTTCTGGGTAACTCCGCTCCTTTGTATATAAACAAATAAGGATTTGCCAAACTAGGTGTCATAGAATGAGCCATAGTGAATCCTGTATCACCAGTGCCATCTTTAGCCCATCCATCGTATGGTCCCCAAATAAAGACTCTTTCAATAGTGGTAGTCACCGTATTATTATTCCATGTCCACGAAACAACCATTGGTTTAGGATCTGTTTCGGGGGAGTAAATCGTAACCTTTTTAGTATTTATATTAATCACAACACGATAGACACCTGCAGTCTTAATATTCCAATGATAAGCAAGTGCAGCTGCTTCCGGGCTCATTGTCGAGATATTCATTGCTGTACCATCTGTAAAATCGCCCGATTCTTCGGGAGCAATAGCCATATCTTTCTGTCCATTAAACAAGATCGGGAAATAAATAGTACCAGGTTGCAGTTCTGCATGGAACGCATATTGATTTTCATCTTCTATCGTGCGAGTCATCTCTACATCTGCGCTAACACAAGTTCCGGCAATATAGATTTTATCAGCTTCTATAAAATTACTAGCCAAACCTATAGTAACGGTACGTGTTTCAAAATCTACCACTACACGATACTGCCCATCTTCAGGAATCACCCAATATCCAGCATTATCTGTTCCCTTAATTTTAGCTTCCATTGCTCCATCAGTAATCTGTTGTTCTGCAGTAACTGGTGAAATGGCATTAATCTTATTTTCATCTTTCCAAACAATCGGGAAGTGAAGGTTACCTGCCTTCAAGTCACAAATGGAAACATAACGCTTCGGCTGACTTTCCATTGGCAAGATTTCAATATCTTCACCATTAACAGCTGTGCCTGACATATAAAGATGGTCTGCAACAAAGGTCTTTTCAGAATACATCTTTACTTTTATAGTAACTGTAGAAACTTCCGGTTTTACAAACTTTGGGCCTTCTATAGAACCGATAATACGGGCTTGTAACTTTACTAAATCACCAGGATGCTGCTTCCACTTTGACACCAATAAACTTTGCAATTCTTTATGAGTATAACTTTTAGAAAAATCATCATCAATATACTCTCTTATCATTGTGTTTGTTCCAAAACTGTTATTTTCCAGATCCATTTTATAAAGATAGGAGATATAATAGTCAGAGCCTATTGGATCAGCTTCCGTCCAGTTTAACGTCAATGCAACCTCATCCGGGGTATCTTCCTTGAGTTCTATTTCATAATCAGAAGGAGTCAGGACTAAACTTGTACGATTATCGAGCAAATCAGTAGTATCGTCATCATCATTACATGCTACCATGAAACACGAAGCAAGTGTCAGGAAGAAGAACCGTAAAAGGTTCTTCTTAAATATATATCCGTTTTTCATATCTATATTCAATATATTAATATTATAACTATTTATTGGTTTCCGACGGTCCAGTCAGGAGTTTGTACCAAATTCCAATTCTTATCAATATCGTCCTGTGGAATAGGCCACCAATAGCTTATAAATTTACGTGTCTGATATACTGTACGAGTATAATATTTATTTCTATAGTCCGCATCGGATACTTTAATATAAGCATTCATGCCATAAAAATCACCATCCAATACTTTCTCGGCTAATTTCCAGCGACGCAGATCATTAAAACGAAGTCCAGATTCACAATTCAATTCCACACGCCTTTCTTGACGAATTAACTCGCGCATTTCTACAGGATCTGATGGGGCTGTTATCTTGCCTTCTTCAGCTGAAACACTATATTCGGGAATACCCGCACGCTCACGAATCAAATTGACATATTTCAGAATCTCTTTTTGATTAGCAGTATAAGTGCCCTTCTCAATGCTATATTCATTTAACGCCTCAGCATAACTTAAATAGATCTCTGCCAAACGACATAATGCACCATGACGGTTTTTATAATCTCCACTGCCTTCTTTGGGATTTGCAGATGGGTCTACTCTCTTACGTACCAGATAGCCGCTCCATGGAGCGTCGTGAGAGGGACCACCGTCTTTACCATCCATATAAAAGTCAGTATTTCTCTTACCACCAATATGCCATTGTTCGTTATGCAGTACTGAAATATAAAAACGAGGCTCGCGATCACAATACATTTTATATGTATTGGCGTCTACAACTACATTTTCATCTTTATTACGATCTCCTTCTGAAGACCCATACTGCCACTTTGTAGAATAAGTCTCTTTTTGCGTACTAAAGCCTGTCTCTGAATAATTAGCATCTGGATTAACTTTAGGAGAGCCATCCGAATTATAGCCTATAATAGGTCTTTGACCGTTTCTCATGAAAAAAGCATCAACCAAAGATTGAGTTATTCCGATCGCTCCCACGCCATTAATACCCAAACCACGTGGGATACAGTTTTTATCATACCATCCACCGGAATCCATTGTACGAACAAACAGTAATTCTCTGTTGGCTTCATTCCATCTCTTCATCACTGCATTTTGATAAGAAAGAAAAGGATCAATATCACCGTTATCCAAATATTCATAATGCAAATGATAGCCAGATGCTTCCGCCTCATCTATAACCAGTTTACAAGCATCCACTGCCCTTTTCCATCGTTCCGGATCATGTGTAGAATTAAAGATAGGGGTTCCATCAATGTTTTTTATATTCGCCAATGCAGGATTACCATTCACCAAGTCACTTGCAGCAAATAATAAGATACGCGCACGCATTGCCAAGCACCCGACAGAAGTTACACGACCATATTTCTTATCTTCAGTTTGAGTGGCAGGTAATTGTTTTGAGGCTTCCAACATTTCTTGATCCGCCCAATCAATTACATTATAAAACGGCTCTTGTTTCAACATCAAATCATCAGCCGAAGTACTTTCACTAGCCTCGCGAATAATGGGAACTGAACCATAAGCTATAGCCATCATAGAATTATAATAAGCTATAAAGAAACGACATTCAGCTTTCATAAAGTCCACTTCTTCAGCCGGTACAGCCTCCAGCGGGTGAGCATGTTTGATAAACAAATAAGCGGAACGGATATATTTAGGATAAGTATTCCAATAAGTAATTACTCCGGGATTGTCTGCTGTCCAGTTACCTTTTTGATATTGAATGGCTTTAAATCCTTGCGCTTCCCAACCAACCGAAGGAATCAGTTCATCAGCTATGGCATCCGGACCATCATAAGTATAATATTCAGGCAGGCCGCGATAAACATATGCCAGCCAACGTTCCATATTCTTTTTATTCTCAAATACTGATTCTAAGTCCAACTGGTCATCCGGTTGCTTATCCAGATAATCAGAACAAGAAGAAAAAGCAAATGTCGTAATAATACTTAATACTATAAATTTTAATATGCTATTTTTCATATGCCCTATTATTAGAATTTAATTTCAAAACCTGCAGATAACGATTTCATAATTGGGTACGCAGCCCCTGTAGTATTCTCGACTTCCGGATCCCACAAATCAAATTTTGAGAATGTTAAAAGATTTGTTCCTCTCACGAAAAGACGAATGCCTGATATAACTGTAGTATTTCTCCACAAATTCTTTGGTAAAGAATAACCAAGTTCAATGTTTTTTAAACGTAAAAAACTCATATTCCGCAGCCACCACGTAGAGGATTGGTTATTATTACTATTTATACCATCATCCAAACGCGGATAAAATACGTTCTGACTTGGGTTGTCTACAGTCCAACGATCATTTGCATTAGTAAACATATTGCCTGTCACTCCTCTATTGGCACCCGGAATAATACTTGATCCTAATATATTCCAACTACGACCTATGCCTTGGAAGAGAGCTCCAAAATCTAAATTCTTATATTTCATATTCAGTCCAAAGCCATATACTATCTCCGGATCTTTTGTTCCTCCGATTGGAGATTTATCAAATACGTCCACTTTACCATCACCATTGACATCTCTGTATCTGATATCCCCCGGACGTAATTTACCTACAAAACTTTGAGTCGGAATTCCTTCTTTCAGTTTACCTGTACTTACGTCTTCAAAGTCGTCTGCCGTAAACAAACCTTCTGCTATATAGCCAGTTAATTGCCCTACCGGATGCCCTGTTTCAGCACGGTTAGTACCAACTACTGCACTAGGTTCATCCTTTTCTGTTATTTCATTATGAGCATAGGTAAATGTTCCCATTAAGCTGACAAATAAATCCTTGCCAAACTGTTTATTAACATTTAAAGAAACTTCTACACCCTGATTAGTCACTTTTCCAAAATTCTTCCAAGGCTGCTTCATAAATCCAGCTGTCATTGGAACAGACTCACGTGGCATAAATATATCTTTACGGCGTTCATCGAAATAGTCTAATTGCAAATCAATCATACCATTCAGGAAACCTAGCTCAACCCCCAAATTCATCTTATTAACAATCTCCCATGTCAAATCTTGTACTGCAAACTCGCCTTCTGCCATACCAGTTAAGCCATAACTGCTATCCAATCCCCATTTATACATGTTTAATGTCTCATAGTCATCGGTAATTGTAGAGAGGTATGCAAAACGGCGTCCACCTAAATTAGCATTACCTACCTGACCATAGGATGCACGCAATTTCAATTTAGATATGACTTTACGCAATGGTTGCATAAATGCCTCTTCCGATACAATCCAACCAATGGCTCCTGAAGGGAAAAAGCCATAACGCTTGCCTTTGGCAAAATTTTCAGAACCATTATAGCCAAAATTAAATTCACCTACATACTTACCCGAATAGGTATAAGATGCACGTCCTGCCAATCCCTGATTACGGTAAGGCAACTTGCTTCCATCATCATAATTACGACGATTAAACAATAACATTGCAGCAACGGAATGTTTCTCGGCGAATGTACGGTCATAAGACAAAGTAGCTTCCATATATACGCTCTTATTTCCATAATCACCGCTTTTTGAGTAATCCAGGAAATTAGTACCATTGGATTTTGATGCTATAATCAAATTACCTTCATCATCACGTCCTGTAGCAGGCACATAATAATCCGGTGTCTTTCCACGAGAAACAGTACCCGAAGAAAACCTGTCAAATGAGAATGTTCCTTTTACTTTCAATCCCGGAAGCAGGAATTTCAAATCTTGTTCTACAGAAAACAGTGTTTCAATCTTACTGTCGCTTTTTCTTTTATATCCACTTTGAGTAGCCCATGACCAAACGTTTGGCTCCTCTGTTGTCGGTATCTGCCCACTGGAATATTGTGCAGGGAAAGCATGAGGAACAGCAACGAACGCTTTCTGGAAAATTTGAGATATATCTTTCGTTGTAGAATTTCTATCTTGCAAATATCCACCAATATTAAAACGTAATTGCGTAGTAGGACTTAATTTCAAATCCACATTAGAACGCACGTTATAACGTTGTAATTTAATAGTAGGATCCCAATCATAGCTTTTATCACGTTTCAAAATACCACGTTCATTATACGCAGCAGCAACAAAAGAATAACGTAATGTCTCTGTACCACCGGAAATATCTACTGTTACACGCTGATTCGAAGCATAATCATTTGCAATTGCATCCATCCAATTCACGTCCGGATATAAATCAGGATCATACCCTGCACGAGTTTTTGCAATACGATCTGTATATTTAGGTTGTTGTCCTGTATCCATCAAGATATCATCCAAAACCTGCATATAATCCGCTGCACCCAAATACTCAGGAAGTTTAACCGGCTGTGTAGCTGCAAATTCAGCCTTTACAGTCACACGAGGTTTACCAACTTGTCCGCGTTTCGTATTAATTAAAATAACACCATTAGCTCCCCGCACTCCATAAACAGCACTTGCAGCAGCATCTTTCAACACAGAAAAAGATTCTATCTCTTCAGGATCAATATTATTCAAATCGCGTTCTATACCATCAATCAAAACCAATGGGTTTTGTCCGGCATCCTGGAACGTACTAATACCACGAATCCAGAAAGAAGAGTTATCATATCCCGGTTCACCAGAACGTTGCACAGCTAATACACCGGCAACCGTACCAGCCAGATTATTACTTATTGAACGAGTAGTAGAAACCTTTAACTTAGCAGGTTCAATCGTTGTGATAGAACCAACAACAGACTCTTTCTTTTGTGCGCCATAGGCAACTACTACAACCTCATCTAATTGACCAACATCTTCTACCATTTGTACATTAACAACCTTCCGGTTATTAACAACCTCTTCTTTAGGAACAAAACCAATATAACGAAAAGAAAGTACAGATTTTCTTTCAGGAACAATAATACTATAATTACCATTCATGTCTGTCAACGCATGTACTGTAGAATCATTTTTCAAAATGATTGTTACACCAATCAAAGGCTCACCTTTTTCATCTGAAACGTTACCTGTTACCTTAATACCCTTTTGTTGTGCAGTTTGTTGTACTTTAGGAGCTTCTGGCACCGAAATAGTAATTTGTCTCCCCGACATCTTATAATTCAGTCCTGTCTCTGAGAACAACTCTTTTAATACAGCATCTATTTTCTTATTGGAAACTGAAATGGAGACTTTGTTATTCAGATTTTTCTGAACATTAGCAGAGTAAATAAAAATATACTTACTATGTTTTTCGATATAATCTAAAATATCTTTAACTGTAACATTCTCATACTGTACTGAGAATAAATCTTCTTCGGAATTCCAACTAATAGAATTAGTACCGAATGAAGAGAATGGAATCATAAAAAAGACGTTTATAATGCAAAAAAGCTTAAGTCTTTTCTTTAAGTGTAGAAAAATAGTTTTCTTTACCATAAAAATTTCTTTTTAGGTTAACAATTTTGGATTTATTGATTTAACTAGGGAATTACTATCGGGTAAATACGGCAATATTTATCCGATTTTTTTTGTCATAATAGCAGTCTGTTCTTCATAGGCAAACATATTAAAAGATTAATTAAAAAAATTATTTATTTAAATATATACTAGTATCACTTTTTTCGATTGTGAATGGCAGGGTTTGCTGAATACATTCAATCACCTCGTCTATATCATCTTTCAAATCTAATTTCCCATACACTTTTTCTTTACCAATAATTGGATCACATTGAATAGATATACCATAATAGATGCTTAGTCTTTGAATGATCTGCGACAAATCATTACCATTCAATAGCATGATCCCCTCTACCCAACTAATATACTCTGCTACATCAACTTGCTTCTGATAAGCAATTGTACCATTTGCTATATTCAACAGATCATTAGGATTCAAGCGTGCTTTCTTTTCATTCTTATCAGTAACTTCTACCGCACCTTCCACCAATACAATATTAGTTGCCCCCCCTTTATAATTCGAGATATTGAACTTCGTTCCTAACACTTGCAGTTTAAAATCATCAGACTCCACTATAAAAGGATGTTTCTTATCATGCGCAACTTCCAGAAAAACTTCTCCTTGGGCATAGATTTTACGAATGTCTCCTTTAAAACAACGAGGATAAATCACTTTTGACTGAGAGTTAACGACCAGCCGAGTCCCATCAGACAATTCTACTCTAGCCCTTTTCCCCGCAGGAACAAGTAGCTGATTATATTCTTGTTCCTCTTTGGTTTTCTCTTCATTCTCTTTTATCACTTGTGAATTGACAGCAACTTTCCCCTCTTTCGAATACTTAATGAAAGCATCTTCATCCAAATTAAGCTGTTCCTTGGAAGTAATAAGAGTCACTTCCTCAACAGATTGGCTATCCATTTCTTCAGCAATAGCCTGGAAGTCTAAATTACCACTTCCATTCTGATTCAAAAAATAAATAGTTGAAATGCAAATCAAAAAGGAAGCAGCAATAGAAGCTGAAGCAACTAAGAAATATTTCTTTCTGCGCTTCATAGCATCTTTTCGCATCTTTCGTTGAGTCTTCTCTATGATAGAAGATGGATCAATCTTTTCCTGCGCACAATTTTGCCAAAAGAATTTCAATTTCTCTGCATCAGGCATAGAAGTAAAATCATCCTCAATATTTTCTTGAGAATTCAATTTACTAAATAAATCTGCGAGACGATGGTATTCTTTCAAGCTCATAATCCTTTTTTAATGTTGTTCTATAGATAAAGACGCAACTAAAAAAAAAATCTCCCAGTCAAAAATGATTTTTTTTCATTTTTCTTAGAAAACAAATAAAAGTAGGATTAGCTATGTGAAAAAATAAGGCATTAATAAGCAGGAGAGTAAAAACTTAGCTCTTGCGAGATTTCAGATTCAATCTTTTAGCAATTTCATCTAACGCAAAAGCAATATGGTTATTGATAGTCTTCACTGATATGTTCAACATATCTGCGATATCTTTATAAGGAAGTCCATCTATTTTTGCTAAGAAAAAGACATGTTTACACTTGGGAGGAAGTTGTTGAATGGCGTCATTAATTTTAGCCATTTCTTCCTTACTAATCATCTCCTCGGCTGGAGATTGAACCGGCTCAAAAATAAAATCTTCGATATCATCAAATGACAATTCATACTTTCCAGTTTCCTTCCGCAAAAAAGAAATCGCTTTTCGATAGGTGATTGTCTGGATCCAAGCATTCATATTACCAATTTCAGCCAGACTTTTTCTATTTTTCCAAACTTCAAAAAAAACATCACTCACAATCTCTTCAGCTGACTCCTTCTGGCCAAGTAGCGCAAATGTATAGTGATATAAACGCGAAGAATAATGCTCCATAAAACGATTGAAAGCAATTTCATCGCCGTCTACTATTCTACATATTTCATTATTCTCAAGTTTCACAGAAGTATTTATAGATTATTTCCAATTAACAAAATTGAGCCAAATATAGCAGTATCGTATCAATTACGAAAATAAAACACCATAAAAAGGAATTAAAAGTTATCAATTATAGAAAAATGGCTATAATAAAAACATTACCATTTAGCTATAAAAGTCTCTTACTTAAATAACGTACAGGATACCATACAGAAAGGAATCCGACTGCCAAAACGGTGATAAAAATAAGTACCACATCCCAAGCATGAACGCTGACAGGATAGGCGTCTACAACAAAAGTACCACCACCGCCTCCCAATGAAATTATACCAAATTTCTGTTGGATAAAACATAGGATTAAGCCCAGGGCAATACCGGAGATAGCGCCAAAAAGAGAAATGAGACGTCCTT
>PPYE01207817.1_pt1 | contig 18932 bp, 9 predicted proteins | sample 1559881 | NCBI WGS metagenome assembly PPYE01 (sample SAMN08240022, study PRJNA423297) | Human gut metagenome, whole genome shotgun sequencing project. | reverse complement strand
AGATTATAGTTCTTGTGGAACTTGATATAATTATATGGAGAATAGCTAAATAGTAGTCTATGAGTTGCTTATGAATAAGAATGACTTTTATTATATTTTGAGTACTAATATAGAGACTCAAATTGTATTATTTTGATGAGTATTCGTTGGAAAAAACATTTTATTAGGAGGAAAATAAAGAAAAAATGGGGTTATTATATCATTCTTAAAAAAATAGTTTTATATTTGCACAGACATAAATATGATATTGGTGAATACAAACAGTATTGGATTTATTAAAAGACAGAGTTAACCAAGTTCCACAAGAACTTATTTGAAATCTTCAAGTAATAGCATCGAAAGTTTATCCTTTTCTTTATTCCGTCATGAATTAAAGCATCTATAAAACGTGAAGTAGTGAATCATTATCAGATTCCTACAAGGGACTTTTATTCTCACCGCAATGAGAAAATATTCTCAAAGGCATGAGTATTTTTTCTCATTGTGGTGAGAATTTTTTCTCAAAGGCATGAGAATATGTTGAGAATATAATGATCTGTATCTATTTGTATATTAACTTAATAAAAGTAGTATGCTTTCCGTTTTATACTACTATTTAAATGGTTCCAAAAAACGCTTTATCCCTAAATTATATATATTCACTTGTTTATCTGGTAAGGTATGCTTGTCTCTTTAAGAATAGAAAGTGTGTATAGTACAACTTTATTTTTCTATTCATATAGAGACTGTTCATAAATGATCAGTTGAAACTGAAATCTTAGGCTTTTATGTGTGAGTTTGGGTAAACATAATCATTGTTCTCATCGTTATAGCCTATAAATATAATGGATTTATAATATGAAAGGGTTATTGTTAATTGGGATTTTTATGTTTTACTCTATTTCCAGTGTTTGGGGACAGGATGTAATAAAACAATATGCAGGAACAGCAATGCTATATCCTGTTCAGGAAGACTCATTCCATCTTTCTACTAGTGATATGGTGCCATTTTATATCAACCATTTGGGAAGACATGGAGCCCGGTTCCCAACTTCAGGGAAGGCACTGGATAAGGCTAAAGAAGCACTTATACTGGGGCAACAGGAAAACAGACTAACAACTGATGGGAAAATATTACTCTCTACATTACAGCATTTATCTGATAGTTTTGAGGGACAGTGGGGAAAACTGTCAGTGTTGGGAGAGTTGGAACAAAAGGGAATTGCCGGACGTATGATGAGACATTATCCTCAATTATTCAGTAATTCGGCTAAAGTCGAGGCTATAGCAACCTATGTTCCTCGGTGTATAAATAGTATGGATGCATTTCTTACTCGTTTGATGCAGGATAATCCTTCTTTACGTATACAACGAAATGAGGGGAGGCAATACGATGATATTCTCCGCTTTTTTGATTTAAACAAATCTTATGTAAATTATAAGAATAATGGTGATTGGCTTTCTATATATGAAGCATTTGTACGGAATAAAATATCTTCTGCTTCTATCATGAAGAAATTTTTTATTGAACCGGAACGAGAGACCGATGAAGAAGCGGAAGAGGTTGTTATGGCTTTGTTTTCCATAGCTGCCATACTTCCTGATACAGGTCTATTGACGAATTTAGACGACCTTTTCACAATGGAAGAATGGCGTAGCTATTGGCAAACTCAGAATTTGAGACAATATATGAGTAAAAGCTCCGCACCTGTCGGAAGGATGTTGCCTGTTGCCATTTCATGGCCTTTGTTGTCAGATTTCATTTATACTACTGATGAAGTAATAAAAGGCAAGTCTGATAATGCTGCGAACTTTCGTTTTGCTCATGCGGAAACGGTGATCCCTTTTGTGGCATTGATGGGCATAGAGAATACGGATGTTCAAATTTCCAATCCTGATTCAGTTTCCCGATATTGGAAAGATTATGAGATATCTCCAATGGCTGCTAATGTACAATGGATTTTCTACCATGATAAAGCCCGTGGGGTATGGGTTAAGATTCTTTTGAATGAAAAAGAAGCGAAACTCCCCATTGCAACTTCTCGTTTTCCCTATTATCCTTGGGAAACCGTTTGCGCATATTTTAAAGAACGAATAGAAATGGCTAAAAGGATACTTATCAAAAACTAATTTGAATCTATTTCTTGTCAGCTATTTCAAAAGGAACACGTACCGAAACTCCTTTCTTCATCAGATTAGTCAGGTTGGGGTAGAGACGTTGTTTGAATGATTCCCAATTACGGTATTTCATTTGTGTCCATCCGGCTTCTGCCAATGCGAAAGCGCGGGGATATGCCATATAAGTTGCCCGGTTAATGTCCCGTATCGCTTCTCCCCATAAAGTTCCCATAACTCCGGTGATATGAGCCTGATCTTCGGCAGGCACGCCATATCCCGGGTCGAATTGATACGACTTTTCCAAAGTAGTAACGGGCATACCCCAATTGTTGAACTCGGGAAAATCTCCTTTCAGTTGCGGATAATCCAGATAAGCGTACTCACCTGGTGCCATGATAAGCGGATTACCGTGTTTTCGGGTAAGTTCAAGACAGGTAGGTGTCAATCCTCCACGCCAGCTTACTAAAGTCACGTTCTTGGGATAAGGAAAGAGATAGTCGTTGGCAGGCGGATAAATATTGTCCAGTTCGCACCAAAGTATAGGAGTCTTATTGTTCTCCTGGACGAAAGAAAGCATACGGCTGAAAAAAGGAATCATAAGCTGTGAAGCTTTCTGATAACCTAGCTCTTTCATCATGGCTTGACAACGGCTACATTGGGTCCAGTTCTTTTCTATCACAGCTTCGTCGCCTCCTAAATGTATGTAATCGGATGGGAACAAGGAAGATATTTCTTTGATGATATCCTGATAGACGGAATACACTTTCTCATTATTCGCGCAAAGCATTAAATCCGTAGTTTTGCCTACTATCTTAGGTAGCGTATCGGTATGTGTACATCCCAATTCGGGATAGGCGGCTAGTATAGCTACTGTATGTCCGGGAATATCCAGTTCGGGAATGACCTCGATATTCCGTTGAGCGGCATATTGAATGATTTCGGCAAGTTGCTCTTGCGTGTAATAATCTTTGCCGACCAATTTAGGATGTTTTTTTATTTCGACTCTCCATCCCTGGTCGTCTGTCAAATGCAGTTGGAGTATGTTGTATTTGTAACGTGCCATCTGGTCAATGAAGAACTTCACATCATTTACCGGAAGGAAATGACGGGCAGGGTCGAGCATCAATGCCCGATGAGAGAAGCGGGGTGCATCATCAATGCAGACAGGAGAAATCTCCTTGTGTGCAGTGGCGCACGCGTCACCTAAAAGAAGCTGATCCATCGTCATGACTCCATAATAGACCGCTCCTGCGGTAGCTCCGCTGATGGTGATCCCTTTGGAGGTTATTTCGATACGATAGTGCTCTTTTCCGTCCATTGCAGGATCAACCAGCAAACGGATGTCCGCACGGTCGGATTCGGAGGCAAGTGGAACCTTTGCCTGCATCCTGTCTTGTAATATCGTTTGCAGTGTCTTTGCTGTAAACTGCAATTCCGGCTGATTCAAATAGATAGCCGTCTTTCCAGAACGGACGGTAAAAGGCTTCCCTTTTACCGGTGTGATCTGATTGGGCATGGGCAACAAAGCCGAAGTATTATTCTGGGCAACCAGATATCCGGCTAAGAAAAGCAAACAAAGGCAAGTATAAATTTTCATGGTCGATATTGGGGGTAAATGTTTCGTGTTCATCTGAATGAAATAGATTCAGTGTTATTGTCTGATTTGGGTTAATCCATTCTCTTTGTCATATTTAAGTTGATAGCTACGTCCTTTCGCAGTCTTGAAAGAGATTGTTTTACCGGCATATTTTACGGTACAATTCTGTCCCGCCTTGGAAAGGAGGGTGGCTTCTTTCAAGAGTCCGTCTTTCCATATCATATCTATCTCGAAATTTCCTTTGGCGCATACACCGTGGATCGAGCCGTCTTTCCAGGCATCCGGCAAGGCAGGCAGCAATTGAATGAATCCCATGTGGCTCTGCAACAGCATTTCTGTGATACCTGCCGTGCCGCCGAAGTTTCCATCTATTTGAAAAGGTGGGTGTGTATCCCAAAGGTTATCTACTGTTCCGTTTTTCAACAGATTACCAAAGAGGGTATAGGCGTGATTTCCATCCTGCAGGCGTGCCCATTGGTTCAATTTCCATCCCATACTCCAACCGGTAGCACCGTCACCACGATGTACTAATACAACTTTGGCGGCTTCTGCCAGTTCGGGAGTAGTGATAGGAGAAACAGTGTGTCCGGGATGCAGACCGAAGAGATGATTTACATGGCGATGTTCGTCTTTCGGATCGTCGATATCGGTTGACCATTCCAGTAACTGACCATAACGACCTATTTTATAAGGAACGAGATTGGCAAGCACATGTTCCCATTGTTTGCGTTCTTTTTTGTCTATTCCCAACTCTTTGCTCGCTTGGATGGCATCCAGCAGGATTTCACGGACAACTGCATGCACAAATGTAGCTCCCTGATCGACAGGCCCGTGTTCCGGTGAAGTAGAGGGGGCAGCCGTATACGTTCCGTCCGGTTTATGCCAGAGATAGTCAACAGTAAAGTTGGCACTGCTCTTAATCAGTTCATATCCTGTTTCTTTCAGGAATTTCAGGTCTTTGGTATAGTCATAATATTCCCAGACGTGAGTTGCCAGCCAGGGGCCTGCCATCGGATTAAAGTTCCAGGACATGTCCTGACTTTCCAATGGGGTGGTAAAGCCGAAGATGTTGGCGGAAATAGATGCTGTCCATCCTCTTGCACCAAAATAAGACTGAGCGGTCTTTTCTCCCGGTTTCACTAAGGTACGGATGAAATCGATTAACGGAAGCATACATTCATCCAGGTTTGTAGAGCAGGCCGGCCAGTAGTTCATTTGGATATTAATGTTATTATGATAATCCACACGCCAAGGGCCGTCTATGTTGTTATGCCAGATGCCTTGCAGATTGGCAGGCATATTTCCCGGTCGGGAACTGGCTATCAACAGATAGCGTCCGAACTGGTAATAGAGTTTCTCCAAGTAGTAGTCTGGTTGTCCTTTCCGATAGTTTTTCAGTCGTTGGGCAGTGGGCAGATTGGCTGTTTTCACTGTAGGATTCAACTCCAGTTTCACCCGGTTGAACAAAGAAGCGTAGTCTTTGTAGTGTTCGTTCAGTAAGTTGGCATATCCTTTGGCTACGGCATCCTTCATCCATTGCTGTGTTGTTTCAAGCGGGTTAACGCCGACATATGTTTTAGGATCGGTGAAGTCCGGTGCGAAATTCATTTTATAATCGGTATCCGCAGTGACATAAAATATAACTTCGTCTGCTTCCTTCACTGTAATCCGCCCGTCTGCGTTGTTTAGGCTTCCTCCTTTTACTGTGGCCTGAATACGTACTGCATATTTCATTCCGTTATTGTCAAGGGAGGCTGTATAAACAAGGCCATTATTACCGTCGGTAGAGAACTGTCCGGTAGATACCGGGTTGGGTGCATATCTGAAAGTGAGATTCTGTTTGCCCGGTTGGTCGGCACTGAAACGCATCACCATCACATTGGCAGGATAAGAAATAAAATAGTTACGCTGATATGCTACGTCATCTTTTTTGAACTGAACCACCGCCATTGCCGAATCCAGTGATAAGATACGTTTGTAGTCGCTCATGCCTATTGTGCTTAATCCCGTTTCTACATAGAATTCTCCCATTGTAGTGAAGTTACCAAATCGGAAAGGCTTTTCTCTGGAAAATTCATAAGGGACTTCACTGTTGAAATTCTCGCGTGTCAGTTTTTCCGCTTTTTTCTGGTCTCCTTCTACGAACGCTTTACGTATTTCGTCCAGGATATGGGCGGACTGTTTGTTCACATTCCAATAGTAATCTGCTCCTTTGGCTGTATTAGGGCCGCCACGCCAGAGTGTTTTCTCATTAAAAGTAATGCGTTCTGCTTCTACTGAACCCAAAATATTAGCACCGATGCTTCCATTGCCGATGGGCAATGACTGTGATTCCCAACTGGCATCCTGTTGGGCACTGTGCCAGACTTCTTTTCCTTGCAGTGTATTGGGAGAATCAAACCAGATAGAAAGTCCTTTGGTGTAATCCGTACTTTCTGCATGGCCTGTAAAAATCGTAAATAAGGCACAAAATAGGAGCGAGTGTTTCTTTTTCATTATCGTGGCGTGTTTTTTATTAGATAAAATATATATTATAAATCTATGTGTATCACAGCTTTTTAGAAGATGATGGTGCAAAAATAACAAAAAAACAGCTATATACAAACAATATGTTATGTAAACAGAAAAAAGACTGTTCGCTTCAAAAGGAACAGTCTTTTTCTATAACCTAGTATTAAAAAGGTTATTGTTCCCTGATTTTATTCTTTTCCGCTTTGATCCGGATTTTGTTTCAGATAATAATTAATTCTTTCGGTCCAAGGTTTGTTTTCGAGTGGGAAGACATTACACTGTTCTGCCCATTTATTCCATTTAACTTCTAGTTTCTTCACAATCCTTGGATATTGGGCGGACAAATCTTTGGTTTCGAACGGATCTATCGATAAGTCGATTAGCTCCCATGGTTCATTCCGGCTGCCCCGTACCAGTTTCCAATGGTCGGAAATAATGGCGCAGGAACTTTGATGCTCAAAGTATAATTCTCTGGGCTTTATCTTTTTTCCATGAATTGAAGGGAGTAAGCTCTTGCCGGGCAAATTCTCTTTGAATTCTGACGGATAAGTGGCTGTGGCAATATCCATGCAGGTAGGCAGTATGTCTATAATGTGGGCAGGTTGCCTGCAAATCTGACCTTTCATCTTGTTTTTTCCGGCATCGCCATAAGATAAGATAAAAGGGGTACTTGTGCCTCCTTGAAAACATTGTGACTTATAGCTTCTATAAGGAGTATTGCTCAAATCAGCCATAAGCTGCCCCAGATATCCGCCTTCCTTGGTTGCACCGTTATCGCTTAAGAAGATAAATACGGTATTGTCCAGTATCCCTTTCTCCTTGATGGTTTCCACCAGTTCACCGATTCCGCTATCCACAATTTCGATCATGGCGGCATAGGTTGCCATATCGGTAATCCACTGTTTCTGTTGCTTTGGGGTAAGCGTTCCCCAGGAGGGACGTTTCCCGCCAAATTCTTTTTGGTAGACAGGATAATCCATCTCGTCCGAAATGAACTTCAGCTCCTTTAACCTGTCGAAACGTTGTTTGCGCAACACGTCATATCCCACTTTATATCGGTCTCTGCATTTCTCTACACGATCGGCAGGAGCCTGGAGGGGTAAGTGAGGGGCATAATGAGCTACGTACATAAACATCGGTTTGTCTGTAGGGTGTTGCCTGACAAAACTGACGGCGGAATCGGTGATGGCAGTGGTATAGTAATAGTCATCGGGGAATTCAGTGATTCGGGTCAGATTGCTGTATACCGGTGTCGGTTTATAATAACTGCCTCCTCCGCTCAGGCAACCGTAATATTTGTCAAATCCCCGTTGGGCCGGATAGCTGCCGTTGGGAGCATCAAAAGCTCCGTCCACTGTGACATGCCATTTACCGCTCATATATGTGCTGTAGCCATTCGCTTTCATCACCTCGGCAATGGTGGGGATGTTTTTCGTAATTTGTCCTCTGTATCCGGGGCGGTGTTCATCTACTGCCGTCATCCATCCCATGCCGGCTTCGTGCTGATAATGCCCTGTCAGCAAAGCAGCACGGCTGGGGCAGCTTCTTCCTGTATTTTTGAACAGGCTGAAGCGTACCCCGTTTTCTGCCAGACGATCTATGTTGGGAGTCTGGATTTCACTTCCGTAGCAACCCAGATCGGAGAATCCCATGTCGTCACATAAAATCAATACAATATTGGGAGGAGTATTTACCTGTGCATCTGTACTGGCGAAACTCGCTCCTAATAAAAATGAAGTATATACTATTCTATTTATCATAACTGTATTTTAATAAGTTTGTGTTTTTCTGTTTATAGATAGAACCGTGCGCATTATTCAAAGTCACTCTGTTGCTTTTCTACTTCTTTCAGTTTCAGGCGGTTCAGTTCCTGTTGCAATTCAAGTACACGCTTTTCGCAATTGGATGAGGCGGCATTCACCTTATTTCCGGCATCTTTGCTTGCGGATTGTGCTTGTGTCAGTTCTTCTTTGTCTGCTACCAGCGTATGTTCCGAAGGAAAAGTAGGAATAATCAGTTCTGCCGGAACCGGCGTATGTTTGCCTTGCCATACCACCGATGCGCGGATTTTGATTTCTCCCGGTGTGGTGGTAGATCTTACCAAGACTGGAGCAGTTCCCCAAAGTACCGGACGTGGATTGGTGAATGTTTCTTCGTCGGCAACCAGTTGGCCCTGTCCTTCGATTTCGAACTTTATTTCATAATTATTCAAACGCTTGATGTTTCCGTTTTCATCTGCGATGGCTGCAATGACCGTCACGATGTCCGATCCGTCCGCTTTCATCTGCACTTTCTCGTCATCTGCCCAGAGCAACAGTTTTGACGGGCGGCGTGTGGGTGTTACTTTATGTGTCGCAACTACTTTCCCGTCCATTAATCCTTCTGCCAAAAGGTAAGAATCTGCCTGTTTCTTTTGGCGTGACAGCTTTTTATCATACATGACATCAAATACATCTTTGAATGTGATGACGGGTGAAGGCATTCCGGCTTCATTTGCCGGCTTATGATAAGTATACTCTTTGCCTCCTTTGCAATAGGTGAGGCGAACTTCGTCGCAGTTGCTATATATCGTTACATCTTTCGGAGAGAAAGGAGTCATGGCATTAGCTATGTAAATCATCGGTCCGTTATCTGCGATCAATTCCTTGTTGGGTTCGGCAGGACGCTGGGAACAGAACATATAATAAGATAGCTTAGGTTGTCGGAAGGCGTCCATGATGCCTCCGTAGAACGGATCTGGATGATAGCCTCTCTGGTGATCGAACGAGTGCCACAGGCAACCGCCCATATGTTGTCTGGTAGTTCTGTATAGTCCATCATAACTGGTAAGCTGATAATCGTTCTTAGCATAACCCTGTGCCTGAATCAGCATCGGTACTTCTCCCCAGCCACGATTGACCCGGCTTGGTGAGTTGTGAGAGTTCCAGTCATCCACATTATCTCCCCATTCGCGGGTGAAATAACTGATTTTCGGGTCCAGATTTTCAGTATTAAAGGCTCCGCCACCTCCGTTCATCGGATGGGTAAAGTGTATCGGGAAGTATTCGTGTCCGCGTGCTGTTACATCACATCCGGCATAACAATATGGATACGGATATTCTTCATTGAGAATGTCTACTACATTTTTAGCAAAATCCGCCGGATACCATGTTTCGTTCAGAATCGGCTCCCACATCCATACACTGGGGTGGTTGCGGTCACGGCGAACCATATTGCGGATATCACTATACACTCTTTGAGCAAAGATCGGTTGATCATTCCAGAATTGCCATCCCGGTGTGTTGACAATAACAAACAGTCCTAATTCATCACAAGCATCCATAAACGCCGGATCTTGCGGATAGTGGGCGTTGCGGATAACACGCATTCCGGCATCACGCAACTTCTTCGCGTCCCGCCAATGAAGGCTGTTGGGTAAGGCGTTGCCTATCACTGCAAAATCCTGATGACGGTTGGCTCCCATCAGAGGATAGGGATAAGGTTTGCCATTCAGCCAGAATCCGTCTTTTCCTTTAAATTCAATGCTGCGAATACCGATGCGGCGGTAATATCCGTCAATGGTGTTACCGGCTTTATCCTTTATATAAATGTGTAGTTTGTAAAGGTAGGGGCTGTCGGGTGACCATAAATGAGGTGTTTCTACAGTCACTTTGCAGGAAATTTGTTTTGCAAGCCCCTTGCTTACCGACAAACCGGCCTCCTTAGAGAGAACACGTTTGCCGTCGCGGTCATAGAGTTCATAGAGTATTTTACCACCGAAGGACTTTCTGGAAGTGTTGCGTATATGTGCATCCAGTTTCAACTGTGCGGATTGCTCGGAAACTTTGTCGAAAGAGACAGACAATCCGCCTCCGGCTGTCTCGTTCTCATAATTCGGATCGGTGATGAATACCTTGTTGTGAACTATCATCCAGCAATCCCGGTAAATTCCTCCGAAGTATGCAAAATCCAGTGCATCTTGCGGTTTGCCGGGAGGGTAGGAGGGATCGTCACTGTTGTCTGCCCATACAGTGATTACATTGTCTTCTCCATACTTCAGACTGGAAGTGACATCTACGATGACAGGCAGAAAACCACCGAAATGCTCTTTCAGCAACTTTCCGTTCACCCATATTTTTGACTTTCCCATAATGGCTTCGAAGTGGAGGAATTGTTGTTTCCCTTTCCAACTCTCTTCGGGAGTGAAGTGTTTGCGATACCAGATTTCACCCTGATAGTTGATGCATCCGCTCGCTTCAGTGGGGAGATATTCTATGCCGTCGGGCAATGATACGATGTTCCAGTCTTTGTCATTGAACCCCGGCTGTTCCGCTCCTTTGATATTGCCTTTATAAAATCGCCAGGCAGGATTCATGTTATACACTGTGCGGCCTGTGTTGGAAAGCTGATAAAAGCCGGCTGTGGAGTAAGATGGCTGGTAAGTGTCGGCGTTAGCTACCAGTGTCCCAGCCAATAACAGACCACTGAGTAAGATTTTCCACCATGTTGAAGTACTTTTCATAATTCTTAGATTTGCTTGATTGATCTATCTTTATATATTAATGTCAGACTGTTTTGTTTCGCATTAGAATTTCGTTCGGGCAAGGTACAAATTTCCCGATAGTTTGAAGCATAGGACGCCGAGCTTTATTTTTTATTAAACATTAGCCCGGTTCGTCCTACACTTTTTTACCATATCCAAGATGGCTTTATCTATTTTATTTAATACCTATCGGCCCTTCATTGGCTTGAATCGGCCATCCTGGATTCTGGTAAATAATAGAAGTATTCAGATCGTTAGGATTTGAGGCCGTAATTCTGAAGTGCGTGATAGCGATAGGATTCAGATAATGCGCTTCACACCATGTGTATCCTGCATCATACATCAGATTGTTTGTCTTCACAGCGCGGTAAGGACATAGATATTTACCGCTATTAGCATAGCTTGATACATTAGAGGTCTGTCCTTCCGTTCCTTCCTGTATCAGAAGATTTTTTCCGTCCTGCATGTATTTATCCTTTAAATCGGATTCCCATAAGTTAACTCCTTCGATTACAAATTGCTTAACCTGGTCCAGCGCTCTCCAGCGTTTTAAGTCTAACATGCGCAAACCTTCTGCAAGTAGCTCACAACGCCGTTCACGGCGGATGTTGTATAGTAGAGGAGAGACTGTTTTACCTGCCGAATATACGGCCCAGTCCAGTTCTTTGGACAGATCGGTATTGTTCACGGTCACTGTATAGTCTCTTGGCAATCCGGCTCTTTCGCGGAGATCTCCCCAATATCCTGCTGCCTCCGAACCAATGGAAGTTCCATTATGCTCCATACAGTCAGCCTCGATGTAATTGAGATAAGCCTCGGCTACGCGGTATACCGGACACCCTTCAATCGCTGTGTTGCCATCCCGGTACCAGTTTCCTGACAATCCTTTACGTACCTGATAGCCTGTTACGCATCTCTTTTCCGTTATATCCAGAAGTTGCGGAACCTCCGGAAGCAAATCGGGAGTACCATTCATTACATTCGGGCTGAGAGTCTCACCCGATGTCATCAGGAATAGTTGTAGGCGTAGATCTCTGTTTTTGCGTACATCCGATAATGACTCGTCCCCTTTATACTGGTCGGTTGCATAGATCGGCTTACCGTCACGGCAGAGGAAACTCTCCACATATTGCCGGGTAAATCCGGTATTTCCACCCACGCGAATATAGAAAGGAGCTGAGTGCACAATCTTATAGTCGAGCAGGTTATACGCACGCCACAATAATATTTCTGAATATCCTTCCAGGCTATTCGCTGAGAACTGAGCAAAATAGGGGTTGCTCATTTTATATTTGTCTTCGTCTGTTTTAACTGTTTCATCCATGCAGTCTTTTGCTGTATTCTGTACCAAGGCTGCATTGCCTATCACTTCTTTGGCTGCTGCTTTGGCCTCCTTCAGAAAAAATGCGATTTCCGTATCGATATTAAAGTCCGCAATGTCTTCTGCCTTTCCCGGCCATCCCGGACCACCCGGTACTAGAGCGGTGCCTTTGTGATAAGTCAGCCAGGAAGCCTCGTACAGGGCTGCTCTGGATTTCAATAACAGAGCTGCATTTTTGGTAATTCGGTTCTTTCCACCGGATATAGTATTGGTCAGCAAGCCGATTGCCAGATCCAGGTCTTCCAGGATAAAACGTGCCACTTTATGGCGGGGTTCCCGTTTACTTGCCTGAATCAGAGATACACTTTCATCCGGCAACGTATTCTTTATAATCGGGAAGTCGCCGAAGGTCTCCAGTTTTGACAAGTAATTCTTGGCGCGCAGGAAATACATTTCACCTATATAATGTTTTATGTTTGTTTCCGAACCTTCTATCTCTCCCTTTTCGAAGCGGGGTACTACTGTTTCGAGGAAGTAATTAGCTTCACGAATGGCAGAGAAATACCATGGATCATTACTTGCAGGATTATCGTATGCTTCCGGAACTTTCCATTGACCGGGAATCCATTTCTTATCATAGTCGGTGGCAGCCTGATTATCAGTCGCATTGTCATTTCTCCAGATTCCGGCATTAAATCCTTCATGCGTTGTGAAGTTGTAATGCTTTACGGCATAGGCGGCCAAGTCATTTTCAGTAAAGAAAAAGTTGTCCGGAGTCACACTGTCCAAAGGTTCCCTGTCCAGAAAATCATTGCAAGAAGCGAGTATAAAGCTTCCCCCTGTCAGCAAAAATAAATATTTAATTATCTTTTTCATACGTCATCAATTAAAAGTTAACACTAAATCCTGTGGAAAAAGTACGGGACAGCGGATAAGTCTTTCCTGAACTGTTCGATCCGTCTTTTGCTCCATAACCGGTATTAATTGTCTCCGGGTCGAATCCTCCGGGCAATCCCGTAAGGGTGAATAAGTTTTCTCCCGAGAAGAAGACTCTCAGGTTGGAGACACCTATTTTACGTGTGATCTGGGCGGGGATGGTATACCCGATCTGTAAATTCTTCAACCGTACATAGGCGGCATTCTGAAGATAGCGGGTTTGCGTCTTTTGATTTTTGGCGAAGTTATCAACTAAGATACGAGGGAAATAAGCATCTTTGTTGGCACTCCAGAAATCATCCCCTTCTTCGCGGAAGAAGTCAAGATGAGAAGTAAAGCAGGCCGATTGCCAGATACCTCCCGTAGCTCCCCAGAACATATTGTCGTTCAGCCAGGCATCACGTTTCGCCACTCCTTGAAAGAATAAGCGTACATCAATGCCTTTCCAGGATGCATTCAGGTCCAGACCAAACCGGAATCGCGGAGAAGAGTTACCGATGACTTTTTTGTCACCCGGGTCATTAAGCGTAGCTCCGTCAGAAATCTTGCCGTCACCATTCAGGTCCCGGTACATGATGTCACCTGCGCCCCATTTGACTCCTAATGCATCCTGTCCGCCATTGGGCAGTGAAGCAAGATGAGCATCCATTTCTTCCTGGCTTTTAGCTATGCCAATGGTTTCGAATCCCCATATATCTCCATTATATTTACCGACATACCACGTGTTTATTTTACCAGTCGTGTTAGGGTATTTGAGGATTTTCTGACGGTCGTCCGAAAGCAACAGGTGCACTCCGTAGTCAAAATCTTTAATGCGGTCCCGCCATCCCAAATCCAATTCAAAACCGGTAGACTGCATATCCGCATTGTTCATTTTGGGTACATTTGCCCCTAAAGTTACAGGAAGTTCGGGAGCTGGTCCTACCATATTGATAGTCTTCCGGTTGAACCAGTCGAAACTTACAGTCAGACGGTTGTTCAGCATACCTAGGTCAAAACCGATGTTCCATGACCGCATGGTTTCCCATCCTAATAGCGCTGAAATCAAATCCGGTGCATTCGCTGTGTTGGGACGGCTGTTGTTAATCAGCCAGTTGGAGTTGGGATCTTGGGCGACAAACTTCATTAACTGGATATACGGATATAGGTTTTCTGTATTCTGATTGCCCAGTTCTCCCCAGGAACCGCGGATCTTTAACGTATTAATGATATGGCTGGCAGGTTCCATGAATGCCTCACGGGCTACGTTCCATCCGGCAGAGAAGGAAGGGAACAAATTCCAGCGTTTGTCTTTTGCAAAACGTGAAGTACCGTCATACCGGAGATTGACTTCCAGTAGATACCGTTCTTTATAATCATAATTGAGTCGGCCGAAGAAACCGGCTGTTGCCCAATGTGTCAGTTTGGACTTATCGATAGTCGATTCACCCGTAGCGGCATTAATACTGGGCACGGATTCTGAAATCAAGTCCAGTTTTGTTGCTTGCAATTGACGCCATTTATTTAATTCTGCCTGAAAGCCTGCCATTACTTTTAGATGATGTGTATCGGCAAATGTTCTGCTATATTCACTGTAGACGTTTGCATTGAAATAATTGGTACGTTCTGCACCTTCTGTAACACTTGATGTTTTCCCATTATCACCTAAATAGGGTTCACCTGCTACATTCATTTGAGTTAATTTTAAATTATCAGTATGAGAAAAGGCGTCTATCACCTTATAATTAATTTCCCCAAAAATAACCCAGTTTTTGATGGGTTCCAATACTATCTGGAACTGTTGGTATAACCAATCTGTTTGGGAATTATTATCACCTCCATAAAGAGTCGGACGGACCAAAGCGAATGGGTAACCATTAGGATCCACTGTTGGCTCCATCGGCCAACGTTTGGCTATATTATGATAAAGAGTATTGTCATCCATCGAAGAAGGCTTGGTATAGTCTTTCCTCATGTATTTCATGCTATAATTCATGCTCAGCCACGGATAAAGCTGTGCGTTAATCTTACTGCTTACCGAATAACGTTGTAATTTATCACGCCGGATGGCCATCATACCTTCCTGTCCCATGTAATTACCTGAAAAATAATATTGAATTTTTTCTGTTCCTCCACTGGCGCTAAGAGAGTGTTCCTGTGAAAATGCCATACCGCCAAACATGACATCATACCAGTCTGTATTCGTATTACCGATCCAGTCCCAGATAGTGGGAGTGTTTCTGTTCGGTTGGGTAGTAGTGGTAATCACTCCCGATGCGTAATCTTTGATAGCCTGAAGACGGGTATCGTCAAACTGCACCGCTGTTTTACCATCATTCAACTGCATTTTGTTGAAGTACATGGCATAAGTGTAGGCATCTGCTACATCCGGCAGATTAATGGCTTCTGACCAGCGGAAACTATTATTATAATTAATGTTGACTTTCCCCGCTTTTCCTTTTTTAGTCGTTATCAACACTACGCCGAATGGAGCACGGGAACCATAGATGGAAGAGGCAGCCGCATCCTTCAACACCGAAATACTTTCAATATCATTGGGGTTCAGCATATTCATGTTTCCTTCCATGCCGTCGATCAGAATCAGCGGAGATGCATTGGAACCGTCACCGATCGTACCGGCTCCACGGATATTCACTTTCATGTCTGCACCAATTTCACCACCGTTGCCATCCGAAGCATAAGAAAAATTCATTCCCGGAACTAATCCTTGTAATGCTTGGCTTACATTAGAAACCGGACGTGACAGTAAATCCTCGGCATTTACCGTAGATACCGAACCGGTCAGGTTGACTTTCTTCTGTGTACCAAAACCTACGACAACGATTTCGTCCAGTGTCTTGGTATCCTCTTTCAGGATGACCGACAGACTTTTGCCGGGCTGTGCCTTCACGGTCTGGGACATATAGCCTACGTAAGAAACCGTAATCGTCACATTGGCAGATGCTGTATTCAATATGAAATTCCCATCCAGGTCTGTAATTGTACCATTCTGGGTGCCATCTTCCATTACGGTAGCGCCAATGACCGGATCGCCAAACATATCCGTCACTTTTCCCTTTATCTGCACGGTTTGTTTCGCGGCAGGCGCTTCCACTATTTGCGTAGATAATATTATTTTTTTATTACGTACGGCATATTTGACATTGGTGTTTTTAAACACTTCATTCAATAAGGTAAATATATTGCTCTGTTCGGTAACTACCGATACCCGGCGGTCTACATCAATATGATGGTCATTGTAGAAAAAGCTAAAATCAGATTGTGCCTCAATTTGTGACAGAACTTCTTTCACAGTCAAGTTTTGTGCTTTCACAGAGATCATAGTACGTTGGGCGTAGCTGTCGTTAGCACATAGAAGCCCAACAAAACAAAAACAGAAAACAAAGAGCAGTTTCATAGACAAAGGAATTTTTTTCCAAACAATAAAAACGGGATTATCCGCCCGCAATTGTTGGACATAATTGTTTTTCTTCATATATTTGCATGAATTAAAGTTAAGAAATAATTTTCTCTGTTTGTATTCAAACAGGTTAAAGGCTTTCTCATACAGGCTGGATGCGGGAACATCTGCCTGTATGCTTTTTTTAAGGCGGTTGGAAGTTTCTCATACGTATTATAATTTTATTGGTTAAACATGAAAGGCTTTAATATATTTCAATCTGCCTCCTTTCTTCACTTTGATTATTTGTCAGTTTCACATTACGCCAGCGTATGTGTGAGGATATTTTAAAATTCTCCAGAATCTCTTCTATATATTGTTCTGTAAACGCTCCGGTAAATGTATATTTGTCAAATTTCGAAGTGTTTACAATAAAATCTACATTATAGCGTTTCTTCAGTATATGCAATGCTGCCTTAAATGGAGTTTTATCAAAAATAATCTTTTGGTCCATCCAGGCAAGCTCCGATTCGCCATTGGTGTTGTATGACAGAATCTGTCCGTCCTTATTATTATAAATCACTTTTTGTCCGGGACGCATTAGTATTTTACTTCCCTGTCCGTCTTTCTCATAAACAAATTCGACCTTTCCCTCTACCAAAGTGGTAATCACCTCATCCATCTCATCAAATGCTTCCAGGTTAAAGTGTGTACCCAAAACTTCCACTTTAGATTTTTGGGGAGTCGAAACAATGAATTTATGTTCAGGGTCTTTCGCAACTTCAAAATACGCTTCGCCATTCAGACTCACTTCACGAATGTTACCGGTGAAAATGGAAGGATACTTTAAGACTGAACCGGAGTTTAAGTACACTAAAGTGCTGTCTGCTAATCTGAAAGAAATTATCATTCCGGGTTGTGTCCGGACTTCGAATATCTGGGCATGGACGGGGGCGGTAGATTGGGGTTGGTTAAGCAAAACCAAAATAGTAATAGCCATCGGTATGAGTAAGGCAACAGCTGCACGTTGTATCCAACCCCACCAGGAAATATGATACTTATTCTCTTGCATCCGTCCCTTCACTTTTGATAGCTCCTCATTCATATCCATTTTTTCAGTAACCTGTTGCGTGTCAGTCATAAGAAGAAGTGTGTAAATGTCCATGGCCTTCTTTTTATTTTCATCTGACAATTTGATCCAGGCTTCTATTTCCTGAATTTCGTCTGCTGTTGCTTTACCATCATAATAGCTGATCAGCAAGTCTTCTATAGTTGAATGATGCATTTCCATGATAAATTTATTAAAGAGACAAGCGGGAAAATAAAACTACTAAGGTTATTTAAATAATTAACATTAATAAACTTTATGGTTAATAACTGTGTTATTTTACGCTTATTTAAAATATAAGCATTATCATTGCAGCCATGGAATACAGCAATGAAGATGCGTACTTATTGATGGCACTAAGGAGAGGGGAGATGATCGCTTTTGATAGTATATTTAAAAAATACTACCCGATTCTTTGTGCGTATGGAAATAGGTTTGTAGACTATGAAGAGTCGAAAGAAATAGCGGGTGACGCTATTTTATGGCTGTGGGAACATCGCGAAACACTTCAGGTTGAAACTTCCTTAGGCAGATATTTACTCAAATCGGTTTACCATAGATCACTTAACTGCATCAAGCAAAAACAGCTGAAGAATCATGCTGATACTATGTATTATGAGGAGATGGAAAAGCTGATACATGATGCAGAGACTTACCAGTTCCAAGAGCTTTCAAAAAGAGTGAAAGAAGCTATAGATACATTGCCTGCTTCCTATAGGGAGGCTTTTGTTATGCATCGTTTTACTAAAAAGAGCTATAAGGAAATAGCTGAGAGTTCCGGGGTTTCAGTAAAAACAATTGCTTATCGTATACAACAGGCAACAAAGCTGCTTCGAAAAGATCTTGCAGACTTACTAATTACTATGATCGTTTGTGTATTGTTAGTCGTTCGTTAACTATTGCTCATTACCTATTGCTGAAAAAAAGAACTTTCTTAAAAAAGGAATATTTAATCAGCCAAGGAATGCTGTAAATTACATTACGGATAAATAAGAAGTAGAAAAACGCCTGCATTTGCTTGAATGAAAATCTCTCTTTCTTTTATTTAAGTTGTATGCTGAATAGATTGATATGATATTACTTCTTATGTTTTCTTTTAGATGATGTATTGACTGAAAGGATAACTTTTTGTTTAATCTTGCCTTTTCGCTATTTGTGATTAGCCAGCGTGAAAACAAGCTCCGGATAGTCTTTTTATCTCTTCCTCACCGAGGAAAAACAGGTTCCTCGGTGAGGAAGAATACGTTGGTTTTAAACCAAGGAGGCGTTCCTTTAAGACCAACGAGTGGTTTAGTGATAGAAAAAGATGCATATCTCATGTGAATTTATGCAATAATAATCTGTTATTCCGTATATTATTGCACTAATTTATGCGCTTTATTCTTTGTTTGACTATTTTTATTTCAACTGTATTTTTGTTTAATCTTAAAAATAGCACATTGATGTTGGGCTGCATGTACA
>PPYE01275636.1_pt1 | contig 18935 bp, 16 predicted proteins | sample 1559881 | NCBI WGS metagenome assembly PPYE01 (sample SAMN08240022, study PRJNA423297) | Human gut metagenome, whole genome shotgun sequencing project. | reverse complement strand
AGGGGCGGACGCTGCTCATGGCGGCGCTCGAAAGCCCGAAGGGGATTCTGAATGCGCGCGAGATCTGCCAGGCGTCGGAGCGCATGCTCGGCGTGGCGATTTCTGGCGGCGACTTCCGCAAGAGCATGCACGTCCGCACCGAGCGCAGCGGCATCGAGATCAATACGGCGCGCAGCCTCATGCTGCTCGCGGCGCGTGAGGCTGGGATCCAATGCTTTGACACGGTGTTCACATCGCTCGACGATGAGGAGGGCTTCCGTGCGGAGGTGGAACTCGATCACGCGATGGGGTTTGACGGCAAAAGCCTCATCAATCCGCGCCAAATCGCCTATGTGCACAAGACCTTTGCCCCGACGGAGAAGGAGATCGCGACAGCGGAGCTCTACGTGCGCAGCTACGAGGAGCAGTCGAAGCGGGGCGTCGGCGTCTACACGGTGAACGGCAAGATGGTCGACATCCCCTTCATCGAGGACGCGCAGCGCGTGATCGCCCTTGCGAAGGCGTGCGGCGTCTACCACGGCGATTTGTAAAAGGGGGTGCAGGGATATGAAAAATGCAGTGGGCAGAGAGATTCCAGACGAACTCCTCACAGGGAGCAAGGAGGTCTACCAAGGCAAATTCCATATGGACGGCAAGGCCTACCATAAGGCAGGGCCAGTGGTGCGCCGCGCAGAGAAGCCGCAGGAATCGAAGGTGCTCGGCTCGATCCGTGAGGCGTGCGAGAGATGCGGCGCGCACGACGGCATGACCGTCTCCTTCCATCATGCCTTTCGCAACGGCGACTATGTGACGAGCATGGTCATGAAGGTGCTCGTCGAGGAGATGGGACTCAAGGATCTGACGGTCGCGACCACCTCCCTCGGCAGTGCACAGGATCTCCTCGCGGACTACATCGAGGAGGGCAAGATCATCGGCGTCCAGTCCTCGGGCGTGCGCGGACGGATTGGCGAGGTCATCTCGGCGGGGAAACTGAAAACGCCGGCGATCATCCGCAGCCACGGCGGACGCCCGCGTGCGATCGAGACGGGGGAACTCTCCATCGACATCACGTTTATCGCGGCGTCGTCGGCGGATGACTACGGCAACGCAAGCGGCACGGGGGGAAAGAACAACTGCGGCACGCTCGGCTACGCCGTCGCAGACTCGCGCTATGCCAATCATGTCGTCGTCGTGACGGACACGCTCGTTCCGTTCCCGAATATGCCCGCCGCCATTTCCTCGATCGATGTGGACTGTGTCGTCGTCGTGGATGCGATCGGCGATCCGAAGAAGATCGGCACGAAGGAAGCGCGCGTCACCGAGGATCCGCGCAACCTCATGATGGCGGAGAACTGCGCCAGGATCATGGCGGCGACGCCGTACTTTAAGGACGGGTTCTCCTTCCAGACGGGCGTCGGCGGGCCGTCGCTCGCGGTCAACCGCTACCTTGAGGACTATATGCGCGAGCGGGGGATCGTGATGGGCTTCGCTCTCGGCGGCATGGGCGGCAATATCTGCGACCTCATGGACAAGGGGCTCGTGCGCAAGCTGCTCGACACGCAGGACTTTGACACGAAGGCAATCGAGCATCTCGCGGCGCATCCCGACAAGCATCTTGAGATCTCCACGAGCGAGTACGCGAATCCCGCGAACAAGGGCGCCTACGTCAACAAGCTCGACTTCGTGGTGCTTGCGGCCCTGGAGATTGACACGGATTTCAACGTCAATGTGCTGACCGGCTCGGACGGCGTGCTGCGCGGCGCGCCGGGCGGGCATCCGGACACGGCGGCGGGGAGCAAGTGCTGTATCATTGTCACGCCGCTCGTGCGCGGGCGGATGGCGACGGTCTGCAAGAAGGTCGTCACCGTGACGACGCCGGGAGACTGCGTGGATGTGCTCGTGACGGACTACGGCATCGCGGTCAATCCGGCGCGCAAGGATCTGATCGAGTGCCTCGATGCGGCAGGGATCGTCCATACGACGATAGAGGCGCTGCAAGAGAAAGCGTACAGCCTGGTGGGCGAGCCGGACGAGCTCGAATGGGAGGATTCGGTGATCGCCATCCTGGAGGCGCGTGACGGTACGATCCTCGATGTCGTGCGTAAGATCAAGCCACTCGAGCTTTGAATACGGCCTTGTCATGGGAAACAAAGCGTGCGGATCGCCTTGCCGCGCTCGCCGTGGAGGCGCTGCTCGTAGAAGTGGCGGCGACGCCGAAGCCGGGGCTCGTGGATCGTGCGAATAATGGGGCGCACGACGATATGGATCTCTTGACATTTCAAGTATCGGCTGCGGCGCTTGCACCATACTTCGCGGAATTTGCGCGCATGGGGGCGGCGCATAGGCATCTCGATACACTGCTCACGCAGCTTCGTTTGATCGGCTGCGCGGCAGAAAAAGCCATGTATGCACGCACGGGAGGCGTGAATACACACAAGGGAGCGATATTCAGTTTCGGCGTTTTGCTCGGTTCGGCTGGGTGGCTCTTAGCACATGGCGGGCGGCTGACCGCCAATGCGGTCCTGGATGTGACGCGGATGGTCTGCGCGGGACTCTGCCGCACGGACTATGGCGCGCTCGTACAGGATGTCGTGCCCGGTACGAAGGGCGAGGTAGCCTATCTCGCCTACGGTCTGATGGGCGTGCGCGGCGAGGCAGAGGCAGGGTTCCCGCTTGTCCGCGAGTATGCCTTGCCAACCTATCGCTTGCGCAGGGCGGCGCATACACTGCTGAACGATTCGCTCGTCGATGTCCTTCTCGTACTCATGGCGCACAACATGGATACGAATATCATCGGGCGACGTGATCTTCCCTCGCTCTATGCGGTGCAGCGCGAGTCCGCTCGCATCCTTACGCTTGGGGGCATGGGAACGAAGGCGGGACGTGAAGCGGTTGCAGCACTCGACGCGCATCTGATTGATTCGTGGATCAGTCCTGGCGGCTCGGCAGATCTCGTCGCAGTCACATATTTTCTCTATGAAATGGAACAGTCCGATACATTCGGATTGGGGTAAGACAATTTGGGAATGGAGGTTTTTGCATGTTGCTCGCCATTACGGGTTTTGTGATGATCTTCCTGATCATCTATCTGCTCTTGCAGTCGAAGGCGCACCCGACGCCGATCTTCGTCATTGTTCCCATTCTCTGTGCCGCGGTCTGCGGCTTTGACTTCACACAGATCTCGGGGTTCGTGAAAGCGGGCGTGGCAACGACCATGCCGGTCGCCGTGCTCTTTATCTTCTCCATTGTCTATTTTTCGATCATGTCGGAGGTCGGGCTCTTTGATCCGCTCGTCGACTTCCTCGTGCGTTGCGCCGGTTCGAACGTCATCCTTGTTACCGTGTCGACCGCCTGCATCGCAACGATCGCCCATCTCGACGGGGCGCTCGCCGCGACATTGCTCGTGACAATTCCTGCGATGCTGCCGATCTACAAAAAACTGCATATCCGCCCCGTCGTCCTCTGCGTGATCATAGGCGCGGCAATGAGTATCATGAACCTCCTGCCGTGGGGCGGTCCCGTCGCACGCGTCGGCGTAATCCTGAACGCGGATGTCAATGCGCTTTGGCATACCCTCATTCCGCTGCAGATTGTCGGCATCGTCATGGTACTTTTCTTCGCCGCATTCATGGGCGTGCTGGAAAAGCGGCGCGGAGCTGGAGTTCATCCGACGGGCAAGGCGGCGGAGATGGATGAGGATGCGTCTTCGGCGCATCAGATCTCCGATGAGGAAGCCGCTGCACTTAAGCGGCCGAAACTCTTTTGGTTCAACCTTCTCCTCACCGTTGGCGTGATCGCACTCCTCTGCTTCACGAAGATCCAGCTTTACGCTGCCTTTATGATCGGTCTTTCGCTCGCGCTCATCGTGAACTTCCCCGATCCGAAGATGCAGAGCAAGCGCATCAGGGCACATGCGGGCGAAGCGCTTGGCGTTCCGATGATCCTGCTCGCCTCTGGGGTATTCCTTGGCGTGCTGACTGGGACGAAGATGATGGATGCGATGGCAGAGACGCTTGTCATGCTCATCCCGTCTGTACTCGGTCCATACTTCCATATTATCATGGGCATCTTTGCCGTGCCGATCGGCATGATGCTCGGCACGAGCCCGTACTTCTTCGGTCTCCTGCCGCTTGCGATCGGCGTTGGCGAACAGTACGGCATTAGCCCGGAGAACATGTCGAACGCGATGCTCGTCGGCAAGAACTTCGCTGTTCTCGTCACCCCGCACGCAGCGACGACATTCCTCTGTTGCGGGCTTGCGGGCGTCTCTATCAAGGAACTCCTGCGCTTCTGTGGACCGTGGCTTTGGGGGCTGTCGATCATTTCACTCTTCTTTGCCATCGTCCTTGGCATTGTGACCGTATAATCCATGGGATTCGAAAAAGGCAGACTGGCGTAATGCTGGAGCACGCCCAAAAGTTGGATCTGAAAGCGCAGGAAAGCGATTTCCTGCGCTTTTTCTATGCAGCGCAAGGGTTAGCCGGTATTCTTTTGGGCGGAGCAGGACGAGAGACATCTGCATTGACAGAGTTTTTCCTTTATAGTAGAATAGCGACAATATATTTGAGTCAGGGAAGTCGTGTCAAAGAAAGGGTGAGGCTACATTGGCATTCTATTTTAAGGAACCATCGCATACGTTTGGAGAGTATCTTCTTGTTCCAGGTTATTCGTCCGACAAGTGCATTCCGAACAACGTATCGCTCCGAACGCCGCTCGTAAAGTTCAAAAAGGGAGAAGAGCCGAGGCTCTCGATGAATATCCCGATGACGTCTGCCATCATGCAGGCCGTCTCGAACGATACCATGGCGATTGCGCTCGCGAAGGAAGGCGGCATATCGTTCATCTACGGCTCACAGAACATCGAGGCGGAGGCCGCTATGGTCTCGCGCGTTAAGAATTATAAGTCCGGCTTTGTGAGCAGCGATTCGAACATCAAGCCGACGACGACGCTCGGTGAGATTCTTGAGCTCCTCGCAGAGACGGGGCATTCGACGATGGCGGTCACGGAGGACGGCACGCCAACGGGCAGGCTGCTCGGCATCGTCACGAGCCGGGACTACCGCACGTCACGCATGGGACCCGACGTACAGGCAAAGACGTTCATGACGCCGTTCGAGAAGCTCGTCTACGCCGATGCCGACACGACGACGCTCCCGATGGCAAATGATCTCATTTGGGAAAACAAGCTGAATATGCTGCCGCTCATCGACAAGAACCAGCGCCTGCGCTACATGGTGTTCCGCAAGGACTACACGGATAACAAGGAGCATGCGCTCGAACTCATCGATGAGCGCAAACGCTACATCGTCGGTGCGGGCATCAATACGCGCGACTACGCGGAGCGCGTGCCGGCGCTTCTTGAGGCAGGTGCGGACGTGCTCTGCATCGATTCCTCGGAGGGGTTTTCGGAATGGCAGCGCATCACGCTTCAGTACATTCACGAGCACTTCGGAAAAGAGGTCAGGGTCGGCGCGGGCAATGTCGTCGACGGCGAGGGCTTCCGTTTTCTCGCGGACGCGGGCGCAGACTTCATCAAGGTCGGCATCGGCGGCGGATCGATCTGCATCACGCGTGAGACGAAGGGCATCGGCCGCGGGCAGGCGACAGCACTGATCGACGTTTGCGCGGAGCGTGATCGCTACTATGAGGAGACGGGCGTCTACATCCCGGTATGCTCCGATGGGGGCATCGTGCACGATTACCACATGACACTCGCACTCGCGATGGGCGCGGATTTCCTCATGCTCGGCCGTTACTTCTCGCGCTTTGACGAGAGCCCGACGGACAAGGTCAAGGTCAATGGCACGTACTTCAAGGAGTATTGGGGCGAAGGCTCGAATCGTGCGCGCAACTGGCAGCGCTATGATCTCGGCGGTGCGCGAAAGCTCTCCTTTGAGGAAGGCGTCGATTCCTATGTTCCGTACGCAGGCTCGCTCAAGGACAACGTCGGCATCTCACTCGCGAAGATTCGCTCGACGATGTGCAACTGCGGCGCGCTCACGCTTCCCGAGCTGCGCGAAAAGGCAAAGCTCACGCTTGTCTCGTCGACGAGCATCGTAGAGGGCGGCTCGCACGATGTTATCCTGAAGGATAAGTTTGGCCGTGTCTAAATCGTTTAAGGAATGCCCCTGCAGGCAAAAGTTTGGTTTGCAGGGGCATTTTCGTCTGTGGCGTGTTATAATGGGGCAGAAGAAATAGTTTCTTTCTATATATGATTAGGAAAGGATTGTTTTTATGTTAGGAGGATGCTTGCGATGAAGGGTGTATTTTATGGGATCGGCGTCGGCCCTGGCGATCCGGAACTGCTGACGGTCAAGGCAATCCATGCCATTGAGGCGGCGGATGTGCTCATCGCGCCGAAAACGGAGAAGAAGGACGGAAGCGTTGCGCTCTCGATCGCGAAGCCGTACCTGAAGCCGGATGTGGAAATCGTCTATCAGGTATTCCCGATGGTCAAGGGCTTTGAGCATGACGATTCGGCATGGAAGGAGAACAAGGCGGAGATTCTCGGCCTGCTCAATCAAGGCAAGAATGTCGCGTTCCTGACGCTCGGCGATCCGATGTTTTTCAGTACCTATATTTACGTATTCCGCCTCTTGGAGCATGAGGACGTGAGGATCGAGACGATTCCGGGCATCCCCGCGTATGCTGCGATCAGCAGTCAGCTCGGTTGCCCGATCGTCGAGGGAAACGAGGTGCTCACGATCATTCCCGCGACGGCGAAGCGTGAGAAAATGAAGCGTGCAATGGAGGCGTCGGACAACGTTGTGCTCATGAAGGTCTACAGGAATTTCCCCGATGTCATCGAAATGCTCGAAGAGCATGGCATGGCGAAAAATGCCGTACTCGTGAGCCGTGCGGGACTCGATGGGGAACAGGTTTTCCACGATGTTGCAGCGCATCGCGCGGAAAGGCCCAACTATCTCTCGACTATTTTGACGCGTCGCGACGCGAAGTGAGGAGGACACAAGATGAAGCCATTCGTTCGCATGATGCTCCTCGTCGTAATGGCGGGGCTGCTCGTCGCCGCATTCGGCTGCGGTACGGCAGAGAAGAAAGCGCCGGCTGCCGGGGAGGCAGCATTTGCTCACTTTGAGGATGCCGCAGGACGCGATATTACGCTTGACAAGAAGCCGGAACGCATCGTCGTAACGTCTGCATCGTTCCTCGAACCGCTCCATGAGGTCGGCGGGGATGTCGTCGGGCGTCCTGATTCGAAGACGAAAATGCCAGACTGGGCAAAGGACAAAACGAGTGTCGGCAAGGTCTATCAGATTGATGCGGAGAAGGTACTTGCCTGTAATCCGGATCTTGTCATTCTCAACAAGGGAATGAACGAAAAGCTCGCCGCAACGCTCGAGGACAATGGTGTCAAGACGGTCGTGCTCGATATGAAGAGCTACGATGATGTCAAACAGGAAGTGAAGATACTCGCACAGATCACGGGGGAGAAGGAAAAAGGAGATGCGCTTCTCGCTTCCATGGAACATGCAATTGAAGCGGTGCGTCAGCGTGTGCCACAGGAAAAGAAGCGCATTGCGATCATCCATTCGACGAATCAAGGACTCACGATCCAACTCGACGGGAGCATCGCAGGCTGCACGGCCAAGCTTCTCGGCTGGGAAAACGTCGCTGCAGGGCTTGCGCCGCTCGAAAAAAATCCAGATTCTGCGCCGTACAGCCTTGAAACGCTAGTTGAGCAGAATCCCGATGTGTTATTCATCACGAGCATGGGGGATCTGAAAGAGATCAAGGCGGGAATGGATAAGATAATGGAAGAGAATCCTGCATGGCAGACGATCCATGCCGTAAAGAATGGTCACGTCTACTATCTGCCGCAGGATCTCTTCCTGCTGAGCCCCGGCATTCACTATCCAGATGCCGTTCGCACGATGGCATCCTGCATCTATCCTGAGGCAAAGGAGAAATGAACGGGCGTGTTCCAGGGCACGGACGGCAGGTGATGGTACTCTTCGCATTCCTTATCCTCGTGATTGCGGCAGGTGCGGCAAGCATCATGCTGGGTTCGGTTGCGATTCCGTTTGCGGAAATCGAATCCGCCTTGCAGGGGACCGGGGTGGGAACGCATGAGCAGATCCTCATGAACATCCGGCTGCCGCGCACGCTTGTCGCAGCACTCGTCGGCATCAACCTCGCACTGTCTGGCGCTATCTTGCAGGCGATCATGAAAAACCCGCTCGCAGATCCGCATATCATCGGCATCTCGTCGGGTGCAGGACTCATGGGGATTCTTGTCCTTTTGCTCATGCCGGAAGCGACCGTGCTCGTTACGCCTGCAGCATTTGTCGGCGCGATGGGGGCGGCGCTCCTCATCTACGTGCTCGCATGGAAGGATGGCATTCGTCCGATTCGCATCATTCTTGCGGGCGTAGCCGTTTCCGCTTTTCTTGGCGCAGGCATATCGGCACTCATGATTCTTTACAGCGATCGCGTCCACAGTGCGCTCATGTGGATGGTCGGCGGTCTTTCCGCGCGCAGTTGGCCACACGTTGCCATGCTCTATCCGTATACGATCTGTGCGAGCGTCCTCGCGCTGCTCTTTTCGCGCCATCTCAATATCCTACAGCTTGGCGACGAGATGGCAAAGGGCGTCGGCCTTGCCGTCGAGCGCACGCGCTTTATACTGACGGCGATAGCAGCACTGCTCGCGTCGAGCGCCGTTTCCGTCGTGGGACTCTTGGGTTTCGTCGGGCTCATCGTCCCGCATGCGGCACGCCTGCTCATTGGCTCGGATCATCGCCTTCTGCTCCCGGCATCAGCGCTTTTAGGAGCCGCCGTCGTCATGGCGAGTGATACGTTTGCACGCATTGCGTTTGCGCCCGTCGAACTCCCCGTCGGCATCATCATGGCAGCGCTTGGTGCGCCGTTCTTTCTGTTTTTGCTGAGGAGGGAGCTATGATGGAATTATCCGTGCAGAATCTCAGTGTGCAGATTGCGGCGCAGCCGATCCTTCAGCATCTCTCCATCGCATTTCCAAGCGGAAAGCGGACGGCTATCATCGGACCGAACGGTGCAGGAAAGTCCACGCTCCTTCGCGCGCTGGCAGGATTGTCACGGGACTACGAGGGGGAGGTCACGCTGGGCGGGAACGATATTCGCACAATGGGGCGCAAGACGATCGCAAGGCATCTCGCCATCCTGCCGCAGGGCGCGGAGGCACCGCCCGATACGACAGTCGAACGGCTCGTGGGCTACGGCAGATTTCCGTACCGCACGGTGTTTCGCGCCGGCGACCCGAAGGCGGATCGCGAGGCGGTAGAATGGGCGATGAAGACGACGCACGTCGAAGCATTCCGCCGCCGCGAAGTAGGCACGCTGTCAGGCGGCGAGCGCCAACGTGCTTTTCTAGCCATGGCACTCGCACAGCAGCCCGAGATCTTGCTCCTCGACGAGCCGACGACATATCTTGACGTCGCTCATCAGCTCGAAGTCATGCAGATCGTTGCTGAGATCAACAAACAGTACGATATGACCATCATCATGGTGCTGCACGATATCAATCATGCACTTCGGTATGCCGATGCGATTGCCGTGCTCGCACAGCATCACATTTACGCGCAGGGCAAGCCGTGCGCAGTGCTTACGACCGACCTTCTCGCGCGTGTTTTCGGGGTCCAGGCAGACGTCTTTACGAACCGAAAAGGAAATACGGTTCTATCGCCTGTTTGCCTTGTATCGAAATAAAATGCAATAGGACGAAATATCTTCTCCTCGGAGAAGATATTTTTTATGGGCAGTACAGCTTGACAAAAGATATGAGATAGACTATCATGCCCAATATATATAAAGTTTCATTATCGTTCCCATTAATGAGATCTTAGGAGGTAGCACAATTGACATTGAAGGATGGAAAGACGGGCATGACGCTGAAGATCGTGCAGATCGAAGAGTCGCCGCTGAAGCAGCGGCTCATGTCGATGGGGCTGATCCCCGGCACGAAGGTGACCGTTCTGCGTTCGGCTCCGCTCGGCGATCCGATTGCAATCGGCATTCGGTCGTATAATCTCGCCTTGCGTCGTGAGGACGCAGAGCGGATTACGGTGGAAACGGTAGGATAAGGGGGAGGCACGGAAATGGCAACACTCGCAGTCGCACTTACCGGCAATCCGAATACCGGAAAATCGACCATTTTCAATGAACTGACGGGAGCACGTCAGAAAATCGGCAACTGGCCGGGCGTCACGGTCGATAAAAAAGTTGGTTACACACGCTACAAGGATCGCGCGATTTCGATCGTCGATCTTCCCGGCACGTACAGTGTCAATGCGCGGTCACCGGAAGAAAAAATCGTCATAGACTACTTGTTGAACACGAAGCTCGACCTCGTCGTGGATGTCGTGGACAGCTCAAACATCGAGCGCAATCTCTTCCTTACCGTACAGCTTCTCGAGCAGGACATACCGCTCCTCATCGATCTCAACATGCAGGACGATGCTGCGCGCCGCGGAGTCGAAATTGATACGGCAAAGCTCGAAGAGGCATTCGGCATGCCCGTCGTCGAGACGGTCGGCCGCAGCAGCAAGAGCACAAAGAAGCTGCTCGACGTTTTCACGAGTACGGTCATGGAAAATTATGAGCCGAGCCAGCTTGTAAAGGATCACATCGCAAAAGTGCATGCGATTCGGGCGAGTGAAAAAACGGATGCACAGAAAGATGAGGAAATCATCGAAGCGCGTTATGCACTCATTGACAAAGTGGTCGCAAAGGCGGTTACATTCCGAAATGTCGGCGCAACGCGCTCTGAGAAAATGGATCGGTTCCTCGCGAACGGCATTCTCGCACTGCCGATATTCCTCCTGATTCTCTACGCGGTATTCCAGATTACCTTTACTTGGATTGGCCAGCCTATCGCGGATGCGCTGGAGGATCTCATAAACGATGATTTCCTGAACTTCGCAAAGGATGGGCTTGAGGCGGCGGGCGTTGCAGACTGGATGGTGTCGCTTGTCACGGACGGCATCATTGCCGGCGTTGGCGCCGTGCTCACGTTCGTACCGCTCATTTTCGTCCTGTTCTTCTGCCTCTCGTTCCTGGATGGTACGGGCTACATGGCGCGTATCGCATTCATCATGGATCCGATCATGCGCCGCTGTGGCCTGACGGGCAAAGGCATCATGCCGCTCATGATGGGCTTCGGCTGCGGGGTTCCGTCTATTATGGGGGCGCGTGCGCTTGACTCGGAAAAGGACCGCATGGTCTCGATCCTCGTTACGCCGTTCCTTACTTGCGGTGCAAAACTGCCGATCATGGCGCTTTTCGCGGCGATGTTTTTCCCCCATAATGCCGCCAATGTCGTATTCGCGATGTACATTATCGGCATGGCTATGGCGATCATCGTAGCCAAAGTACTCGGCTCGACGCTGTTCAAGGCGAAGGGTTCTACATTCCTTTTAGAGCTGCCGCCGTATCGCATGCCGGATATGAAGTCGGTTCTTCTAGAGACTTGGGATAAGGGGAAAGGCTACCTGGTCAAAGCCGGTACGATCATCTTCGTGGCATCTGTCCTGCTTTGGGTCATGTCGAATTATAATTTCAGCGGACCGTGCGAGATCGAGGATAGCATCCTTGCATCGATCGGCAGTTGGATGTCGAAACTTTTCGTATTCCAAGGTTTTGCAACGTGGGAAGCAGGCGCGGCCGTCCTGTCGGGCATCATGGCAAAGGAAACGGTCGTTGCGACGATCGGCGTTCTCTACGGTGCGGGCGATGTTTCGACCGAGGCGGAGGATGCGGCGGATACGGCCTCTACGATGCTTCAGACGGGCATGGCATCCGCGTTCACGAGTCTTTCGGCATTTTCCTTCATGGTATTCTCGCAGCTTTATACGCCGTGCGTAACGGCGCTTGGCACGATCAAGAAGGAAGCGGGCGGCTGGAAATGGGTCGCCTTCTCTGCCGTCTACATGTTCGTGATCGCTTGGTTTGTTTCGCTGGTCGTCTACCAAGTCGGGCGCGCGCTTGGCTTCTGATAGCGGGAGCAGCCTCGTAGATGGAGGAGGGATTCTTATGGCAACCTTCGTTGTCGGCGTCGTTTTGGTCATTGCGCTTTTCTTTGCGCTTCGCCATATATACCGAAACTTTCGTGCGGGAAGGGAGGATTGCTGCGGCGGAAACTGCCGTTCGTGCAGCGGGCATTGCAGTTCCTGCCGCTCCTTCACAGCACCGATCAAGAAATAGCACAAAAGGGGCATCTTCTGAAAAAAGAGATGCCCTCTTTTGTATTTGGTCGTGTATACACGGAAAAGTGCTTTACAAGCTGCTGGTTCTATGCTATCATGAATGCCGTAAATCAATAGCATTTTGGCAATGGAGCCGCGCGGAGAGAATCCACCTGTTTTATCGGGAAGGTCTTTTCCGCGCGTTTTTTATTGCCGCTGCGCGTTGTTTTGTTTGAAAGGGAGTATAAAATGAACGAGCTTCTATATGTAATTCCTGCCAATTCCAACAAAGAGGATATTTTGAAATCCCTGCAGGAGCATCCTGAGATTCAGTTTGTCTCCCTCGTCGGCATCGATATGGCGGGCAACGACACGGATGAAAAAATCCCTGTCCGCATCTTCTTGAAAGACATTGATGAATTCTACGCAGGCACGGCTGTTCAGACCGATGGTTCGTCTGTCGTCCTCACGGGCATTGCAACGCTCAACAATGCAAAGGTCGACATGCCGATCGATCCGTCCGTCAATTGGTTCGTCGATTACAACATGGAAAATTTCGATGAGACGATGGAAAAACCCGTTGGAACGCTTCGGATCCCTTCGTTCCTCATCCACGAGGGCAAGCGCGTTGACTCGCGTGCCGTACTCGCCGATACACTCGTATACGTCAGGAAAGAACTCCTCGCGCTTTTCAAGAAGCATCCGCAGGTTGCAGGCATTGGCAGCGTGAACGGCAACGACATCACGGACATCCAGTTCACTTCCGCGACGGAGCTGGAGTTTTGGGTCAAGACGCCGCTCGAGGAGGCGGCAATCGAAGAGATGTCCGCTTCCCAGGTGCTCTCCGAGCAGTACTGGGAGCGCACGCACGGCATTGTCCGCACGGCACTGGAGCAGTGCCTTACGGTACTCGATCGATATGGTTTCAAGGTCGAGATGGGACATAAGGAAGTCGGCGGGCTCAAGGCGCAGATCGACGAGAGCGGCCAGATGACGCACGTATGCGAGCAGCTTGAGATCGACTGGCGTTTTGCCGATGCGCTGCAGGCAGCAGACAATGAGCTTTTCGTCCGCACGATCGTCAAGGAAGTCTTCCGCACGATTGGATTGGAAGTCAACTTCAAGGCAAAGCCGATGATCGGGCTTGCAGGAAACGGCGAACATACGCATATCGGAATGGCGGCCGTCACGAAGGATGGCAAGCTGCACAATCTCTTCACGGCAGACGATCAGAAGAAGGATTTCATGAGTGCAGTCGGCTATGGCGCGCTCATGGGTCTTTTGAAGAATTACGAAGTCATCAATCCGTTTGTTTCCGCGACGAACGATTCGCTGAACCGCTTGAAGCCAGGCTTTGAGGCACCGGTCTGCGTCGTCACCTCGCTGGGGCATACGCCGGAGATTCCGTCGCGCAACCGCACGATTCTCGCCGGTCTCATCCGCGACCTCGGCAATCCGTATGCGACGCGTTTTGAGCTTCGGGCCTGCAACCCGTACACGAATACGTACCTCGTCCTGGCCGCGATCTACTCGGCATGTCTCGATGGCATCGAAGCGTGCGTGACACATACGACGGCGGAATGCCTCGCGGAGCTCTCGAAGGAAGCGGGCGAGACGGGGTTCTACCTTGAGAGGGATCGTGCGTACCGCAGTGAGGATGACGTATTCGAAGACTATACGGAAGAGGAGCGCAACCGTATCTTCAGCGCACCGCCTGCAACGGTTTGGGAGAACATGCAGAACTTCGAGAATCATCCCGACAAACTCGCGGTCCTCACGGCTGGTGGCGCACTGCGCGAGCAGATCATCGATGCATTCTGTTCGGGTGCGCTGCTCCGCTGGAAGACGGAGCTCATCGCCCGCATCATTCCGGAAATGCGCAATATCGTGCGCAATGCAAAAGAAATCAAATCGGACTACGTCACGGATCTCGACTCCTACAACTGGAACAAGATCAATAACCTTCGCAGCTATCTCGCAAAGGACAGCATTGATGAGAAGTCGTTGTTCACGCTGCTCATCCACGCCCTAAACGACGGAGATTACGCGACGGCATCCGGCCTGCAGGTCGAGATGAATGACAAGGTCGAGGAACTCAAGGCGCACTACGATTCGTACGTCAAGAACATGATTTGAGCCGTAGATCGGCTGACCAAGAGACCACCCTGCAAGGAAAGGTACACTCTTTGCTGGACAATCTGCTGGAATCTTTCGTCATGCGGTTCTGCGAGGGACTTTGGGCAATGCGATAGCCCACGTCTGAAAGAGTGGGGATCTCTCGGATTTCCGTGCGCTTTTCCACGCCGAGATAGCCCAAATCACTATAGACAATAGGATCATCTTTGCGGATCCGTGCATGAGCCCTCGCAATGTCGTGCACGTTGGCAGCTGCTGCGGCAATCGTATGGACATAGCCGGTCCCGGCATCCGCGCCGGAATGGATCTTCATGCCGAAGAACCACGGATTTCCCTTCTTGGTGGAGTGCATCCCGGGATCGCGTGGCTTCGTTGCGTCCTTGGTTGAACTCGGTGCATGGATGATCGTTGCGTCAACAATCGTTCCGCCGTGCATGATGAGTCCTGGAGCATCCAGCCGCTGTTCACATCATCGAAAATCTTGCAGGCAATGTCGGGTGTCTGTTCTGTGGAACCGTCAATCTTCAGAAAGCGTTTCATGGCGTAGCTGTCGTAAATGGTCTCCTCGATGTCCTCGCCAAAAAGACCGAACCAGTTCTGCATGAGGTGCATACGCAGCATGGTTTTCAGTGGAATCCCGTTCCCTGCCGTGCTCTTTCTGGACATAGAACGGCGCAATAAGTTTCATCCATTCGTTCCAAGGAACGATGGATTCCATAGTTTCCAAAAAGGAGCTTCCAGAAAGGCTTCCCGTCGTGTTGTTCTCTTGCGGTTTGCGTATTCCATGTCTGTAAAGGTTTGTTGCATCCTTTTTTCTCTCCCTCATCGCGTTGCTTCTTCCCTTTATTGTAATCTTTCGGAGGCAAAAACACGCAACGAAAGAATGTATCAGCGTTTCCTTAGTTCAATGGGAAAACAATCTAATCTTATCATAAAAATTTTCATCCGTATAGACAATCTGACAAAAAAGATTAAAATTGAGCGAGAAAAATCCACCATCAAAATAGAGATAGCGGATTCTGTGTATTATGCGGTTTCGATTTTGATAATACGGTATCCGCTTCCGGCGAGCGCCCTGCGGATCTCGCCGTCTTCGACGGTGCGCGTCATGGCGAGGTCGGCGGTATTGCGGTGCAGGTTGACCGTCGCTGCCGCACCATTGATCTCGTCCAGCGCTTGCTCGACGCGGATCTTGCAGTTGCTGCAAGTCATGCCCTCGATTGTGATGATCTTGTGGCCGAGGATGGGGGCGTCGAGTTTCTTTTTCGGCGGTGCGGCGATCCCGTCACCGCCGCAGCATGAACTTTCTCCGCGCCAATGCTTTAAGACGCCTTTCAGGGCGAAGAAGAGTGCGGCGAGCACGACAAGACCGACGATTATGGTAGCTATCATGGAAATCCCTCCAACGATTCATTTTGCGAGCAAGCCCGTCTCCTTAGTTATATACGATGGAGGGATATGTGTCAAGACAGATTCTCATTTGCTATCCAACGACCCAAGTGACGAAGTAGAGGACGAGCGGGATCGTGACGCAGGCGATGCCGAGCACGTCGATGATGACGCCCGTATGGATCATTTTCGTGATGGGAATGTAACCAGACGCGTAGACGATCGCGTTCGGCGGTGTCGAGACCGGGAGCATGAAGCCGAGCGATGCGGAAAGCGCAATGCCGACTGCAACGGGGACGGGGCTCATGCCGGCAGAGACTGCCGCCGTGATGGCGAGAGGACCGATCATATTCGTCGCGGCTGTGTGGCTCGTGAGCTCGGAGAGCAGGAGTGCCATGACGGAGAAGATCGCGACCATGGCGACCATCGAGGGCTCGCCGCCCATCGTGCCGACGATTGCGTCGCCGACCCATTTTGAAAGACCTGTCTTGTACATCATGCCGCCCATCGCGAGACCGCCGCCGAAGAGGATGAGCGTGCCCCACTCAATGCCTGCCATGGCGTCCTTCCAAGCGAGCGTGAACTTACGCTCCTTGAAGTTGATCGGCAGGAGAAAGAGGATGAGCGCGCCGAGCATTGCGGCGACTGCCTCCGGGAAGAGGCGCGAGTACATCTTGAGCACCGGTGAAGTGCTGCCGAGTGCGATGGAGAGGAAGCCGGGCGTGATCCAAAGGACGACGGCGATGAGGAACGCGATCGTCGTGTTCTTCTGTGCGCGTGTCCATCCGCCGAGCTCATGGATCTTCGTGCGGATGAAGTCCTCTGCGCCGTCGATTCGTTCGACGTCTGCCGGGAACATGCGGTAGAGTGCGATGTAGGCGATGATGAAGTAGACGATCATCGCGATGACACCCCACGTCATCCACTCGAAGAACGAGATGTGAATATCGCACATCTGATCGAGGAAGCCGAGCATGATGAGGTTTGGTGGCGTGCCGATCGGTGTCAGGACGCCGCCGATCGAGCAGGCATACGCCGTCATAAGCATGAGACCCGTTGCGTACTTATACTCGTGCAGGTCGATTTCGCGACCGTTTGCTGCAAACATTTCTTTGATGGATGTCAAAAGGCCAAGGCAGATCGGGAACATCATCGCGGCTGTTGCCGTATTGCTGACCCAGCCGGAGCAGAGTGCTGCGGCGAGACCGACGGCGAGGAAGATGCGCTTTGGATTCGATCCAACCCATGAACGTGAGAGCAGCCAGTAAGCAAATCGTTTGTCGAGTCCGTGTGTCATCATGGCCTTTGCGAGGATGAAGCCGCCCATGAAGAGGAAAATCATCGGATTGGCAAATGCGGCGAATGCTGCATTTGCAGGTACGACACCCGTCACAACGGCGAGCGTTGGCCCGATCAGCGAAGTGACAGGGATGGGAACAGGCTCCGTGATCCACCAAATTGCGACGAGCACCATGATGGCGAGAAGCTTATGCGCCTCAAGTGTGAGTCCGTTGATCGATGTCAAAAAGACGAGGATCGCGAGAATTGGCCCGCCGAATAGACCAATGGTGCGCCGTTTTCGGTCAAATGCTTGTTCGGCTCTTTTGACCGCGAGTGCTTCCTTGCTCATTTTGTCCATAGCAATCGCCTCCTAAAAAGTAATGTTGGCATAAATGAATGAAAAGAATAACGATATCCACGTACATAGAATAAAGAAGAATCAAAACTTTTGCAATAGGCAAACCGCATAAAAACGATTCTATTTAGCTATCGCTCGCACGGAAAAAAGCTCGTTTTGACGGGGCGGGGTTCATCCTTCGTTTTCGTAGCGTCTTGCGAGCAGGCCGTTGATCATCTGCTGCTTATTGCGCTCGATGTAGCGATGGATGAAGATGTTCGGGATGGCGACGCCGACCGCAATCGCGATGATGATGGTGATCGCCTCGACGCCGCTCCGAAGGCCGGCGAGCAGCGCCGCGCTGTCAATCGTGCGGATGTTCATGAGCGCGAAGAGCAGGCGGAAAAGCAGGACACCTGGGATCATCGGGATCGCGGAGGGAATCGTCAGCACGATGTTCGGCGTATGAAAAATATGGATGGCGCGAAGCGCCAAAAGACCTACGACGGCCGCGCCGAGAAATGAGCCGGCGGCCTGCGGCATGCCGAACTGCAGCACGGCGACATTGCGGATGAGCACCGTGATGATGCCGCCGGCGGCAATGACGGGGAGCAGACGTTTTGGCACGTTGAAGATGAGCGAGAAGCCGACGGAGGCAATCGCCGCCGCGATGGCCTGGGAAAAGTAGATATTGTCGGGCTGCAGGCTGACCGTCGTAAAGTCCTCAACGTTTCCTAGCCAGACGGCGATGACGATGCCGAACGTCATGCTGCCTGTGACGAGCAGCGTGTGCAGGGCGCGTGTCATGCCGGAGACAATGAAATTGTTTAGGAAATCATCTACGGCATTGATGATCGGCACGCCGGGCACGAGAAAGAGCGTGCACGAAATCATCGGGTACCAGTTCATCGTGCCCGTAACGAAGTGCGTGTAGTAGGCGAGCCACGTTGCGGCAAACGATGTGATGGCAATGACGGCATAGGGATTGAAGCCGTAGTTCGTGCAGGCGCGGCGCACGTAGAAGCCGAATATCGCGCAGACGGCAGTCAGGAAGAAGTCGAGCCAGCTTCCCCCAAAGAGCTTGCAGAAGCCGCCGCATGCCGCACCTGCGCCAAGCGCCATGATCGGGAAGGAATAGGCGCGCGCGCATACGGCGATTCCTTCGAGTGCCTGCGCAAACGAGTCAAGGGTATAGTTCTCGCGCAGCGCGCGCCAGGAGAGCTTGCTGACGGCGGAGAGCGTCGTCATGTTGACGACATGGCGCGTGCACTTGCGGAATTCTGTATAGCTGTGCGTCTCATCGTTGATGTTGAGCATGAGCGTCGTATACATGACGTGCAGGTGGATTTCGTCCTTTGGGATCCCCATGTAGGCAGCCGTGCGCATCATGTCGCGGCTGGTGCGGTCGGTATCTGCGCCGTTTTCCATGAGGAGCTGGCCCGTGAGGAGCAGCAGGCGAAGCTTTGCCTGGATCTGCGCAAATGGCTTAATGAGCGCAGATCCGTCGTTTTGGTCGTTTGGGTCGTTTGGATGGTGTGATGCGGTGATTTCGGTGGATTCTCGTTTCTCCATGAGGCTGTTTTCTCCTATTGGTGGTATTTTTGTACGGTTCGGTATAATATTATATATTATAC
>PPYE01759053.1_pt1 | contig 18945 bp, 30 predicted proteins | sample 1559881 | NCBI WGS metagenome assembly PPYE01 (sample SAMN08240022, study PRJNA423297) | Human gut metagenome, whole genome shotgun sequencing project. | reverse complement strand
CCTTCCGCCTCCTAACATTTATTTCACCTTTCCTTTCATAAATTTATCTATTACCGCATCCACTTCTTTCAATGAATACTTCCTGCCATCTTCCAGCAGGGCACTCACCAGGTCCTTCTTTCCCTGGTAGCACTCCGCCTCCAGCAGTTCCTGTTTTAAAAATGTTGCTTCTCCCTGTTTTGTTTCTTTCAATTCCCAAACCTCCTTAACTGTGTGTTGGCCTCCAGCCCCTCCATTGATGCCTCCTGTGGCTCCGGTTTCATGACGAACATATTGTAACTGACAAAGAAGGTGAGCACGCCATCCTCTGTCCTGTGACTGCGGCCGGTCCCCCGCAGCAGGCTGCCATCCTCTAATGTGATATACTCCAGCCCGTCCATGAGGATGTCCGCCGTCCGGTTCATTTCACGAGAGGGCTGGGGGGTATCGCCAGGAAGGTACTGGATACACATAGCCGTCTCACGATAGTATCTCTGACCAATCATCGGCTTTTCAGACGGTTCCAGAAACTGCACAAAAAAACAAGGCTCCTTAAGGCCCTGTTCTACCGCATCTGTGTAAATTTCATAACCATCGCCAAACAGTTCATTCAGCCTCCTGGTAACAGCATCCATGATATCATTAAGCATCGAACACCTCCCGAAGTTTTGCTTCCAGCTTTTTCTCTATCAGCTTCGGCGCCAGGTCGTTGATTTCTTTTTCCGATATGGTAAGCATGAAATGTCCGGGAACCCATCCGTTACCCCTAGCGGTTCTGTGGCCATATTCCACGTAGGATGCATACTCTGTGGAATTTGTGACTTCTATTACATACGTATCCGCAAAATGATGGACTTTTAAGGTCTCTGCATATTGGGTTGCACCCTGTGATTTCAAGCCTTCTGCGCCAGAGCCTGATGACTGGGTAGTCCATCCTCTTCGTAATGTACCACCCACCATCCCTTTACGCTTCCAGCTCTGATGCGTAAAAGAAGGGCCCTGTCTGGCCTTACAGTTATATTTTCCGCCTGAATAGTCACCCACTGGCGTTCTCATTATTACCTTCCGAAGTAATCGTGCTGCCAATTCTCTCGCACAGGCCTCACAAAATTTGTCCTTCTCCGCCTCCAGACGTTCTATCTGCTTTTGCAGCTTCTTTATTTCCCGAAAATCAAAACTTCCTCCATTCGCCATTATGCATACTCCTTCCATATCTCCAGAAGAATCTCCTGATGGGAGGAGTATACCGCGGCCTTGCCACTCTGAGCATAACTCTCGGTCCGGCCCTGCTGGGTGACCTCAATCCGGCTGCCTGGGGGAACCACAGGCTCCGGAGCCAGAAACAACTTGATGGTCTGTGCCACACCCGTAACCGTATCACTGCCGGCCGCCAGCGCCGTGCTGGAGTAAGACAGATGGCAGGCTATACCATCCTGTACAAGGGTCTCCTCCTGCCTCGTCACCTTCGTCACAGGGTCCTTTACAGACTGCATACCATAAATCCTGCATGTTCCATCGTAAGTGGCCTCTATGGCCTTCCTGTGCATCCTCTGTGCCTGTTTGATTGCCTCACTTACCATTCTACCACCTCAGCTTCCTGTACCGGTTAAGCTGCCCCTGGTAATCCTTCAGGATACCGCCTGATAAGGCATCCGCCACACTTGTAAAGCTGGTGGATGTGTCCCCTTCCGATATGGATGATACCCGGGCCGGCGCCTCCCCATCCCCGGGACGCTCATACCGGTACAGGTCTATTGCCATCCGGTATGATGTGTTGGTCAAGCCTGCCGGAACTGCTTTTAAGTTGCAGTAGTTCCGGATAGTCTCATCCACATCCTCCATAAGGAACTGCAGGGCGATGTCCTGTGTTGTGTCGCCTTCAGGTATCCCCAATAACGCCTTCAGCTTCATTAGGTCCATGGCCCCTCCTTACGAAATGGTGGCAATAAATACCTGGTCTGCATACGGGAATGAAGGCATGGCCGTGGCAACTGCCTTAATCCACCGGCCGACAGGGTCTACCGTGTCATATTGTACCACCACGATATTCCCTACAGCAGACACATCCACATCCGGATTCTTACGGAGCTCCAGCTCCTCGGCCGTGAGGCCATAGAATGTATCCCCCATTTTCCCATCCGGCATCATAATGAATGCAGATTCCGGAAGGAAGCGCGCGGACGAATATTTCCCCTTTGCATCCTGCTGGCGATACTGTTTGTCATAAATGGCAATCTGCGGCAGGCTCTGCTGGGCAAGGAATGCATTCAGCTCCGCCCTGGTAAGCACCCGGTCACTGTTCACACCGTAGATTGCAGAGCGTATCCTGTGGTCCCGTAAAATTCGGTTCAGATTGGTCTTGGATGTCAATGCCCGTGTTGGTGTGAACCCGGTGTCTTTTACAATCCGGTCCACAAAGGCATCCATATCCTCCAAGATAGTGGGGTCACCGCTCCCCCATGTCTTATCAGCCTTATGCGTGCTCGGAATTCCATAATCAATGCTTGCCTTGAAGCCGTTCTCATTGATGGAAAGCTTTCCTGTGGACAGGGCTTCCATTCTCAGACACTCGACCCTGGTTTTCACTCCCGCCACCAGGTTATCCACGTCACTGTAAATTTTCCGGACCATCTCCGCCTCTTCCTGGTCATTCCTGGGACTTTCAAGGGCAATAATTTCCTTCTCGCCCAGGCGGATTTTCCTCTTGATGAGGGCCAGGTCCTGCATGCTGTAATCAGCGCCTTCTCTGGAGCCCAGTTCTGTCTCCGTATCAAACGCATGAATATGGGCAGATACGGGAAGGTCGGACGCACCCTTAATCATCTTAATTTCCATTGCTTCGGTCTTACGTTCCGGAAAAAGCAACTCACCCATATAGGCTTCGGTCTGCCTTTCTTTCGTGTAATCAATCAGCTCCTGTGGTGTTAATAATTCTTCTACTCTTGGCATGTCTTAATCCTCCTTATACTGTGGGTGTGGCAGCCTTGACCTGCAGGCTCCCATCCACAAAAAATTTAATAAATGGCATCTTTTCCACCATCTGGTCCACAGCATCAACCAGGTATTCCCCCTGCAGCCGCTCCGTGTTGACGGAACCGGCAATCATCAGGGCCCCGGCCTGCTGTCCGTATGTGACCTCAGTGGTTGCGAAAAGAATGCCAACGGGTTCCGTGGAAAATGTGTACGTATAAGCCCCGGAGCTCCCGCTGCGCGCAACCTTTACCATCTTTCCATCCTTGTCCAGCAGACTGCCTGCCAGAATAAATTTCTTCCCCTCGGTGTCCGCTGTCACCCCGGTGTCCAGTACCGTACAGGTGATGTTCTCATAATGCTCATTCCGCAGGAACTCCGGAGAATTATCGTACGTCTTCTTTACTAAATACATGTCATTTCCTCTCTTTCTCTATTTTGTTGCCCATGCATCCGCATAGGGGTTTTTTGAGGTTTCTTTGTTCAGACTCTCCGCCACTGTCTTGGCCCAGCCACCCTCTGATGTCTCGCCGGCCTTGGGTTTATAACCGGTTTTTCCGCTTCCCTGCCTGGCGGCCGCAGGAGTAGAATCCTTGAACAGGAATGCCTTACCTTCCTTCAGTGCCTTCACCTGTTCTTCAAGGCCAGTGACTTTCCCGTCGTCCCCCAGGAGCAGCTTGCTTTTATCAACAAGTCCGGACACAAGGTCAGCGTCATGGGCGGAGTCACCGATTGCAAGTTTGATGGCGGTGGTCAGCTTCAGTTCCTTCATATCCGCCTCATATTTCTCTTTGGCAGCCTTATTCTCTGCCTGCAGGTCCGTAATCTGTTTCTGGAGCTCCTCGCTGCTGCCACTGGCCTTCTTCAGTTCCTCCAATTGTTTGTCCCTGGTCTTGATGTCTTTCTCCAGTTGGGACTTCGTGGCGTTGAGGGCCTCCAGGTCCGTTTTAGGGACGTAGCCCTCCAACTCCTTCTTTGATTCCCGCTCCGCTTTGGATGCCAGCTCCTCGCTGATGCCCAGAGCGACAAAATCTTCTTTTTTCATAGTCTCTTCCTTTCTTTTGGACGTAAAAATAACACCCGGGATAGTCCCGCGTGCTCATTTAAACTTAGTTATTTCAATTATCGCGACAAAATAAAATACCACCGGCCCTTTGCTGACTGGTGGTACTAATACCACATGACTAATTTCTCATCTGGCATATTCTTTTCCCTTGATAATTTTAACAACTCGATTTGTGCGTGGTTAACATGATTTCTACACCACTCATATCCCTCTGGCAGGCTGTATTCACGAAGATTACCGGAAGCTATGTCAACTACCACATGCCCTTTTTGCTTACTATCTTCCGGAATAATGTCACATTCTATGACACGGTTATTCCTTTTTATATTTTTTAATTTTAGCATAGAATTTACTCGCCTCCTTGCTGTAATTATATTCCGCTGATGTCAGTCTATGTGCTTCATCCTGACTGTATCCTTGGCCTATTAATTCCTTTTCCTTAATCTCATGCTTTAGGAGCGTCAGATCGTGCGACTCCGGTTTTCCATCAATCAGTCTTCTCCACGATTCGGCCATCATATAATCGGGCGCGAAATATTCTGGTTCTGGGCCGCCCAGGTCATGCTTATCCAAGAAAATAAAGTTCTTAATCTCCTGAATCTGCTCCTCTGAATAACCTGTTGATTTTGCGATTTTAGGAACATCGGTTTTCATACTCCGTACAAGCCCGTAGTATCTTTCTGCATGATCTTTCGCAGCATTTCCATTCGGATTCCTCGCCCCGCTTACTGCTCCTGACTTCATTATATCAGGTTCTATCTGCATTTCAACAACAAACCGCTTTTCCCACTCCCGGTACTTCATGTCCGCCGGAACATAATATGTCTTTCCGTCCCCATCCCTAGCGGCCCGCTGTTCCCCTTCTGTAAACTCATCGTCAAAGTACGGCACCGTGGTGGACCTGCAATTGGGGTGAAAAGGCGGTGCTGTAATGCCCACCTTGTAATCCTTCATGTCAAAGACCTTACCGTCCATATCCCTGCATATTTCAGAGGTTTGGCCGTCCAGCGTGGCCAGAATCTCATACTTCTCCACTCCCAGTTCCTTCAAGCAGTCCTTTTGAGCCGCCGATGAGATGGCCGCGGATTCAGTCATGATGAGGCGCCCGGCCTGACTCCGACTGACCTCCATGGTCTTTGACAGGCTGTCTATGGCTTTCTGAGGAGACTCACCACGGATGATGTTCTGCGTCAGCTCAGTATGCAGATTTCTGACTAATTTATCCTTATTTGTCCAGATTCGACTCGAGAAGTCCTCCCCGTCCTGCGCCCATGGCCTTTTGATGACAGCTTCTATCTTCCTGTCATCCAGCCGGGCCAGATTGGTTCCCGCCCCGGTCCCTTTCGCCACCTCGAAAGCGGTTCGGTAATACTGCTCCCCATAGGTCTTATGCAGGTAATCCGTCATGCCCCCCTCGAACTCCGTTGATAACAGCTCTGCGTGCTGCTGCATCTGAAGCTTCATTGCCTCCAGGTAGGATATATGGTGGCGAGCGGATGCATTCTCCAGTTCCTTCATCCAGCGCTGGTCAACTGCATTTTCCTCTCCGGCTTTTATGTAATCCTCGACCGTCCACTTGAACTCCTCCAACTCATTCTTCTTAAGCAGCTTCTTGGCACCCGCATAACTGATGTCATTGTTGTCTGCCAGGCGCTGGTACCACCGGCCAATGTCCATCTGGATACTGTTGGTGGCTCTTATGTACTGGCGCTGGACATCCTTGTAATAGGCTGCGCTGCGCTGGTACTGGTCATCCTCCAGGGAAGCCATGCGTTTTCCCCAATAGTCTGTATTTTTAGCCGTGGGGCACACCTCCTCTCATTGCTTTTCGTTTTCTTCTGGTCTATAATATCTTTATCAGGGCTACCCAAACACTAAAGAACGAGGACTTTACGCCAATTCTGACGAAAAGTACGGAGTAAGAAAAGGAGGTTTCTATGCGCCTAATTTCGGACTGTATCCGCAATATTTTAATTACAGTTGAATCAATAGAATATGATACCGCTTATTCAATGTCCGAACTTTGTAACAAACTTCCTAACTATTCAGAGGACGAGTTGAACTACCATTGCCTCCAGCTCATCGATGCAGGATTATCCGTTGGTTCTGAGTCTTTACATGCATTAAAAGAGATCGCTGTTGGTGTAGTCACCTCTGCAATACAGAGCCAACTTGGTCTACATTAACCAACATCGTCACCGTCAACTTCGCTGGCTCATTTGACCCGGCGGAGTTTTCTAATTTGTAATCTGTCACATTATTAACTTCTATCCCATCCAGGAAAATCTGCTCCTTTTCATTAATACAGACTGATTTAAGTCTCATCCCCTTCACCGCCTTCCTCTTCCTCCTGTTTTCCCTGCTGCTTGAATGCCTGCTGGTACAAATCTACCTTCTGCGCATTTTCATCTTCTTCCTTCTTCAGCTGCTTTTCTTCCTCCTCTGCATTTTCCACCCATGGATGATTCTTAAGAATGGTCTTATGGGAGATGACGCCCGTGCTTTTTGTAGCGATGTCAGCCAGTTCCGATTCACTCCGGATAGCCGTCCTGGTCCATGTCTGCGTTATCTGCTTACACTCGGCCCCCAGATGATGACATATGGCCCGTACCAACCGGCCAAACCCCAGCTTAAACTCCGTCTCCATCAGGCCCGCCTTTAGCTCCAAAAGGGAGTACAGGTATTTCAGTGCTTCCCCAGAGGTATTTCCAAACTTCTGCGGATCCGGATCCACACCCATTCCCTGTTCAAAGATTGCTTTCCTGGTAATCTCCAGAAATTTCTCTCTGGCCTCTATCGGAATACTGATAGTCAAGGCCTCCACACCACCGCTCCCTCCAGAGCCGTCAGTCTCCACCTTAATTGCCTTGTATTCTTTCAGTTCCGCAATGAAAGACTTGAGGTCCTGGCCCCCATAGTTAGTCAGTATGAATATGATTTCCTGCGTGTCCTCGAGGTCATTTAAAAAGCCGCTGAATACCTTGTCATAGGCATCTGACAGCAGCTTTATGTTGGTTAAATCATCTGTGGGGATATTATTGTTATAAAATGGGATGAATGGCACTTCTCCAAAACCATGCTCAAACACATTCGTCTGCTCCATACTCTCATCCGGGGAGCCGGTCAGCTCATATGCGTTATACGGCTCCAACCCTGTTTCAGAGATGGAACTGCTTTTCTTTTTATACACATAGCATTTTTCTACCGTCCAGTACTCCCACACATAGATGGCCTTACCGTCAATAACATCCCTGGTTTTATAGGTCCGCAGCACGGCATCCAGCTGGCGGTCCAAGTCCGCGGAATAGACTGGGATAATCTGCTTTGGGTCAATAACCCCATACTTCCATTGCCCATCATCATCCTTCCAGTAGTGCAGCCACGCCACCTTGCAGTTTGAGGCCTTTATGCATAAGTCCTTGCATACCTTGGCGTATTTATCCCCCAGCAGGTCTGCTATCTGCCTATTCGCCTTTTCATTTCCTACATCAAACAGCGGCGGCGCTGAAAACATATAAGCAGCCTTCTGGTTGACCAGCAGGCCGTGAAAGTTCCGCGGTATCCGGTTATCCGCATTTCTCAGCGGGTCATTGTCCCGGTTCTTCCCTATACCAAAAAGAATATCATTCTTATTCTCATAATACCGTTCTGCCGCCTTGGACTCCCGGACAAAACGTCGGTGCCCTGCGGAATAGCTCTTTATTAGTTCCTTTACAATATCAATCGTCATGGCCTGTGGCATCCCACCACCTCCTTTACTTTAAGACCGATATGCTGCCTCCTTTGAGGTCTGATACCTCGTAATCATCCAGTCCATACCAGATAGCGGATAGTGTATGGGGGTCAATATTGAATTCATCCTCAATGATTTCCCCATCCTTATCCACGGCAAATGTCAATTCCTTCAGCTCATTGATGATGTTCTGGCACCGCTCTGAGCATACAATACTCCTGAACCGCTTGACCTTTTTGGTGTACACCTCCCGGGACCCCTGGAACTTCTTGCAGGGCTTCATCCGGAATCCCTGTTGTTTGTAATATCGGATTGCCTTTGGTTCTGCGCAGTCAGCCTTTATAAGTATGCCCTTCCATTTCTCTATGTCCTGCGCAATCTCCGGGTCTGTCTTATCTCTGGAATAATATTCGTCATACAGATAAAGAATTTTATTATCGTGGTCTATCATCATTCGTACCACAGCATTGTAGGAGGTCACGAAACCAAAGTCCATTCCGTTCTTTTCAATCGGATTGGTAATCCCCTTCATGCATTCAGCAATTTCTCTTTCGGTACGTACTTCAAACTGCGGGAACACCAGCCTTCCGTTAATACCAAAGCGCCCTTTCCTGGCCACCCGATACAAGTCTGGATCATGCTGCTGCAATTCGTCCAGCTGCTCGATGTAATCCGCCGGTACAAAGTAGTTGTCATCCACAGTGCTGTGGTGATAGTACACGTTTCCGACCACCATTATTCGGTTCTGATACAGTTCCTCATCATCCAACACCTTGTAGCCGGCTGCCTTGTCCTGAAAAAAATACTTGTAAACCCAGTTGCTTTTGCTGACAGGGTTTGTGGACAGAATAATGTGATTGCTGAGGGTCGGATGACGGAGACGTCCCAGAATCTCCTTGAATCCCGCATACTTGACTTCGGAACACTCCTCTATCCAGACGATACTAACACCATTCAGGGATTTCAGCTTTGCCGGCTTGTCCATGCCTTTGAAGATGATGCGGCTGCCGTTACTGAAGCGCACCTGCATCGGAGACGTGGTAAACGTGATATAGTCCGTCACCTCCATGGCTTCGGCCACTTCCATCAGAAGGTCGTAGCAGGAATCCCGGATGGTATCGAATACCTCGCGGACCACCAGGGCCTTGCGTTTTTCCTCCAGCAGCTTCTTAATCAGCTTCACGGCAATATGGTAGCTCTTAGAACTGCCATAACCGCCAACAGTCAGATATATCTTATGGTCCCAGTCATGGACGAAATCAAAGAAATGGTCATTCAATACAAATTTTACGTTGTGTACATCAGCCATGTACCTCGCCTGCCTTCTCAAAGGTAATCTGGATTGGCTTCTCTTCGTCCTTCTCAACATGGGACTTCAGAACTGCAATCCGCGCCTTCTGCTCCTCACTGGCCAGCTCCCAGTTTTTATGTAGCAGCTCATCATACTGTTTGATAAGACCCTCCAGCGTTTTCTGGGCTCTGGCCTGCGCCTGCAAGAAATTTCCCTGCTTGTCCCAGGCCTGCTGTACCTCCCAGCGCTCCTCTGTGACCGTCTCTCCATCCTTATGGCCTATCTTAGTGATGGTCACATCCTTCTGGTCCCTCACATACATGATGGACTGCGCCCGGATGATTGCAGCATAAGCTATCTGCACCTGGTCCCATAGGATGTCCAGCGGCTCCGTGGGCATCTCCTGGATAATGGAAACGGTCTCCTCAGGCAAGTACTTGCTAAAGAAACCGTATTTTTCTGCGTTCTTATTCTGTTTTGGAGCCCCATGGCCAACAGCATTTTGATTACCCGCAGGAGCTCCTTTATGATTAGTAACGTTACCTTTTGCATTTGGTAACGTTACTTTATCCCACTTGTCTTGATTTTTCCATTTACGAATCTGTTCTTCTGATACCTGCAACTCAGCAGCAATGTCTTTCAACTGGCGTTTCCGCCCACTGTCCAGCCATAGCTGCAGCGCTTTGTCCCTGTTAGGGCTCCTGGGTCTTGGCATAATCACCACCTCTTGTCATGGCATAATAAAAGCACCTGCAAATATCCGCAGATGCAAAAACTTATAAACGTACATATTTTGCTTGACATATACGTACGTATATGCTATAATTAAATCATAGAAAGGAGGTGAACACATGAAAGACTTACCAAAGAAAATCAAAAAGCTCAACAAGTTGTGCGACCAACTCATTGAGCTACTGGTAAAAGCATACATCATCCTACTGGTGATTGAAGCACTTACCAAAATCGTTTAGGGATTGGGGCGCGAGCCCCTTTCCTTCCAACAATATTATACCACAAGTCTTTCATGATAACAATGCTCAAAAAGAAGCCAATATTAGGCAGTATCCTTTTAGCATCAAAACTGCTGGTAATTATAATACTTTTGTATTTAATCATCAGCAGTACCATCCAATTTATCAAATATTAGGAGGCCCCACATGTCTGAAGATAAGAAATATACATCTCAGCAAAAGCATCTACGCACTAAGTATGTCCGTTTTCCTCTTGACTTGAAACCAGAGGTCCTGGATGCATTCAAGGCCAAATGCGACATAATGGGAACTACTCCCACAACTGAAATAAAAAAATTCATAAACAATTTTATTTCGGAGGATGAGGCGGCCGATTAGGCTGCCTTTTCTTTGTTTGTTTTGGGGTATGGAAAAGAACCCCAGGCCTATGACAGCCTGGAGCTCTAAACTCGCTATTAACTAATTTGTACTCTTAGTATATTCCAAAACCAGATATACCGTACACGATGAATATTTACCACCATTGTTGATAAAAGTATAATAAATATTGCCTTCCGGTGGTCTATACCACATTGATATTGCCGCACTAATTGGAACTCCCTCCATAATAAAATTTACTGGTATTACTATTTGTGAGTTATTAGTGTTATCGCTCATATTTCCATACAAACGAATCATTCTTTCAATACTCAAATCAGAAACATTTGCAAAAAGATGTCCTGTAGTACCACTTTTCGCATCTGTGATTCCTGTAATTACCTTACGATAGATCGGCTTCCCATCAATCCAGGTGCCACACACCGTCTCCTCCGTTGAATATATGTTACTGGATGCACCTGCTCCACTGCCATTTCCACAACTCCCACAGGCTACCATCTGTAAACAATATCTATCCTGCATATAACTCTCCTTTCTTTACTCGTACTTGATGCAGTAGAGAACTGCTACGTTAGTTGGACGGGAAGTATAACCATACACCCCACCAGTTGAAGAAGTTTTAAGAGGGCTTAGTATTACATCCTGATACATCCTATTTCCATCCGGTCTTAGCATTATGTCTGCATACTTCATAGCATTATTTGATTTATCAGAATTGTAGCAACATGCTAACGTCTGCATATTGTCACCATTAGAGTACAGTGAAAGTCCAGGTAATTGAGTTGCATCTTGGTGCTGACCAATCTCTCCAGACATCTGCTCCACCGCACCACAACGATATCCTCTAAGAAACTCATTACGCAAATCCGGTACCGCAAAGGACTCAATACCATCTCCACCAAAGTAATTCAGCAACCCAAATTCATCCTGAATCTGTTGAGCTAACACTGGGAAATTCTCACGGTTAAGCACGGATCCATCGCAGACCAGGTAATGCATCGGTGCCTTAGTGCCCATATACGCAATCACGGTTCCTATTGGCGTACCATCTCCCGTTACAGGTGTTGGTGTGGTGCCATTGTCACCATTTCCGCAGCACCCACAGTTAATTGTAATACAGCTTTTCTCGTTCATAAAGTCCTCTCTTTCTTTGAAAACAAAAGCAGCCATCCGGTCATTCACCAGACAGCTGCTCGTTTGTGTGTGGGGGGGGGCTTCCGCCCTCTGGCTTCCGCATGATAGCATATTAGCACTTTTCTTCGGGACATTGGGGGACATTTTCAAAATATCTTAAGTTTCTTTTTTTGCAACTATCCTCCGTGAACTTCACCCGCCTCTTAGGGAACATCCGGTTCATGGCCTGCGCCACCTTCCACCAAGGCAGGCCATCTATGTAATACAGACGGAACATGGTCCGCACCTCGCTCTTTGGTATGCTCTGTATATATTCCTCCGCCTGGCAGGTCAGTTCCAGCAGTTCCGCTTCCTTACGTTCCAGGAGCAGCCTGTACCGCTCCCTCAGCCACTGCTTCCGGTAATGCTCTGGCACGGGGTATCCCGTGACCTTAATGCTTCCTATCGTCCCATCCCGCCTTGTCCCCTTCACCGTATCTGATACCTGGTGCGGCTCCTCCAGGAACCTGTCCAGCTTCTGAATCCGTCGCCTTATGTCCTTTATCTCCTCTTTCATCTCGCAATACTGTATCAGCACCTTCTTGTCCACCGGTATCACCTCCTATTCCGCTTATCCCTAGATACCACAATCGGTATCCTGCCCAAATCGTACCTGCATCCCTTCAATACTTGCGTCACCCTGTCCCATTCATCGGCCAGTTCTGACGCGTTCCCATCCTCCACCCTCACAAAGGTATATCGCTTTTGGTACAGGATACCCACATCACTGTAATGCTCTATCTGCTGCCGGTGCCGGATGCCCAGCATTACCATCAGTTCCGCTGCTCTGTACCGGCCGTCGTATTGGCCACAATCATACAGGTCGTAGTACACAGGTTTTGATGCCACGTACAATCACTCCCTTCGGCGGCTCCCGCAGCTCCGGAACCGGGCACAGGCTGGTGTACATGTAGGCTGGCGCCGTCCGGATGCGCTCCTTGATTGCCTCGTCCGCTTGGGCGGCCAGGGCCTTGCTACGGTCGATGCGGCTAACCTTGGACTGCTTACTGCCTTTCTTTCTCATAGACACCACTGCCTCATTACGTCTGTTACCACCTTTAGGAGCTGTACTGCAAGATTCAGTCCTATATAAAATCCTGCTCCTACGATGATGCCAAAGCTGTACCATTCAAGTACCTTTTTAATACACTCCTTGCACATCTCCTGATTCTCCTTTCGTATCAAAGTTTCAGTTTGGTTCATCATGATATTTCAATGCCTGGCCGCAAGTTGGACAGAAATAATCATCATCCTCAACCACATCTGAATCACATACCGGACAGAGGCACTCTGCTTCATCACCAGCTGAATAATATGATTGATATGCTGGTGTCCACACCACCATTCTCGGCTCGCTTTTGTCTTTTAAATACTGGACTTCTCCTGGCGTCAGGCCGGTATCCTCATAGGCTTTCATCTTTTCTTTCTGTTGCAGCATGATTGCCTTCACCCGTTGCAGTACCGACAACGTAAAAGTATTATCCCGTTCCGCGTTGGACTTTATTGCAGCATCCAGCTCTATGATGTCTTTTTCAAAATCTCTTTCCATCCAGGCTCCTTTCTCCGGTTCTCCCAGAAATCCTAATTCTGGTTACAGCCTTTTTTCACCTTCTGAATCTCTTTCAGTTTCTCAATCAGCAACGACCGGTTCGTATCGCAATCCCGGAATAACTTCCCATCCCGCAGCAGATAGTACTCATGCCGGCCGTAACCATCATGATATTTGGCCTCATAGCTTCCTGACGCATATCCATCGAATATCCTTGCGTGGTATACCTTCACCACCATGCTGGTGCCATCCTCCAGGTCATACCGGTAGTACCGTTCCCCGGTCTGTTTCGTCTCAATCCATAACGGCCACGTCTCATATGCATCCACGAAGGCAGCCCGTTGGTCATTATTCTTAAGCACCGGCAGTTCCGGCTGCTCTGGCTTCGGCGGAGGATTCACGATGTCATCCAAATCGCACACATAGCTGGCCAGGGCGCAAACCTTTATTTTCAGCCGACGGATATGTATGTCATTTTCATCCACATCACACTTTAGCCCATCATTAAGCAGCTTTTTGGCACGTTCCAGTTCATCCCGGGCAATCTGCAGTTCGGTCATGGGTTCCTCCGGGTCCCGGATGTCCTCCTCCGTTTCTGGAATCTCCGTGAATTCACCATCAATCACGGTATCCTGGGATTCCGGCATACCAGGGACATCGTTTTCATGTTCTGATGCCTCATCCTCAGCACTTCCCAAGAGGCTGAGTAATTCCTTTACGTACTTGCCCCAGGTCAAGCTCAGAAATGTCTCGCACATATTATCCTGGAAATGAATCCGTTCCGGGCCGCATTGATAAAAGCCGTACTCTGTTGACCCGCTGTTATGGGATTCTCCGTGATTGATTATCAGCTCCTGCCTCAGCAGTTTCACGTTCCCGTCATTGGCGGCCTGCGCACACGGCTTGGACATGTGATGCTGATAGAAGTCCAGAACACATTCCTCCTGGGAAGGGATAGCTGTTTTCCCCGGTTGCACATCCGCGGCTTCCTGTGGCGGACAATCCGGCTCTGCCTTTGAGGTTTCCAGATGCTCCGGGCGCCGCTGCGAACTATAACATTCCAACTCACAGTCACCGCGCTTGGCGCATTCCCAGCAGCACACCCGGCTGCAGTCCTCCCCGGTTCCCGGGATGAGCTTATGGGCCTCCTCCAGGGTGCAGTCAAATTCTGGCCGGTGGATGCACTTCCCGGACTTCTCTGGATGAGTCTGTTCTGACTTTAGTAGTTCCGGCTCAGGCTCCGGGGTTGCGACGGTCGCAACTTTCTTCTCTTTTCTTGGCTTCAGTGCCCGGATGGCTTTGACCGACATATCCGGGGTGACCTGCTCCTGCAGCTCCTCCTGCATAGGTATCATCTCTATCAGCTGGCTGACATTGTACGACTCATATGCATCTTCCAGCCTCGGCAGTTCTCCTGGCTCTACCGGGATGCCGAATTTGTCATACAGATTGATACACCTGGACGCCCAAGACTTGTCCTTCCCGTATTCATCACCCAAAAACTCGTTAAAGTTGTCATAGCCTTGTCCCTGCCACAGCTTTTCATCCCGGATGATTTTCAGGTAATAACCGAAGCCTACAAAACCATTTTTGATATCCTTGTAGGATATATTGGCCAGCCGCCTGGTATCTATAAAGGTCAATCCTGTTTTCTTAACTTCCTCCATCATTTCCTCCCAGAATCTTATCCACATAACCTAAGATGCATCCATACTTTTCCACAAGCTTACAGGATGCCTTACTTCCTCTCGCCGCCTCGGTTTTCTCCCTCCGGATCTGTTCCTCAAGCCAACCGCGTATTTCCCGCACCTGGCCCTCATCCGGCCGGGAAAGGCTGAGGTATTTAAGCATCCTCCGTATCTGCATCCTTCCCGCATCCCGGAAGAAACCCTCCGCATGTATCCTCATATTCCCGTGTGGTATATTGAACTCAACCATCATCCTTTATCCTCCTTATCCTTGCCTTAAGGGACTCCATTACCCAATTCTGTACATCATCTTTGCGCTGCAGAGCCTGCATTACATCCTCATCCCGTGTCCCGCTGCACACCAGATGGTGGATGATGACCTTCTCCTGCTGTCCCTGGCGGTGCAGGCGCTTATTGGCCTGGGTGTATAACTCATAGTTCCATGTAAGGCCGAACCAGATGACGTGATTCCCACCCTGCTGCAGGTTCAGTCCGTAGGCGCTGCTGGCCGGATGGGTCAGAAGCACATCTATCTCTCCGGCATTCCAGTCATCCTCATCCTGTGGCGTCTTAAGCTCCCTCACCCTCAATCCGGTTTTCTCCAGGGCCTTAAGGATTCTCGACCGGTCGTGCTGGTAGTTGTAGAACACAAGTGCCGGCTTCCCCTGAAGGGATTCCATCAGCTCCATAAACGCCTCCAATTTGCAGTCATGGACCTCATGGACCTGCCTGTCCTCGTCGTAAATAGCCCCATTGGCCAGCTGCAGCAGCTTATTACTCAGGGCGGCCGCACTGGTTACACTAATGTCCTCTCCATCCTCTGGCAGCTGCAGAACCATCTCACGCTCCAGCTCACAGTATGCTTTGAGAGCCTTTGCGTCCAGCTCCACCGGTATCTCATGGTACGTGATATCCGGAAGCTGCAGGTAATCCTCCGCCTTCATGCTGATGCAGATATCGGATATCTTCTCCAGAATACCTTCCTCACTCCCGGGCTTAGCCTCGTAACTGTACACCATGCCGTCTGCTCCGCGCTTATCCGGCTGGAAATACCGTTCCCTGAAATGGGTGTACCGTTTCCCCAGACGCTCGCCGCCGTCCAGCAGGAATACCTGAGCCCATAGGTCGTTCAGACCATTGGGGGATGGGGTTCCCGTCAGCTCTACCATTCTGTCGATGCGCTCTCCCACACTGGCTAACGCCTTGAAGCGTTTAGCGCTGTGGCTCTTAAAACTGCTGCTCTCATCCACCACCACCATGTCAAAAGGCCAGGCGTTCCGGTAATAATCCACCAGCCACACCACATTTTCGCGGTTGGTGATGTAGATGTCGGCCGGCGTGTTCAGCGCCTTCACCCGCTTGGACTGGCTCCCCAGTACAGGGGACACCCGCAGCATTTTTGTGTGGTCCCACTTGGCGGCCTCTCTTGTCCAGGTTCCCTCCGCCACCTTTTTTGGGGCAATCACCAGGACGCGCCGTACTTGGAACCGGTTATACTTAAGTTCCTTGATGGCCGTCAGCGTGGTGACCGTCTTGCCAAGGCCCTTAACCCATATCAAGCCAGAGACCCAGCTTTTTTATTTCGATAATCCGGTTGATACAGTGTAACTGGTAGTCATGTGGTTTGAATATCATAGGGCATCACCTCCTTTATGTTCCTTGTGCCATCTGGCGTGTTCAGCCTGACTCTGAAACACCATCAGGTTATCCGGCCTGTTATTTCGTTTATTTCCATCAATGTGGTGGACTATTTCACCGGGTAATAGTTCTCTGCCCAATGTTCTAGCGGCTACAATACGGTGCGTATGAATTCCAAAAGACTTGGTATAGGTCTTTCCTTTTCCAGTTCCTCTGTGCGCCATACTCAATTTAACCCTTGTAGGAAATGTCATTCTGGCCGGGTTAAGTTTTTGGTTAAGTTCCGTCATGTGCCTGGACATTCCTGTATAGTCTTTCAAATTCTGGTATCCATTCGGATTCTTTGCTTTACTTGAATAGTTCGCAAGGCATTTTCGGCAACAAAAATTTCTTGGTTTAACTTTGCATGGATATGTCTGTATCTTCTTCCCGCACCATGCACATACAGTTTCTACCATCCCCATCCTCCTTCACGTCCTTTGTGGTCAATCCCCATCTGCCTCCGCCTCCTTTTCAAACCGTCTTAACTTCAATCCGGTTCCGCAGTCCTCCAGGAACTGCTCCACCTCCTGGATTCCTCTCAGCACCCTTACGTCCTGCCCCATGTCCTGAAGGCGCCTGAGCTGCACGGTTTGCAATACGCTCAGCTTCCCATTCTCAGCCTTTAGCTCCACGAATACCGGCGGCCTGTCCGGTAATACCACTATCCGGTCTGGCACCCCACCGTTACCAGGGCTTACCCATTTATAGGCCCGGCCGCCCAGTTTCCTTACCTCCGCCACCAGGACCTTCTCAATATCTCTTTCCAACATTGTCATACCTCCAAATACCAAAAGTGGTCTGGCGTAGGGCCGTCCTCATCAAATTGGTGGAATGTTTTAACCCCCAGTTCTTTCCGGGCGGCTTTCAATTCTGACCTTTTAAAACCTTGCTTTTTCGCCGCCTCCCTTACGTCATCAAACAAATGACACTCCCTATCTTTTAATAAATTTTCCAGCCAGCCCCTGCAATCAATAGTCTCCATGCTACAAACATCCTCCTATATCGCGTATTGTGTGTATATCAGGTGTGTTAGGTGTTATGTGTGTATATCTATTCTATCTATTTTTATACTTATATAGATAATTGGTAGTCATAGTAGTTAGATACTAGAAAACCTTGTATTTTCAATACTTTTCTTGCCTACGATATCTAGCTACTATATTGCCTACTTACTACTTACCGCATGACTACCAACTACTTTCTAACTATTTTCAAACTACTACATTAAGTAGCCATGCGCTCAAAACCTTTTTGGTTTCCATAGGCACCGAATCTTCTAGGAGTTTTTATCCTCTTCCATCCTTTGGTACTTAGCAGGATATTGTTGATTTCAGTGCTGTCACTGCGCTTCATGTACCGCTTTTCACCTCCATAACACTCCTCCCAAATCTCTACTGCACACACTTTATTTCTCTTAACGAGCTCCACGCTCTCATCGTGTTGGAGGAATCCGTTTAAAAACTGTCTCCTCTGACCGATAGATAGCTGGTCCCAGTTTGAAGGTATTGGCTTCTCCAGGAAATCCTGTATGATTCCCTCTTTCCCCGACAGCTCCCTGTGGCTCTCCTGCTGCTCCATGGCCGCGGCCTCTATCTCTTTAGACAGATACAGCTGTTCCCCCATTGCCCAGTACATGTATGCTTCCGCCCATATCTGGTCCACCTCACCTGGCATATCCGTCCAGATGGATTTCTGCGCCGGATGCAGGCCTACATCTACCGGCCAGAACCGGCGGTTGCCCGTTGCATCCTTCAGAAACTCATTGTCGTTGCTGGTCCCGAAGAACACACAGCGCCTCGGGTGCTTCTCTGTCTGTCTGCCATAGGCCGCTCTGTAGATATCGAAACATTTGCTTAAAAACTGTTTGATGGCGGACGTCTCCTGTTTCGTAAAAGCCGTAAGCTCTCCCACCTCATTAATCCACGTTCCCTGAATCAGCTCCGCGGCATCCTTGCCCTCAAATGATGTCAGGCTGTCTGAAAACCATGCCTTCCCCAGATTGTCCAGAAATGTACTCTTTCCTATTCCCTGCGGTCCTGTAATGATGGGCATGTTATCATATTTCACACCGCCCACCACGGCCCTTGCCACGGCCGCGCACAGAGACTTACGCATGACTGCCCTTGTATAAGGCGTGTCATCGGCTCCCAGGTAGACACTTAACAGGGTATCCACCCGTTTTACCCCATCCCATGTGAGACTCTGAAGGTACTGCTTGACCTCGTTAATCTTGTTCTGCTCTCCCACAATCGCCAGGGCATCCGTCATGTTGTTCCGGGCCGTAATGCCATAGTATGTTTCCATGTACCAGTAGAAACCCGAAATGTCCGTATCAGTCCATAACCGTTTCTCTGATTCCTTGTTCCATGGCACGGCGCCTAAGACCAGCCCCCTGCCCGCAAACTCGTCGGTCACAATCTTTCCCTTGAGCAAAGGGTCATTCTGAAGCACCAGGATGATGTTGTTC
>PPYE01130758.1_pt1 | contig 18945 bp, 19 predicted proteins | sample 1559881 | NCBI WGS metagenome assembly PPYE01 (sample SAMN08240022, study PRJNA423297) | Human gut metagenome, whole genome shotgun sequencing project. | reverse complement strand
GGTTAATCAGTGAACGACAAGATTTTTCAAGCGTTCGCACCGCTGAGAACACCGTTCGCGCGCGTGCGAGAATTCAATATGTGGAAAAGACCACAATCATGGCGTCTTTTTTCTCTCCGGCAGCCCTAATTTGTTTGCAAAGACTCTTCGCATCTGTCGTTGCCGGATATGCCAGTTCACTGCCTACGGTCAAAGATTCCAAGTCTTCTAAGTCCGCTTTGCCGGTGGAAGAATCTGAGCAGACAGCAAAAGCATTTATCGGAAAGACACACTGCTGTTTCCAATCTGTGAGTGTCTGAGAGAGCAGAGATAAGGACGGAACTAAAAATAAAACCTTCTTACCGGCGCCGGCCTGCTTCTCGGCAATCTTCAAAGAAGTATAGGTCTTACCGGTGCCGCAAGCCATAATAAGCTTGCCTCGGTCAGCACTTTCAAAACCGGAAATGACTTTCTTTATGGCTTCTTTTTGATAGTCCCGCGGAGTACGCTTGGCAACTTCCTTTAACTCCCCTCTTTGGTAGGCAGCCCAATCCACAGTGGAATTTGCCAAAGTCTCTCTCGTAATCAGAGTGACAGGAGGTGTTTGCTGTTGGAATTCTTCCTTGACGTTATCTGTCCAATTCTCATTCGTTGCTACTAAAAATCGCCTGGTAAAAAACGGCTTATTGGAAGAAGCAAGGAAGGAATCAACTCCCGACTTTGGAACGGTTGCTTCTTTGTCGTAAAACTTACATTGAATTGCTGTATATCCGTTTCCGTCCGAATTAACTCCAACCAAGTCAATGCCAATGTCACGACAGGAAGATACAAGCTCAGGATGTTGTTTGCTCCAATCTTTATAGGTTAAGACTTCAGAAAATAAATCTCGATAAGTTGGTTCTTTGATTAGCCAGTCACGGATAAGAGTTTCAAACCGAGTTCCCTTATCTCTTTCAGTACCGGCAGATGCCTCCTCCAAACTATTTAATAAAATGTCTAACGGAAAATACCCCCCCCCGAGTTCAGCCATACCATCTATCATCTTGGGATTAACCTTTATGTAAAATTCAATGCTTAATTGGATGCTCTTGTATATTCTTGGATTTTAGAAGACTTAACCCAAAGAAAACAAACCTGACCAATGTCCTGAGGATAGAAGAATAGTTTACGGGGTTTTATCGTAAAAGCCTCGTAATATAACTCATTGAATTTAAACAATTCTGCGGGGTTTGCGGGGTTTGCGGGGTTTTGCGGGAATTTTTCACCGGGATTGGAAAAAGTGTCAAAATAGAAAAATAAAAACAGAGACTACGGGTATTTACCTAGCGATGATTCTATGATGGTCTTTTTGATGGTCTTATACAAATTTGCAACGTTAATACCCGATAATCACTGAACAGTTCGATTCTCGCCGCCCCCCCCCACCACAAGACATCGTTGAGCAGGTTATCCGATTGGATGCCTGCTCGATTTTTATGTAAAGCGCCGAGAATCATTCTGCCCTGTCTTTCGAGCCTCATAAAACGCTTTTAATGAATTGAGCGGTAACCCTGACTTCAATTGTGAAAAGAATGAAGCTCATTAGCTCAATTGTCTCTTATCTTAAGGAAGAAAAATTTTTCACCTTCCATTAAGGTTACGACGCTAGTAAAAGTCAGCTCTTCAAAGGCATAAAAATAAATAATCAAGAAGGACAGTTACTTTTGATGTTATTACCTGTTTATCACCTTCAAATCTCTTTCTGCTATAACTTCTAGAGTTTTGAGGTCTTTCTTGAGTTAAACCTTACAAATACAAATACTGCTCAGAAAATACCCTTCGTAAAAACACTGTTTCAGGCCTCCCATGTTTTCTCTATATTTAGCAATATAGCTAAATAGCAAATTAGCTTATCCCCAATCTCTTTCCCTAAGGAGAACATCTAATGAAACTCACAAGAAGAGTCTTTATAGAGCTAGCCGGCAGCTCCGCCCTCATGGCCTCTGCCCCGTCTTTATTAGCTCAGGGTGTAACGGTTAAAAGACTGCCGTTGCCTTGCAGCCCGGCTCAGGGCAGATGGATCGGATCTGCCTGCCAAGGATGCACTCAGTACTGTGCAATTGAAGTTTTTAATCAGAACGGAAGAGCCACCCGCGTCCGGGGTAACCAACATTCTCAGGGCAATCACGGTTTCTGCTGCCCCAGAGGTCATTTGATTCCACAAGAGAATTACGACCCTGATCGTATTAAGCAGCCGTTAAAGAGAACAAATCCGCAAAAAGGCAGAGGTATCGATCCCAAATGGATTCCTATCACTTGGGATGAGGCTTTAGATATCGTCGCAGATAAGATGATGGAGCTTCGTAATGCCGGCGAACCTGAGAGACTTCTTTATCTAAAAGGCCGCTACGGAAACACGTCTCACGCCCTTTTATACGGAACTGTCGCGAAACTGTTCGGCTCTCCGAATAATTTTTCGACTTCCGCCCTTTGTGCCGAAACTGAGAAAATGGGACCCGGCTATACACAAGGACTTTTCTCTTATAGAGATTACGATCTTGGAAATTCAAAGTGTGTTGTTTTCTGGGGTACAGATCCTTTCGCATCCAACCGCCAGGTCCCGAATGTGATTTCTCGACTTGGAACCCTCCAAAAGAACGGCACTCTGATTACCGTTGATCCGCGGCTTTCTACAGCTGCTGCGAAATCCAAAGAGTGGCTGCCGCTTCTTCCCGGAACAGACGGAGCTTTAGCGAATGCGATTGCCCACGTTCTATTAACCGAAGGACTTTGGAACAAAGAATTCGTCGGTGACTTTGTTGATAGTAAAAACCAATTCATTGCTGGTAAAACGGTCAAGCCGGAAGCCTTCAAGGAAAACAATACGCTCGGCCTCGTCACCTATTGGAACGAAGAGGCAAAAGATTGGACGCCTGAAAAAGCGGGCAAGGAATGCAGACTCGATCCCGAACAGATCCGAAGAGTAGCTAGAACGCTTGGCAAAGCTGCTCCTAATGTCATCGTCTGGATGGGCCCGGGCGTTTGCATGAACCCGAGAGGAACCTATTCCGCCATGGTTGTCCATGCACTCAACGGCATCCTTGGTTCCGTGGATAATGTCGGCGGCACTCATGACCCTGTTAAAGCCTTGACCGGCAAGTATCCGTCAATGGACAAATATGTGGATGAGTTGGCCAAGACGCACGGAAAAGGCAAGAAGATTGACGGCCGCGGCGATAAGGACATGCCGGCAGCCATGAAAGCGAAGCTGGGCAGCGGTGTTGTCACCAACAACATTGCTAACTACATGCTTGAACATCCTGACTTTATTAAGGTCATGATTAGTTCTTGGACGAATACTCCTTTTGCAGCGTCTGACGGCAAACGCTGGGAAAAGGCATTAAGCAATGTTCCTTTCTTTGTCCACATGGTTCCTTTCCCGTCTGAAATGACCCAGTTCGCAGATATTGTGCTCCCCTCAACCTTCAATGCAGCCGAGGGAATGGGCGCGGTTACCGGTTTCGGCTCTATGCATGCCTGGACTTCTCTGCAGCAGCCCACTTGCGACAGAATTTGGGATGTAAAACAGGAAGAAAACGAAGTCACTTGGCTTCTCGCAGAAAAGCTGGCCAAGAAAGGCTGGCCTGCACTGCTGAACTACTACGCCAACGAATTCGCAGATCCGGAAACCGGTGCAAAACCCACAAATGAAAAGGAATTCCAATTAATTACAACCAAGATAGCTTCTGCCCCGTGCTGGCTCCATGGTTCCAAGCCGATTCCCGGAGATCAAATCAACGGTTGGGAAGACTTCAGACAAAGGGGTATGCATAACTCTGCTCCTCAGACTTACAAGAAGCATTGGGGCTGCAAGTTCCCGACCCCGAGCGGCAAGTTTGAATTTGTTTCCGGCGACTTGAAGAAAGTATTAGAAACGCATGCCGCGAAATACAACTCAACTCCGGACCAAATTCTTGAGTTATGTAATTACCAAGCCAGGGGCATTAAAGGCTGGATGCCGCATTATGAAGCACCGCTGCGCCATGGCGATCAACAGCAATTCCCCTTCCTTTTCATCGATCATAAGAGCCGCTTGAACCGAGAAGGACGTTCTGCGAACCTTCCTTGGATGCAGGAATTCAAGAAATGTGATGCAGGCGATCGTTCTTGGGGAGATGTTCTTAAGATCAACCCGATCGACGCTAAAGCGCTCGGCCTCAAAGATAATGATCTGGTCGAAATTTCTTCTCCGGTCGGCACTATTGTCACAGAGGTCAAACTTTGGGAAGGCGTAGGTCCCGGCACTGTTGCAAAAGCCTACGGACAAGGCCATTGGGCATACGGCCAAATTGCTGCCAAGGAATACGGCAAGACACCACGAGGCGGCAATAACAATGAAATTCTTGTTGATGACTACGATCGTTTATCGGGTACTTCCTGCAGAAACGGCGGGTACACACGCGTCAGCATCAAGAAAGTTTCTAGCAACAATTAATCCGGGAGAGAGAAATGAAATTTGGAATGATCATTGATTTGAATTTATGCTCCTCCTGCGGAGCTTGTGCTCTGGCGTGCAAAGCGGAGAATAACACCCGTACGAGAGGCGAAGGTCAGTCTTTCAACTGGGCTGATTTTCTGCAGGAAACAAAGGGGACTTTCCCGAACAGCACTCAAGTCGCAGTCCCCGTGATGTGCAATCACTGCGAAAATCCACAGTGCGTCAAAGTCTGTCCTACGGGAGCTATGTTCATCAGTCCCGAAGGTGTTGTTCTTCACAACGACGAAGCATGCATCGGCTGCCGTCTTTGTCAAAATGCCTGCCCGTACTCCTCTGCCGAGTTAGGCCCTGAAAGTCTCGACGGAAAATCCTATTCGGTTATTAGTTTCAATCCGAAAGGAGTCGACCCGAGAGGAGACACCGCAACAAGGCCCGTTCTTATTGACGGCGTCACGGGCAGCGCTTTAGAGCTGGCAAAGAAAGCCGGAGCGCTTCCTGCTTATGCCAATCTCTTCAAAGCGGGAGATACGGCCGCTCAGAGAAAAGAAGGCGTAGTGGAAAAATGCAATTTGTGCTATCACCGCACTTCCAACGGCCTTAATCCCGCCTGCGTAGATGCCTGCCCTGCTGGTGCAAGAATTTTTGGCGATTTAGATGATCCTAAATCTGCTATTTCGGCAAAGATGAAAGCTTCGAAGGTTTGGAGACTCCAAGAAGACAAGGGAACCAATCCTAAAGTCTTCTATGTCGGACAATTCTCTCCCAGAGAATAACTGAGTAATTCGGAAGGGGCTTAAGCCTCTTCCGACAATCTAAATACACTATGCAAACGACACCGCTTAATCTTATTCTTCTTGGTTTATTTGAACCAGAACAAGAGCTCAGAGAACTGCATGTTTTCAAAAAAGCAGCTGAAAATCTCGATGAAGATTTAGCAAGAAGAGCCGTTCTTTTGGACCAACTGTACACACAGGGAACTGCCAGTTCTAAAGCGTTTAAAGAAATGCTTCTGGACTACACAAGATTATTCCTGAGTCCCGGTACGCCTTTGGCCAAAAACTATTTGACTTGTTGGAAGACAAAGTTAGGAGATAATATTCTAGAAGAATATCTTTCTTACCTTGAGAAAAAAGGATTCGAAACAGAAAAAGACATTAAAGAACTTCCGGAACATATCGTCCCTGTTCTGGAAGTTTATGAATTATTAGATAAAGAAGAAAAGCCTGAGTACTTTGAAAAATTTCTCAGCAAATTTATCCTGGACTGGTCGAAACTATTGGAGGTTGAGGCCAGACACGGCTTTTATAAAAATCTAGGGAAATTTTTTACTGAATGGGCTAAATTGGAGGCAAAAAAGAATGGCGCAGTTCCCTGAGATTTATACGGAACAAGCAAAAATATTTAAAGCAATCGGGCATCCTGCAAGATTGATGATGGTTGAAGCTTTACTTGAAGGCCCCAAAACCGTCTCTGAGCTTACCGCTATCGTTCAGTTAGAAATGCCCACTGTCTCACGGCATTTAAACTGTTTGAAGGAAGCTCAAGTGGTCAAGTCTGAAAAAAAAGGAAATTCTATTATTTATTCAGTAGAACTGACTTGTCTTAAAAATTTCCTTCATTGCTCCAGAAGCGTAGTGGTGATGAAGAAAAGCAAGACTCTCCTCTAGCCTTAATTAACGATATCTCACAGGCGTTGGTTTCTATCGGCCAACAGCTACGATCCCCGATCCCTTGCTAAAACTTTTTGAAAAAAGAGCCAAAGGATCGGAGATTGTCTTCGCAGAGTTTTTATTTTTTATCCTTTTCTCCGCCAACTTCTTTGGCTTCGTCGCTCTTTTTCGGCACGGATTCGGTCTTTTCTTCATTTTTTACGATGTTAAGCTGACAGCAGCAGCCTTCTTTCTTCTTATTCCCAAAAAATCTTGAAAAGAATGATTCTTTTTCTGCCATATTTGCTCCACTAAATTAAAACGAAAAATAATTAAATAAATAACCTGTCACGCATGCAACCGAAAACACCGACAGAAGAAACGCTATCAGCATTTGTTTTTTAAAAATAGAGTTCAACAATGCAACTTCCGGAATGCTTGCACCAGCACCTCCGATAATAAGCGCAATCAACACCCCAGATCCAACTCCGGCGCCATATAAAATTGAAGCAATCGGAATCATGGTTTCGGTTCGGATGTAGAGCGGAATACCGACCAATGCTGCAAGAGGAATTGCCCACCAGGCGCCCACACCGGCAAATTTTTCGACAATATCCATCGGCAGCGCTTCATGAATAAAGCCGCCGACTAATGCACCGAATAAAAGGTAAGGAAAGACCTTCTTAAGCAGTCCAAGGGAATCTCCGAAAGCCAACACGACTGCATGCCAAAACTTCTCTCGGAATGTTCCTGTAAAAGAATGCCAGGCCTCCGACGAAGTTTTGCCTCCGGTTACTGTCACGTCATACACATAGCGTTTGAACCCTAAAGCATCTAGTAAAAGTCCGATGCTTACAGCAAAAACGAAGGTAAACAAGGTATATAAGACCGTAGCCTTAAGACCGAAGAAGGCCGCCATCAAAGTGATGATGGCCGGATTCAAAACCGGTGAAGTCAGTAAAAAGGAAACAGCTCCCGCGAATGGTGCTCGGCTTTTCATCAGTCCCACAAATACCGGGATCGTGGAACACGAGCAAAACGGCGTCACCAATCCGATACAGGCGCCTAGCACGGCACTAATCACCTTGTTAGGACGGTTAAGCCAGCCTTCGATTCGCTTCTGTGATATGAAAATCTGAGCAAGCGAAACTAAGAAACTGATCGTGAAAAATAGAAAGATCAGTTCGAAAAAAATATATGTAAATTCCGAAAGGAATCGAGACCAATCAATATTTGAAATCATTTTTCTTGTTCGTCCGAGAAACAGCAGCAAATTTCTTTACAGCGTTTTTTATCTTCTTTGAAACTTTCAGGATCGATAGCGTTTACTGCTTGAGCGATACCTTGGACAAATGAACTGACAGGAGTTTTCACCTTGTAATAGACAAAACGTCCTCTTTTCTCTGCTTCCACCAAACCAGCTTCACGAAGCTGTTTGAGATGCTTAGAAGTTTCGTATTGAGGAAGATCGAGAACACGCATCGCTTCGCATACGCAAATCGCCGCTCCCACATGGGTCAAAAGCCAGTAAAGCCTTAGACGATTGGGATCAGAAAGCACCTTGAAAACAAGAAGACTTTGTTCTAATGATGTTAAGACCATGAAGAATCATTTAAATATGCAAATAATTGCATGTGATTTTATATGCATTTATTTGCATACGTCAAACATCCTCCGAAAATTTTCAGTTAAAACTGATTTTCTCCAAAACTTCTGCGTTCATCGATCAAAGCTTCTTATCCCTTGGATCCTTCTATTTTTGATTGATCTTTCTCAAAGTTAGGCCTGGACTCAAAAGAGTTTTAAAAGTTGAATCGCTCTTCTGATTAACCTACAATCATTGTACGTACAATGTTTGTAGGTTAATTATGAAGTTCTACGGTAGAACAGAAGAGTTAGAAACGCTGTCGGACCAATTGCCTCTTCTTGAGAATGAGTCCAGACTTGTCGTCGTCACAGGTCGAAGACGAATCGGGAAAACCACACTCATCACCAAGTTCGCTAAAGAATCTTCTCTCGCGTCACTCTACTTTTTCATACAGCGAGGCTATTCGGAGGATGACCTCGTGAAATCTTGCCTTGCTCAAATCAAGAGAGAGTTGAACCTGAAGGGATTCCTTCCTGGCATTAGCAAGCTTTCAGAACTCGTTGAATTTTGTATGCAGCTGAGCAAAACGACGCCTTTGATTTTGGTTTTTGACGAATGCCAGGAGTTGGACTACGTCGCGCCAAAATTTTGGTCTGAACTACAGAATGTTTGGGATAAAAATAAAAATGAAAGCCGACTCCTCCTGATCATGAGCGGCTCCATCATTTCCGCCATCAAACATATCTTCTCTGACACTAACGAACCTCTTTACGGACGAACTGACCTTCTCCTCAAAATAAAGCCATTTAGCTGCCACACCATCCGACATTATCTGGAAGAAAACAATCCCGACTTCACCGCTGAGGATTTACTGATGTTTTACGCTATGACCGGCGGCGTTCCTAGATACATGGAGCTCCTTACCTCATCAGGTTGCTCGGACGTTAAGAGTTTCAAAAAGTTCCTTTTTTCTCAAGCGAGTTCTTGGTATCGACAGGACGGACATGTCATCCTCGGAAACGAATTCCGGATGGAGTCGAGCGCTTATTTTTCTCTCTTAAGAGCAATCGCTTATGGGAAGACACAATGGTCGGAACTTCAAAATGAAGTTTCAACCAATCTCGCCCCTTACATGTCTCGCCTTGAAACGCAGTTCAATCTTTTGAAAAAGAACTATCCATTCGGTAAGGAAAGTTCCGGAAGAGGCACCCGTTACCTCCTTACCGACGAATATTTCCGTTTCTGGTTCAAATTTATTGAGCCTATGACTTTCGCATCACTTTATGAAAGTTCGCAATGGAACCTGTCTGAGGGGCTTTTTGATAAAGCTTGGCCGAACTTCTGCGGAAGAACTCTGGAAAATTGGTTCTTAAAAGATTACTCAGAAAACGGGGCGTGGACGGCTGTTGGTCAATGGTGGGACAAAAGAGGAGAAAACGAAATCGACCTCGTTGCAGTCAACGAACTCGTCGACAAAATCCAATTTGCTGAAATAAAAAGAAATCCTAAAAAAATATACCTCGAAAAGCTTCAGGAAAAAGCAAAGGTTTTTCTCAAAAATAACCCCAAGTATCAAAAATTCTCCGTGTCTTTCAAAGGCCTCTCTTTGGAAGATATAAAGAATTGAACCAATGTCTTGAACTTGTACAAAGGCAAGTTCAAGACATTAACTAAAGTAATCCAGTCCGTCAGATAAGCTCGATTAGGCTGCTAATTATTTTTAACTGACGGACTTTTTTACTTTTAAATGATTATAATTCTCATTATTGTTCTCATCTGGAATGGACTAATTCCAAATGAGCGAACTTCCTCACTCAAACCTAAACAAAGTCTCTCAGGAAAAAACCATGAGATTGGCACCTCTGTTTGTTGCTTTCTTGATGACTGCGTCCACGTTTTCTGCCGCCGCAGCCGAACCGATCAAAGAACTCAATATTTCTTACGTAAAACCGCCGTTTGTCCTCCAGCTTCTTGTCATGAAGGACCACAAACTGCTTGAAAAAGAATTCCAGGCAGACGGCATCAAAATTAATTGGAACAACATGGGCACGAGTCCTCAAGCCGCTCGGGCTATGGGTTCGGGGAGCCTGGACATTGCCGGCAACATGAATACCGCTGCGCTTCTCATGCTCAACTCTGAAGGTCTTCCGGTCAGAGTGGTTACCGGAACAGCTCATCCGACCTCTAACTTCGCAATTGTGTCTAAACCCGGAACGGAACTTTCTGTTAGAGACCTCAAAGGCAAACAAGTCGTCGGTCCGAAAGGTACTTTCTTACATCAGCTTCTCGTTGCTGCCTTAGAAAAGGAAGGCATGAAAGAGTCCGATGTCCAATTCATCAACAGGAGTATTCCTAAGGCACTAAGTACGATTCTGGCCGGTCATGCAGACGCCGCTCTGGTCGCAAGCAGCGCCTTAATCAAGGCGAACAAAGCCGGCGCTAAAACCATCATCAATGCAGAAGGATTGGTGGAACCCACTCTTGTGATGACGACTACCAAACAGTTTGTCGAAGAACATCTGGACATCGTCAAACGTGTCGATAAGGTATACGCAGAATCTTTGCAATGGATGAAAGACCATCCTGCCGAAACTGCTGAGATGGGTGCAAAAGAACACGGCATCTCTGTTGAAGATGCAAAGACGCTGATGGAGCGAAGCCACTACTTCGACAAGATGACAACCAAGGACTTAGAAGATCTAAAAGTGAATCAGAAGTTCCTGCGAGACAACGGAATGATGAGAAATGAAGTCACCGTGGAAGAATTGGTTCTGCCGGTTGAGATGGAATAACAAACTCAGTAAGGAATTGATGCCATGCTAAACGAAAAAATTAAAGTTACAGAAAACGAAGGTAAGACCGTCACGGTCCTCACCTTAGAGGATTGCGAAAAATATCACGGACTCAAACGCTGCGGCGGTCTGGCTCTCTGCTTCCGCGTTATGAAATTCGCGTTAGACAGACTTGTGCCGGAGGGAGAAACCGCCAGAAGAAAATTAATCACTTTCAAAACTGCGTTCGACGGTCCGGGCATTACGGACTCTGCTGAACTCGTCGGCAGATGTGTGACACGCAGACGTTTTATGGCGCTTCCGACCGACGGGCTCGAAGCACCGGAATGCATCTGGGGCAAACTTTATTTCGAGGTCGGTTACGGTAGAAGACTCATGAAGATCTCTGTCCGTGACGGCATTATTTCTCCGGAATTTTTAGCGGCCGGCAGAAAGTTCTATTCTGGAACCGCCACGCCGCAGGAAACCGAAATTTGGATTGGTTTCAAAGGCAGGCTTTACGACGCGGTAGTCAACTCAAAACTTGAGGACATTCTGAAAACCGAGATCGTCGGTTAAGCAAACAAGTTACACCTGAGCCGTGAGAGAATTTTCACGGCTCTTTCAATTTAGTCCTCTCCGACGAATATTGGCATTTATTAGGGCGCCGGTTTTTCGCTTTACTTATGCTCGTGGATCGGCAGATAGTTGATCTCTCCGCAGCCCACGCCTTTCTCGGCAATCGTGTTTTCACAAAAGACTTTCAATTTGTCGTAAGGACCTTTGGCGATCACGGCCTCCACACAAGTGTCGTGCGTGGCATGAACATGCATTGAACTGATGACCATGTCTAAATGTTCGTGCTGATGGTCAACATTTCGCTTAGACAGAAGTGCCTTTCGATGATCGTAAGTGTAGCTGACGACGGCCACACATTCTTGAGAAGGATTCACCAAAGCCTCCTGGGCAAGCTCTTTCTTCAAAAGGTCTCGGAAAGCTTCCGATCGATTTTGGTAACCTCGCTTAGCAATGAGTTCATCAAAAGCTTGCGCCAGGGATTCGTCTACAGTGATGGAGATTCGTTGCATGATCTGCGGATTCATTAATTTCTGAGATTCTAAAAATTTTTACCGATCACCGCAAAGTCGTAGTGTGCTACTTAACTGCTGTGACCGAAAAACGCACAGGAAGCCGCTTCTTTTCTCCCTCCCATAGGAGGACTTCACTCTTGACTGCGCTAGCTTTTAATCGGCCGAGAACTTCTTCATCCCACTGAGGACGAACTTGTCTGCTTAGAGGCAGATCGCGCGCGATGTCATCGATAACGTTCGTTTTGATGCCGAGGAGGACGTGATTACTAGAAGCGTCAACCTTCGGCTGGATAGAGGCATATTCCGCGTTATACAAATAGCAGTAGTGATTGCCGTCAAAAACGAAAAGCTTTCCGCCCGGTTTAAGAACTCTCAGCCATTCTTTATAAGCCGCTTCCGGATCTTCAAGATTCCATACAAGGTTTCTGCTGACCACCGCATCAAAAGAAGCATCCGCAAACGGGAGATGCTGTGCGTCAGCTCGGCAGAATTCGACATCGTGATAGCCGTTTCGATTAAGCAAATCTTTTGCTTTTTCCAGCATTCCTTCAGAATAATCAGCGGCGGTCACATTCATGCCGAGAGAGGCTAAAAGAAGTGAAAAGAAACCCGGACCGCACCCGATATCCAGCACTTTCGAGACCTCGGGTATCTGTCTGAAATACTCCTTGTAGAACTCATCCTTATGCTCCTCTCTTTCCTTTTCGATCTGCTGTCGATAGCCTTCGGAGCGAGTGTTCCAATACTCTCTTATCTTTTCTAAATTGTTCATAGCGATCTTACAAAGGTTTAATGGGAGTCATAGTCGTAAGTCCCCTGCTGTTCTTCTCAATTAGGCTCTCAATCTGATAAATGGGATCGATCGTCTCGGAGTTAAGAACGGCGTCGGGAGTATCGAAAGCATGCGCCATTCCGTTATGGAGGAACAGCACGGCATCGCTAAAACGGGAAGCCAGCATTAGGTCATGGATCACGTATAGAGCGACGGCGTTTCTCTTCTTGCAGTAACGATGCACGGTCTCCATCACGACAAGCTGATGGCGGACATCTAATGCGCTGGTCGGTTCATCAAGCAGAAGCAGCCTAGGCTCGGAGACAAATGACTGTGCCAAGAAAACAAGCTGTTTTTGTCCTCCGCTCAAACTCCGCACCGGAGTATTGGCAAAAGCGTCTAGTTTCAATTCACGAATGACTTGGGAGACTTTTGCAAGCTGAGCCTCCGAGACTTTCCAGCTTAATGTTTTAGTCAGTCCGAGAAGAATCGTTTCAAAGGTCGTCAGCGAGGACGTAATTTTTTCGAGCTGCGGTAAGTATGCGATTGAAGAGCGACCGAGCTTCTTGCCGTCCTCTTCCAAAACAATGCTGCCTTGATGAGCAATTAGGTTCGCGATACAGCGAATAAACGTCGTCTTCCCTGCGCCGTTTCGACCCAGTACTGCAGCCATTTCGCCTTGCTGAAAGGACACCGTGATGTCCTTAAGAATTTCCTTGTTCTTGATAGAACAAGACAAGCCTTCGATCTTCAGTTTCAGCATCCTTACTCCCGCGACCTTAGCAAAAGGAAAAACAGGAACGGAACACCGACAATGGAAGTCACAATTCCCACAGGGAGCGTCGCGCCTTCAGACATCAGTTTGGAAATGATCGATGCGGCAAGCATAAGCGCGCTTCCGACCATAGATGATCCGATAATCAAAAACCTTTGATCGTCACCCAAAAGCAGCTTGGCGCAGTGAGGCGAGATCAAACCTACAAAGGCCACCGTACCGATAAATGCTACGGCAGAAGCGACTAGAACGGAGCTCACCGTAAAGACAAACATCCTTAATTGGTCCGTGTTGATGCCAAGTCCTCGAGCCCTCTCGGTTCCGTCACTGAGCGCAGTGAGTTTCCACGAATAGCAAAAAGAAATCAGAAGCACAATCGTCCAGCAAGTCGAGGAAACGCCGGCGCTGATCCAAGAGGAGCGCTGAAGGTTGCCAAACGTCCAGCCGGAGATAATTTGCGCGATTTCCGGAGAAGCTCGGTACTGCAGATACTGCTGGAGCGCCTGAAAGAAGAAATTCATAATGACGCCTACAAGAATGAGCGTCGTTGCCGTAAGCGAGCGCTTACTTCCGAGATAGAAAATGAATGCCGATACCGTCAGCGCCATGACAAGTGCAGCCAGCGAAACACCGAGCCAGATTTGTCCGAATAGTGCAAAGCCGGTCGTAATGGCAATGGCCGCTCCGAAACTTGCTCCTGCCGTCACGCCCAAAGTGTATGGGCTGGCAAGAGGATTATTCGTAATCGTTTGAATCAGAAGTCCCGCCAGACTCAGAGATGCGCCCACAAAAAGACACGTAAAAGTCATGGGCAGCCGAATTTCCCAAACAATAAAAGAAGCGGACGATCCTCCGGCGGGTCCCTTGAGAACCGCATCGACCAGGTCTTTAAAGGCGATAGACGATGAACCGACTTGAATGTCCAGAAACACCAGAACACTCAATATCAAACCGACGAGCATCGTTGACAGAACCTTTTTGCGGATCCTGTTTCGATACTGTCGAATGATGAGATCTTCTGGGCTCATTTTTGATTCAAATGAATCATAAAGGTGCCGTCATACTTGAGTTCAGGTAAATAAGTTTTGTAGTAGTTATTCAAATTGCCGACGGGATCAATATCCTTAAACGCTTCGGGATAAAGCACCTTGGCCATATATTGAGTAAAGGTGTAGTCAGCCATGTTCCTCAAGCTTCCATGGTCTACACCGTAGACTCGGTTTTCCTTAACGGCATCGAGCATGTTCCAGCCGGGACGCTTTGTAAAATTGGCCAACCTTTCCTGAGCCTGCGACTCGGGGACGGTAAAGCCCATTCGCATTTGGTCCCCCTCGGATTTATTGCGCCAAATGCTCCCGCCGATAAAAATAACCTTCGGATTCTGAGAAATCACATACTCTTTATCGAGGGCCATGTAAGGCTGAGGAGAATTCTCGGCGAGATTCGCTGCTTTGATGTTTTTGAGGATTGCGCCCCAAAGTACGTCCTTATTGTATGAATTACCGTAGCGAGCCAGCCCCTTGCTGGCGGTCTCCATGTAAACCTTCGTACCAACCTGATCATCAGGAAGTTTGACAATCGTTGAGTAAACGTGGTCAAGAGCCTCTTTATAGGTCTTGTTCTGAGCTTCGGCGATCCTTTCCCGACCCAGAAGCTTGCCAAGAATTTCCGTACTGAGTGTATGGTTTACCGTTGTCATCGCATGGTAATCCAGGACGACGACCTTGATTCCGGCTTTTTCAAACGTTTTAATTCTCTGGCTGTTTTCCGCGTACTGAGTTCTTCCGATCAGAAGGACATCCGGATGGAGACTGAGGATTTTCTCGGCATTGAGAATATCGTCGTGGTAACCGCCGATACTCGGCAGATCTTTCATCTTAGGAAAAGACTTCGTAAAAACTTGATATTCACCGTAGCGCGTATCTTCCCATCCGTCTTTTGTCAGAGCAACGACTTTTTCAAGGCCGGCCGCACCGCCCACCATCATAAAGTTCGCGATGTAGTTAGCGACGACAAAGGTCTTCGGCTGATCCTCGAAATGAACTTTCCTACCCTCGATATCCGTAATATCAAAGGCCGCCGCGAGCACGGAACCGCTAAAGGCCGCAAGAGAAGAAAAAGAAAGAGCAAGAATTAACTTTCTCAGCATTGTGATCCTCTTCGATTGTGGGTCGTTGCTTTCGTGACGGCCCGAAAGTCAGAAACTCAGCAAATAAACCTCTCACGTTTGACGTTCACGAGCTGTCAAAAACCACTTTTCGAGGAGGCTCGCTTTAACTCGGCTTTATTCAGGAACTTGAGTTATTTGAAAGGTATTACTTTTTTTCTAAATTATCATATTCATGAACCACATGCGGTTTCGTAAGATAAATTTCTAATTCGTCATACTCATTTTGACCAACGGCGCCAGACCCTTGTCCTATAGAAATAACAAAACCTCCGGCGAGAGAAGCGTCGGAGGCTGATTTTTGCGGACGATTAAGCTAACTACTAGGCGATACTATTGACGACCGTAACCGCATTCAATGTTCTCGGGAAACCATTCAGCGGAACAGCTACCTGGAGAGCATCAATCAAATTCTGTTTAGTTGCGCCTTCTTTAAGGTTTGCGTCTGCATGAGCCTTAAGCTGAGCTTCGCATCCGCCGAGCGCTGCAATCGCAGCAAAGACAACCAATTCACGATCCTTAACGGACATGCCGGTACGCGTATAGAAGTCACCGAAGCAATATCCGGACAAGTCATTGATCATGAGCGGTTTCATCGATTCCGTCGTGTTCTTGTGCATCTGTGTGATCGCATCGCCGAAAATAGCAATCTGAACTTCAATGCCTTTGGCCAAACGATTTTGATCGTTGACGACGGTCTGAGAGGCTAACGGAAGACGGACACCAGCCTCCTTAAGAGCTTTGTTTACCCCCTCTAAAGCTTCTTTAACTCTGCCTATTGAATTCTCGCACGCGCGCGAACGGTGTTCTCAGCGGTGCGAACGCTTGAAAAATCTTGTCGTTCACTGATTAACCGAAAAGATGTAATTACGGTGTTCTCACTGGTGCGAACAGTTAGCATATAACCATTTTTTAATCGTTGGATTGTAACTTTTGGGTCTTTTTATTTAAAAGGACCCCTATGAAAGAATCCACGATGGCAACGATTAAAGATATAGCAGCCAAACTTAATGAAGGCTGTTCGTACTCTGAAGTCTCAAAGGCATTAGGCATATCCAAGTCAACGGTTAGCAAGTACGCTAATCGCATTAAACAGTCGAACCTGACATTGGCTCAGGCGTCTGAATGCCAGGAACAGGAGTTGGAAGAGACCGTACGAGTTCCAATAAAACGTGAGTACAGAGACTTCAATGCAGAGGAGATCCTTGGAAAACTCACGAACGTTAAATATGCAACCAGGCAGCTTCTGTATGAACACTACAAGTCTGAGGACCCCGAAACTGCTTGCTCTTATGCGACATTTTGTCGCCGGCTGGAAAAGCTGATCAAAGAAAAAACACCGACTCAGATTTATACCAATTTAGAACGAATCCCCGGCGAGTCGCTCGAAGTCGACTTTGCAGGAGACTCAGTTACCTGGATTGATAGAAGAGGTAAAAAGCGCACAAGTAGGCTATTTCTGGCAACTCTGACATTCAGTCAGAAAATATACATATGCGCTTTTGAAAACGAGAAGCAGATTTCTTGGATGGGCGGGATTGTCAAAGCACTCGAGTTCTTCGGCGGCGCTCCGAAAACGCTGATCGTAGACAACGCTAAAAGCTTGGTAGTCACACACGGCAAGGACAAAATTGACTACAGTCCTATCCTTCAATCGCTGTGCAATTATTACGGTATCAGCTCATTTGCTTGCCGACCGGGAACCCCTAAAGGGAAAAATCGGGTAGAAAACAGCGTCACACATACCTATCGACGCGTCCTTGCTTCCCTAAGACTCAATGGACCTATACGTGCCAGCAACTTGGAGGACCTGAACCAACAAATTGCTGAGCATAGGGACATATTTAACAAGCGTCCCTTCACAAAGAACCTTCAAAGCAACAGAGAACTTGAGTTCAACACTCATGAAAGGCAGAAGCTCAAGAACCTGCCGATTCTTCCCTATGAAATCGGAAACTGGAGATATTTGAAAGTCGATAAAGGTCATTGCATACGGCTCGGCGAAGACGGAGGACATCGCTACAGCGTTCCGGTCATTTATGTGGGAATGACCGTAACGGTGTTAAAGACGGAAGAACGAGTCTTGATTTATGACAAAGAGACAGGAAGCTGCATAGCGCAACACAAGCGCTACATAGAAATCACCGGCGAAAAAACACACATTCTTCCGGAACACTTAACTCCGAAGGAGAAACGACAGCGCTTAACCAAAGAACAATGGGTAGAAGAGCTTGTCAAATGCGGCTATGACCGAGAGACGGTTAGCAACGTACTCACCGCGAAATGGAAAGTCGACACTTTGAATGCACGACGCTTCTGCTTTTGCTTAAAACTGCTCTTGAGGGAGTGTCCCATAGCAATTGCCAGAGAAGCACTGCAGGCTGCTTACGAACGTCGGTACCTAAATTACGAATACATCAAAGAGTGGGCAAAGATGCGTCAGAAAGAGACGCTCTTAGGGCTCACCGAAAACGCAACAGATCTTAACTACAGGACCATTAGCCATGAAAACATCCGCAATAATTACTGCTGAGGACAAACTGAATCACTTAAAAACTCTCTTCTATCGATTACGAATGAGAGCCGCCTACGAAAGGCTTACTTCTATCCTGTCGGATCCCGATGAATGCGGAATGTCCGCTCTGGATTGCATCTATGAAATCATGGAAAACGAGGTGCAGAGACGAGACTCCAACGCGTTGGCGAGGCGGCTGAAAGAGGCCAAAATTTGTCTTCCAAATGCGCGGCCCGACACAATTGACTTCAGCATTGAGCGTGGCTTGGACAAAAACAAAATCGACGCATTGCTTACGATGAGATGGATGGAAGAGCACCAGAACATTATCATCACAGGCGCTGCCGGATGTGGGAAAACCTTCTTAGCTTGTGCCCTAGTGAATCAGGCTTGCATAAAAGGCAGAACAGCAAGGGTTGTAAGAGTACCCTTGCTGCTGAACCAAATGGCGGCATCACACCAAATTGTTGAAACCTACTTCAAGAAGCTCAAGGAGATGAAAACCATTGATCTTCTTGTGCTGGACGATTGGGGGATCGGCCAGCTTGATGCCCGATCACGTCAGGATCTGCTGGAAATCATAAACGAAAGGTACATGTATGCAAGCACAATCGTTACTAGCGTTTTACCCGTAAACAAATGGAGTGAATACATTAACGACACAACCTACTCAGACGCCATTCTTGACCGCCTCGTTAGTGTGTCACACAGAGTAGAGCTTAATGGGGCTTCTGTTAGGCAGATGAAAGAATACGGTGCTGTTCTGAAAGAGTAGTCGGAAAGAAACATCCGCCTTTGGTTTATAAGGCCCTTAAGCACAGATTTGCTTAAGGGCCTTATAAAAAGCGTAATTAATTGAATTTAGGCGTCAAATTACTTACGCGGCATAATGCTGTAACCTCGGCAAGCCTCCGTTACAGCTTATTCCACGTTAATTTGACCCATGGAAAATAAAAGTCAATTTGCAAATTCATTTGCCTAATAGGCAATGTAAAATCTTACGAGGCCCAACGATTTGAAATATCGTTCGCACCGCTGAGAATCCAGCTACTTCTCTTAATTTGTTGCAGCGTTCCTCACCGTGTTCAGTGAGCTGTTTGCACCTGTGAGTATCGGAGTTCGCACCATTGCGAAGACCGTTCGCATACTTGAGAGAAATCA
>PPYE01542003.1_pt1 | contig 18946 bp, 17 predicted proteins | sample 1559881 | NCBI WGS metagenome assembly PPYE01 (sample SAMN08240022, study PRJNA423297) | Human gut metagenome, whole genome shotgun sequencing project. | reverse complement strand
CCTCCTTCCAGCAAATGTGTTGCAAAAGAATGGCGGAATGTGTGAGGACTGATTTTTTTTTTCAGACCTATCCGGGCTGCCAGTTCCTTGATGATATGGAAAACCATGATGCGGGAGATGTTCTTCCCGAAATTGCTGATAAAGACAAAGTCTTCAAATCCCGGCTTTATTTTCATCAGGTTACGGTCGGTGAAGTAGAGCCTGATTTCCTTGATGGCGCGCGGTGAAATAGGAACCAGCCGCTGTTTGCTTCCTTTTCCTTCCACTTTGATGAAGCCTTCTTCAAAATAAAGTTCGGATAATTTCAGGTTGCAGAGTTCGGAAACACGGAGCCCGCAACTGTAAAGCGTTTCCAGTATGGCCCTGTTGCGCTGTCCCTCTTTGGTGCTGCGGTCTATGCTTCCTATCAGCAGGTCTATCTCTTCTACTGTCATTACTTCGGGCAGTTTGAAACCTGTCTGGGGGGATTCCAGCAATTCTGTCGGATCGGCTTTCAGGTAATCTTCCATAATGAGGAAACGGTAGAAAGAGCGGATGCCCGACAAGATGCGTGCCTGCGAACGGGGGTGGATGCCGATATCATGTAATCCGGCCGAGAAATCTTCCAGATTTTCAAGCCGGACATCCAGAATGTTGATGTTTTCTAATGTAAGATAAGCCAGTAACTTGTCCAGGTCAGTAAGATAAGCATCTACCGTATTGTCAGATAACGATTTCTCCAACTTTAAATATTGTTTGTATTTCACCAATATCTTGTCTGTTTTCTCGGTTCTTTTCATTTCTTTTTTCTACCTTTGTACCCAAATTCCCTGCAAAGGTAGAAAAAGTTCAGATATAGTATAAATATGAAAATACAAATTATTAATGGACCTAATATCAATTTATTAGGCAAACGGGAACCTTCCATTTATGGCGCTGTTTCATTTGAAGACTATCTGGTGGAATTGCGCCATACTTATCCGGACATTGAAATAGCGTATTATCAGTCGAATGTGGAAGGTGAGATGATCAACAAAATACACGAAGTGGGTTTTGATTATGACGGCATCGTGTTGAATGCAGGGGCTTATACGCATACTTCCATTGCTTTGCAGGATGCTATCCGCGCCGTGACAGCTCCCGTGGTTGAGGTGCACATCTCGAATGTACATACCCGTGAGGAGTTTCGCCATAAGTCGATGATTTCCTGTGCTTGTGCGGGAGTGATTTGTGGGTTCGGGCTTCATTCATATCGTTTGGCGATTGAGGCTTTGTTAATGAGAAAATAAAACGTTTAGGTATAATATAAGGTGATAAGATTATGATGTTGAAACAAACAAAAATCGTAGCGTCCATCTCAGATCAGCGTTGCGAGGTAGAGTTTATAAGAGATCTTTTCAAGGCCGGTATGAATGTGGTCCGTATGAATACGGCTCACGCTTCACGTGAAGGTTTTGAAAAATTGATAACCAATGTACGTGAGGTTTCCAACCGTATTGCCATATTGATGGACACAAAAGGGCCCGAAGTGCGTACTACTGCTATTGCGGGCGGCGAGCCTATTCCTTATCAGATTGGTGACAAAGTGAAGATTGTAGGTAATCCTGCACAAGAAACGACCCGTGAATGTATTGCTGTATCTTATCCCGGTTTTGTGCATGATCTTCAGGTGGATGGCGATATTCTGATTGATGATGGTGATCTGGAGCTGCGTGTGATTGAGAAGACAGACGAGTATTTGTTGTGTGAGGTGCAGAATGAAGCTACTTTGGGTAACCGTAAGAGTGTAAATGTACCGGGCGTGCGCATCAATCTCCCTTCTTTGACAGAAAAGGACCGTAACAATATACTGTATGCTATTGAAAAGGACATTGATTTCATAGCACATTCGTTTGTTCGTAATAAGCAGGATGTGCTGGATATCCGTCAGATACTGGATGCATACGGCAGCGACATTAAGATTATCGCCAAGATCGAAAATCAGGAAGGAGTGGACAATATTGATGAAATATTGGAAGTGGCCGACGGAGTCATGGTGGCTCGTGGTGACTTGGGTATTGAGGTTCCTCAGGAACGAATTCCCGGCATTCAGCGTCTGTTGATCAAAAAATGTATTCTGGCAAAGAAACCGGTGATTGTTGCTACCCAGATGTTGCATACCATGATTAATAATCCGCGTCCTACCCGTGCTGAAGTGACCGATATTGCCAATGCTATTTACTACCGCACGGATGCATTGATGCTGAGTGGGGAAACGGCATACGGCAAGTATCCGGTGGAAGCCGTGAAGACGATGGCCAAGATTGCAGCGCAGGCCGAGAAAGATAAACTGGCCGAGAATGACATCCGTATTCCTTTGGATGAAAACTCCAATGATGTAACCGCTTTCCTGGCAAAACAGGCAGTAAAGGCTACCAGCAAACTGAATATCCGCGCCATTATTACCGACAGTTTCAGCGGGCGTACCGCACGTAATATTGCTGCTTTCCGTGGCAAATATCCTGTATTGGCCATCTGTTATAAAGAAAAAACGATGCGTCATCTGGCTTTGTCATATGGGGTGGAAGCTATCTATATGCCCGAAAAGGCTAACGGACAGGCATATTATTTCGCTGCTTTGCGTAAATTGCTGGATGATGGTGTCTTGAGTGAAAGCGACATGGTGGCTTACCTGAGCAGCGGCAAGCAAGGTACTCAGACTTCTTTCCTTGAAATCAATGTAGTGGGAGATGTGTTGAAGTATGCTATGGACTATGTGCTGCCCAACCGCAACCGTTACCTATAATAATAGAAGATAGGAATGAAAGAAACGGACGCTATTGACGAATATATCCTTCAGCACATTGATGAAGAAAGTGATTATCTGAAGGCACTTTATCGCGATACGCACGTCAAGCTTTTACGTCCCCGTATGGCTTCCGGCCACTTGCAGGGACGTATGCTGAAAATGTTTGTGCAAATGATACGCCCCCGTCAGGTGCTGGAAATCGGGACTTACAGTGGCTACTCCGCACTTTGCCTGGCCGAAGGGTTGGAAGAGGGGGCCACGTTGCACACATTTGAGATAAACGATGAGCAGGAGGACTTTACACGTCCCTGGCTGGAAGGTTCGCCTTACGCCGGCAAGATTAAATTTTATATAGGTGATGCGCTGAAGTTGCTGCCTGGCATGAACATTACCTTTGATTTGGCGTTTGTAGACGGTGATAAGCGGAAGTATATTGAATATTACGAAATGGTACTGGAGAAATTATCACCCGGCGGATACATCATTGCCGATAACACATTGTGGGACGGACATGTATTGGAGGAACCGCATCATACAGATCTTCAGACTATTGGAATAAAGAAATTTAATGATTTGGTAGCTGCCGACAAACGGGTTGAAAAGGTGATTCTTCCCTTGCGCGACGGGCTGACAATCATAAGAAAATGTTGAATAATGTGCCAATAGGTTATGCTATGAACCGTATGGCATATTAACAAATTAGCAAACTGAATAATTATTAATTATGGAAACGACCAGACAAAATAAGATTTCTCGTTTGATCCAAAAGGAGTTGAGTGAGATTTTCCTGCTTCAGACCAAGTCCATGAATGGTGTTTTGGTGTCGGTAAGTGCTGTCCGCATCAGTCCCGATATGAGTATTGCACGTGTCTATCTCAGCGTGTTCCCTTCTGAGAGGAGCCAGGAAATAGTAAAGAATATCAATGATAATATGAAATCCATCCGTTATGAGTTAGGAACACGGGTACGCCATCAGTTGCGCATCATTCCCGAGTTGAAATTCTTTGTGGATGATTCATTGGATTATGCCGAACGTATAGACGAATTGTTGAAAAAGTAGAACCGGGCGGTGAATTTTCCCTTTTATATAGCGAAGCGTTATCTTTTTTCCAAGAAGTCGCACAATGCCATTAATGTCATTTCAGCCATTTCCGTCTGCGGAGTGGCTTTGGCTACATTGGCATTGGTATGTACTTTGTCTGTTTTTAACGGCTTCCAGGATCTGGTGGCTACTTTCTTTACGGCTTTTGATCCGGAGCTGAAAATTACGGCTGTCACCGGAAAGGTCTTTGACGGACAGGAAGCGCGTATAGAAGCTTTGCGCCGGATGCCGGAGATCGCTGTTTTTTCTGAGTCCTTGGAAGAGAATGCGATGGTTCAGTATAAGGGCCGTCAGACTATGGCGGTGATCAAGGGAATTGAGGATAATTTCGAGGATCTGACCGCTATTGACAGTATTCTTTTCGGCCGGGGGCAATTCGTGTTGCATGATGAAGTGGTGGATTATGCCATTCCCGGCATAGAATTGGTTTCCATCTTGGGAACGGGTATCAAATTCCTCGATCCGCTAGAGATTTATGCTCCCAAACGGGGAGCTAAAGTCAATATGGCCAATCCAGCTTCCAGCTTTAACTCTGCCGATTTATATTCCAGCGGCCTTGTGTTTGCGGTGAACCAACAGAAGTATGACTCTTCTTACATTTTGACTTCCCTCCAATTTGCCCGTAGGTTGTTCCAGTATGACACAGAAGTGAGTTCGGTAGAATTGAAATTGAAGCCGGATACAGATGTAGGGAGTGTAAAATCGAAGATACAGAAAATATTGGGAGATGGTTTCCGGGTGCAGGACCGGTATGAGCAGCAAGCGGATACTTTCCGCATTATGGAGATAGAGAAGCTGATATCTTATATTTTCCTTACCTTTATCCTGATGATAGCTTGCTTTAATGTAATAGGCTCCTTGTCCATGCTGATTATAGATAAGAAGGCAGATGTAGTGACATTGCGCAATTTGGGGGCCAGCGACAAGCTGATCACGCGTATATTCCTGTTCGAGGGGCGTATGATTTCACTGATAGGTGCGGTGGTTGGTGTGATACTGGGGCTGATCCTTTGCTTTATCCAGCAGGAATTCGGATTGCTTTCGCTGGGAGGTGGTAATTCCGGCGGTAATTTTGTGGTGGATGCCTATCCCGTCAGTGTCCATGTATGGGATATTGTTATAGTCTTTGCCACTGTGCTGGTGGTGGGCTTTCTTTCCGTGTGGTATCCCGTGCGTTATCTCAGCCGCAGGTTGCTGGGCAGGTAATTTATTTATTATTGTTGATACGGCTGATGTTTGTCGGTTTGTACGGTACGGCTTGGCTGCTTTCTTTGTTTTTATTCTTTTCGTCTTTTGGCCTTATGGCTTTATCTGGTTAAGTCTTTTCTTCTTTGTGGTTAACCTTTTTCAGGGTCCTCAAATCAATTCGTAGCTGCTCACCTGAATAGGCATATCCAGATTATGCAGCACCTTCTCCAGCAAAATGCCTTCCCGATTATCATATTCATAGCCGAAAGTGGCGCGGATGCCTTGAAGGATAAACTGTGTGGCGCGGTCCAAGGCGATAGGAAGACTGTCGCCTTGTATCAGTGAGCCGGTTATCACACTGGTAAATGTATCGCCTGTGCCGGGATAGTGTGCGGGCAGGTAGGGACACGTTACTTTCCAATAGCGGTTTCCCTGTCTGTCATAGGCGTAAACGGAAGTTTTGCGAGGATCTCCCTGTACGGGCACGCTGGTGATAATAACGATGCCGGGGCCGTGCTCCGAAATTTCATGCAGGTAAGCTTTTAGTTCTTCGTCTGTATTTTCCGCTTTATAGGGTTTGTCCAGCAAATAGAACAGCTCGGTCATATTGGGCGTGATGACATCTGCTTTCCGGATGAGGTGACGCATTTCCAGAATCATTTGTTCGTCAAAATTGGTATATAGCTTCCCGTTGTCTCCTAATACGGGATCTATCATGACCAGGCTGTCGGACTGGCGGAAATCATCAATGAACCCGGATACGATTTGTATCTGGCGGGGAGATCCCAAGTAGCCCGTATAAATAGCATCGAATTGTACGCCAAGTTGTTTCCATTCACTGATAATCTTGGGCATCTCGTCCGTGAGGTCCAAAAAAGAGAAGTGCGGGTATTGGGTGTGGCTGGACAATACGGCTGTGGGCAGAGGGCAGACTTGAAAGCCCATGGATGAGAGGATAGGGATAACGACGGTGAGGGATACGCGCCCTGCACCGGACAGATCGTGTACCGCAGCTATCTTCTTTACTTTATTTGTATACATATCTTCATGAATTAAGCGTTATGGATGGTATATATAACAGGTAAACCGGAAGAAAGTTATTCCAATGCTATGCTTTTTACCTTTATGTCTTGCCGGCCCAAGAAGATGGAAGCGGATTCCTCAAACTTGTTTTCGCTTTCTGTGGTGAGGAAGCGGCAGTTTCCTCCTTTATCGCAGCGTGCGTCCATTTCCGGATGGCGGTTTAAATAGTCTCGCAGGCTCCGGGCCACATATTCCCCTTGTGAAATGATGCGGATAGGTTCAGGCGTAAATTGCCTTATTTTATCCAGTAGCAGCGGATAATGGGTACATCCCAATATGATGGTGTCAATCATCGGATCTTTATCCAGCAGCCGGTTGATATGTTGTTTGACGAAATAGTCGGCTCCTTCCGATTGATATTCATTATTCTCTACCAAGGAAACCCACATGGGACAGGCTTCTCCTGTTACCACAATGTCGGGAGATAACTTATGTATTTCCAAAAGATAGGATTCGGATTTGATGGTACCGGCTGTGGCCAGTATACCTACGTGCCGGCTTCGGGTGATTTCTCCTATACATTCTGCTGTAGGCCGGATGACACCGAGTACTCTGCGGGTAGCGTCTATTACCGGAAGATTGATCTGCTGGATGGTGCGTAAGGCTTTTGCCGATGCTGTGTTGCATGCCAATATCACCAAAGGACATCCCAGTTCAAACAGTTTGCTTACGGCTTGCAGGGTAAATTCGTAAACAACTTCAAAAGAGCGCGGTCCGTACGGACAGCGTGCGCTGTCTCCCAAATAGATATAATCATACTCAGGCATCAGTCCGCGTATTTTGTCCAGAATGGTCAGACCGCCGTAGCCGGAGTCGAATACACCGATGGGACCGGTTGAAGGGAGGATAGATGGGATCATGGCAGTATAGCTATATAATACAGGCACGGATTACACGGATGTTCACGGTTCTGAAACCTGTGAAATCTGTGTAATCCGTGCCTGTAAAGGTCCTTAACTTAATTATTTGATTCCTACTTTAGCTTTGACAGCAGCAGTTACATCTGTAGACTGCGCTTCATTTACGTAGGGAATTTCTGTTCTGTTCAAATCGAAGATATAAGTATATCCACCTTCCTGGCCTACTGCTTTGATGGCGTCTTCAATTTTCTTGTAGATAGGTTCCATCATATCAGCGTATGATTTCTGCAACTGTTGTTGTGCATCTTGTTGGAACTGCATTCCTTTTTCCTGTAACTCCTGCAATTCTTTCTGGCGTCTTTCCTGAATGTTCTTAGGAAGGTTGGCTTGTTCCTGTTGATATTCAGTATATTTTTTGGTCAGTTCATCAGTTGCACGTTTCATTTCATCCTCGTATTGTTTCTGCATGGCTTGGATGTCGGTCTGGGCCTTTGTGAATTCCGGCATGACAGTAAGTACATCTGCGGATTTAATATGCCCGAATTTCTGAGCAAATACACTCATCGGAGCGATAAGTAAAAGTAGTAAAGCAATTTTTTTCAACATAGTTCTATTTTTTATTAGTTATTGCAAATTTGGATTATCGGTTGCAAATGTAGGAAATTAATTTGAATATCCTAATCTTGAGAGCACTTCATTGCTGATATCAATGCTTGGAGATGCGAAAATAATGCTTTGGGCGGAGCCTCTGTCCACTACTGCCGCATATCCTTTTTGCTCTGAAATCTGTTTTACCGCTTCATAGATTTTATCTTGAATTGGTGCGATCAATGCCTCTTGTTTTTTGGCCATTTCTCCTTCGGGACCGAAATATTTCTTTCTCAGTTCGGCTGCTTCCTTTTCTTTTGCTACAATCGCTTCTTCTCTTTGCGTTTTCTGTGCGGCCGACAGGGAAGCCGAAACCGTATGCCCAGTCAATACCCATCATACCAATCATCGGCAGGAAGATACGGACACCGACACCTGCCGAGCGTTTCAACTGGAACGGATTGAATTTGCTTACATCTGTCCATGCGTTACCTCCTTCAATGAAGCCTAGTGCATAGATACTGGTCGAATTTTCCAGCATCAACGGGTATCTTAATTCTGCACCTAAACGTACGTAAGCATAGCCTTCACTACCATAAGGAGTCAATGAACCGTTTTCGTAACCACGCAGTGCAATGGTTTCGGAAGCGTAGCTGGTGCTATAGCCTGTCATACCGTCACCACCCATATAGAATGTTTCAAAAGGTGATTTCTTGTACTTGTTATAGTGACCCAGCAAACCGAACTCTGCACGTGTCATGATAACCGGACATTTCTGACCTCCTGTAAGAGCGGTATAGGTCTTTGATTTGAATTTCCATTTGTGGTATTCAATCCAGTTGAACATACTTGCCGCTTCATCATAATCATCTTTACCGTATACCGAGTAGTCCTTGTTACTGAACAATGAGTACGGAGGAGTCAGCTGTACGGAAGCCGAGAATTCAGAACCGCGACGCGGGAAAATCGGGTTATCCGTAGAGTTACGTGCCAAAGTCAGATTCAAACTCAGGTTGTTGCAATTACCGGTTGACATGTATTCTCCGTTGTTCAACTTGATATACAAGTAGCTCCAGTCTTTCAAAATAAAGCGCTGGTAAGAAAGTTCGGCTGACAAGGTAAAATAGTCATCCGGCCATCTCAAACGCTTACCCCAACCGATAGATGCTCCATACATCTGGATAGATTTATCGGGGTCATAAAAAGACTCGTAGTTGTTATTATATCCGCCATAATAATTTCCATAACCGCTGTAATAATTGTAGTAATTATTCATATAAGCTGAGTTATAGTAGTTACTGCTGATATCTGTCTGTATGGAGTAGAAAGCCGAAACAGAGAATGAATTCGGACGTTTTCCGCCAAACCATGGGTCAAAGAACGATACACTATATGACTGGTAATAACTACCGTTGGTCTGTCCGCTGATGGTTAATGTCTGTCCATCACCTTGTGGCAGGAATCCGCGGTAGTTGTCACTCTTATGGAACAAGTTGGCCATAGAGAAGTTCGTGAACTTCAAACTTAATTTACCGATAACACCGGTCTGTCCCCAACCTGCCGAGAATTCTACCTGGTCGTTTGCTTTAGATTCCAGGTTCCAGTTGATGTCTACCGTACCGTTGGTCGGGTCCGGTTGTACATCCGGCTGGATATTTTCAGGGTTGAAGTGTCCCATCTGGGCTATCTCACGATAAGAACGTTCCAATGCTTCTTTGCTGAACAGATCTCCCGGCTTGGTTCTTAACTCACGGCGTACTACGTTTTCATACAAACGGTCGTTACCGTTGATACGCACTTTGCTGATAGAGGCCTGAGGACCTTCCTGAATACGCATTTCCAAATCAATGGAGTCGCCGTCTATGTTTACTTCTACGGGGTCAAGGTTATAGAAAACGTATCCTTTATTATAGTAGTAGTTACCGATAGCATCTTCATCACCGGTCAGACGCTCGGTCATTAATTTCTGGTTATAAACATCTCCCTTTTTCATACGGAGCTGTTCGTTCAGCCAGTCCGAAGCATAAATGGTGTTACCTACCCAGGTCACGTTGCGCAGATAGTATTTGTCACCTTCTTCTATTTTCATGTACACGTCGACGGTACGGTCATCGTACGGAGAAACACTGTCCACAACAATTTGTGCGTCGCGGTAACCTAATTCGTTGTATTTGTCGATGATATGCTGTTTGTCTTCTTCGTATTTCTCTTCAATGAATTTTTTGGTACGGAAAAGGTTGACAAGTTTGTTTTTCTCATTCGTCTTCTTCATGACGCGTTTTAACTTCTTGTCACTTAACACGGTGTTGCCGTCAATGGTGATCTTGTGGACTTTCACCTTTTCTTTCTTGTCAATCATCACATCAACATCCACTTGGTCCTTATTGTCAGCCAAATCACGCTCTACGATGGTCACTTCGGCGTTTTTAAAACCTTTTTCATCGAAATGTTTCTTGATTAATATTTTAGCACGGTCTATCAAGTTGGGAGTAATCTGGCTTCCTTTTACCAAACCTAGTTTGGCTTCCAAATCTTCACGCTCGCTTTTCTTTACACCGTGGTAACGAATGTCGGCAATACGTGGACGTTGGGCCAGGATGATTTTTAAATAGATCTTGTCTCCAACAATTTTTTCAGCTAGGATTTGTACATCCGAGAACAGTCCGTGTCGCCAATAACGTTTTACAGCTGTGGTGATGTCATCTCCCGGAACAACAATGGTCTGTCCTACCGATAGTCCTGAAAGTCCGATCAATACATAATCTTCATAGTTTTTTACGCCTTCTACTTTGATTCCGCCGATTTCATACTTCTTGGGCGTTCCGGAATAAAGTATGACTGGATTGTCGTTTTCTTCTACGTTTGCTTCTTGGGCGTAACTGCCTGTTGAAAAGCAAAATAGGCATGTAAGCGTTAATAGTATAAGTGAAATACGATATAGCATTTTATCTAACTTTATATTTGTTCACTGGTTTTGCCGAAACGGCGTTCTCTTTTCTGATAATCATAAATGGCTTTGCAAAATTCTTCTTCGCGGAAGTCCGGCCAGAACGTTTCACAAAAATATAGTTCGGAATAAGCACATTGCCAAAGCAGATAGTTGCTAAGGCGGATTTCTCCTCCGGTACGTATAAGCAAATCCGGGTCGGGCATATAGTTTGTACTTAAATGTGCACTTATCAAATTGTCATCGATGTCCTCAATGGCTAGTTTGTCGTTTTGAATCTTGGCCGCTATTTGTCTTACCGCTTCTGTTATTTCCCATTTGGAAGAGTAGCTTAAAGCAAGTGTCAGACACATACCGGTATTGATTGAGGTGCGTTCAATGCATTGGTTCAATCGTTCCAGAACTTCTACCGGTAACTTTGCCGTATCACCGATAATGCGAAAACTGATGTTGTTTTTCATGAAAGTTTCTTCTTCAATGGAGTCCATCAGAAGACTCATCAGAGCAGCGACTTCATCTACCGGACGATTCCAGTTTTCGGTAGAGAAAGTATATAGTGTCAAGTATTTGACTCCCAGTCTAGCCGCTTCTTCTGCTATGATGTGTACAGTTTCTGCACCGGCTTGATGTCCGAAGCTGCGCGCCTGTCCACGTTGTTTAGCCCATCTTCCATTTCCATCCATTATAATGGCTACATGGGCAGGTATACGGCTTTTGTCTATTTGCTCTCTATATGGCATGTCGCAATCTATTTTATATGACTCTCTTTGACTTTATTCCTTGGAATCGAATCCCAACTTATTGATTCGTCCTCTCCATACTTCTCCGCTTCGGCTCCATATAATCCACAAGAAGTTATTCTTGTCTACAACATAAGAATAGTTGCCGTCTGCCTGGTTGTATAGATCAGTGAATTCTGTAGGGAAGAATACATATCTTGAAACAGGTTTCCATGTAACGCCTTGATCCGTTGATCCGTAGAATCGGCTGAAAGCGGGAATGTCCTTACCGAAACTTTTACCCGGACCACCGAAAGCGTATAATTGGTCGTTGTAATGAATCATGGCTATATTAGCCAGCTTGGGACAATAAAAACTATCGTATGCGGCTGTAGGATAATCTCCGGCAATCAGCTTCTCGAATTTGGTGTTAGTGCCCATCTTGCTCCAGCTTTTTCCGTCAGAGGAGCAGTACAGGTCATTGTCGGCAAGTATGTATAATTGGTTTCCCCATGCCATGACAGAAGAATAGTCCGCATTTTGCATATTTTCAGGTAAAGCCTGTAAGGGCGTCCAGGTTTTTCCGTCATTGATGTGGGTGCTTGTAACAGCGGCGCCATTGTCTTGCTGTGCGAAAACATAAATATAATCCCCTAATGTGACTGCTTTCTGTGCTTGGATAGTGTTGTCGAAACTACTTCCTCTATGGCTCCACTGCAATGAGTCGGGAACTTGTTTATGTACATTAATCTCGGCTTTATAAATAGGTCCATAGACTCCGCTCATCGCCATAACTTTAAATTGGACAGGCTTTTCGAAATTCAAGGAGTCGGTATCATTCCACAACGAATCTTTGTCCTCAGCGACAATAAAAATGCCAATACCGTCTGATATTATGCTGACTACGACTTTGCTGATGTCTGTACCGACTGGCAGGGAGTCTACGTTGTAAATATGTCTTGTGCCTTGGTCGATGGCAAAAGGGTATTTGGTACCATCAACGGTGAATGTCAGCGTTGTGTCTTTGCCATTAACCTTTTCGGTATATTGAGTTTCAATTTTATCTTTTATAGCAAAAGAGGTAATGCTTGATTCTGAACTATATTCTGTTTCTACTTCGTTGTCGTCCAAGCAAGATGTAATCATGAAAGCCGCAGCAAGCAGACTTGTGATGACAGTCAAAAACTTTATTTTCATTTGCAAATGAGTCTATTGTTACAAGTCGCAAAAGTAGGAAGATTTTTTTCTATATAGAAGTTTTGGGACAAGTTTTATATTAATTTATAGATAAACCAGCCCTTTTTCTCGGTCAATCAGCCACATTTTATCTTTGAATTTGTGAATGGACGGCATGCATTATTTCTCTTCCAAAGTATATTTTATTCAGTTTAAAGTGTTTTTTTTGAATAGAAGGTGCCTGTATTCCATTGTTTAAGCGTAGTGGAGCCTTTTCTATGAAGGCTTCATCCCATAAGCCGGAGTCTATGAAAGACTGTAATAAAATACTTCCGCCTTCTACTAGGAGTGATTGTATTTTTTTCTGATATAATACTTCCATTATTTGCGGCAGGATATCTTTGTTGAAATCCAACGATATGTATTCTGTTAATGCGTTTGGCTGACAGGGGGATTCCCGGGTAAACACGAATGTCTTTATTTTGCCGTTGAAAAGTTCCAAATCTCGGGGTAATGTCAATTCTTTGTCTATTACCAGACGCACGGGATGCTTGCCGTACCAATTCCGGGTGGATAGGGAGGGATTGTCAAGTAATGCCGTGTGTCGTCCTACTAATATAGCGTCATGTTCGGCGCGTTTTTTGTGTACCAGCATGCTGGTCAGCGGATTGGAAAGTATGATCGGCTTTCCTCCTGTGCGGTTTATATCGATAAAGCCATCAGCGGATTCTGCCCACTTTAAGGTTATGTATGGGCGTTTGAGCGTGTTGAATGTTATGCTTACGTATATGGTTGATTCCTTCAAAAGATTTTCGTCTTTAACGGAACGTATGGCGTTTACTTCGGCATGTGCCTCTCCGCAACGGATGTGGTAGCCTTCTCCAATAATGGTGTCGTGATATACAATGACAGCACCTACCATCGGATTAGGGGCTGTGTTACAAAGTCCGTTGTATGCCAGTTGCAGGCAACGGGAAATATATTTTTCATCTTTTGTCATAACGATCTTGTTTAAATTCTTACTTTTGCATATAAAATGACACTATGAATCCTGTTGTATCTTACATAAAACAAACCTTGCAGGGATATTACCCTGATTCAGAACTTGTGCCTATGGCTAAATTGCTGCTTACACAAGTCTTCGGCATGTCTGTTGTTGAATTGTATGCAGGCAAAGATACTACTTTTTCGGTGAATGAGCGGAAACAGCTGGATGATATTCTGGTTCGTCTGCAAAAACTGGAACCTATTCAATACATAATAGGTACGGAAGAATTTTATGGCCTTACTTTTGAAGTGAATAAACATGTATTGATTCCACGTCCGGAAACAGGGGAGTTGGTAGACTGGATTATACGGGAGCATAAGTATGGTCGGGTTAGAATATTGGATATTGGTACGGGGAGCGGCTGCATCGCTGTCTCTTTGGCCAAGAATTTGGAAGAGGCGGAGGTCGTTTCATGGGATGTTTCAGAAAAGGCGTTGCAAGTTGCGGAACGTAATTGCAGGCGGAACGGCGTTCGTGTAACTCTTGAGCAAAGGGATGTGCTGCTTGCTTCTCCTGCAGGTGAGCGGTTTGATGTCATTGTCAGCAATCCACCTTATATTACAGAAAAGGAGAGGGAGGATATGAGTGCTAATGTCTTGGAATGGGAGCCGGAATTGGCTTTGTTTGTACCGGATGATAGTCCGTTGCTGTTTTATCGGAAAATAGCAGCCGGAAATGATGGAGAAAATCGTTCGGCATTTGCAGGATGAGAGATACATTGACCAGAAGCGTTTTTGCTCGGCTTTTGTTCGCGATAAATATCGCTTTAACCAATGGGGCAGAGTGAAAATCTGCCAGGCTTTGCGCATGAAGAAAATCCCTGCGGATGTTATAGCCAAAGGATTGGAGGAAGTAGATGAGCGGGAATATATGGAGATACTATCTGGTTTGATCGAGCAGAAAAGAAGAAGTGTGAAAGCATGTACGGAATACGAACGGAATGGGAAATTGATTCGTTTTGCAGTTGGTAGAGGATTTGAAATGGAGGCTGTTTGCCGTTGTGTGAAACAAACCGGAGAAGATGATGTCTATCTGGACTGATCTTTGGAATTTATTTTTCCCTCATAGTTGTCTGCTTTGTGGGCGGCAGCTTATATCAGGGGAGAGAGTGCTTTGCTTGAAATGCTTGTCGGGGCTTCCGCGTACTCAATTTCATTTACGGAAAGATAATATTGTAGAATGTAATTTCTGGGGAAAAATACCGGTGGAGCATGCCACCTCTTTTCTTTATTATGCAAAGGGAGGAAATGTCCGACAGTTGTTGTACGAACTGAAATATCATGGTAATCAAGAAGTGGGTGAAGTGATGGGGCGGATGATGGCATCTGAACTTATGTGTTCTCATTTTTTTGATGGGATAGATTTGATTGTTCCTGTTCCGTTACATCAACGTAAAAAACGTTTAAGGGGGTATAACCAAAGCGAATGCCTGGCAAGAGGAGTTTCGGTGGTGACAGGTATTCCTATGGATACTAAAGTTGTGATAAGAAGCAGGTATACTGACACACAGACGCATAAAGGACAATATGCAAGATGGGAAAACGTGCGAAATTTGTTTGCCTGTATTTTCCCTGGCAGCTTGGAAGGAAAGCATCTTTTGTTGGTGGATGATGTGCTGACAACAGGGGCTACGGTTGTTTCTTGCGCTGATGCCTTTCGTGGCATACCCGGATTACGTATCAGTGTGCTTACTTTGGCATTGGCAGGGGAATCCTGATAACAACAACTATTTTTTAGAAAAATACCTTGTCCGATTTTTCATTATCTCGATGTATTTCTATATTTTTGCACAATATTTATCAGATATAGTTGAGTTATGAAGACTTTAGAAAAATTATTCGCAGAGAAATTACTGAAGATTAAGGCTATCAAGTTGCAGCCGGCTAATCCTTTTACTTGGGCGTCCGGTTGGAAGTCGCCTTTTTATTGTGATAACCGCAAAACTCTTTCGTATCCTTCTCTTCGTAATTTTGTGAAACTTGAGATTAGCCGTATTGTCCTGGAGAAGTTCGGTCAGGTAGATGCTATTGCCGGTGTGGCGACAGGGGCTATTCCTCAAGGAGCTTTGGTGGCTGAAGAGTTGAATCTGCCGTTTGTGTATGTTCGTTCTACTCCGAAAGACCATGGCTTGGAAAACCTGATTGAAGGTGAACTTCGTCCTGGTATGAAAGTCGTAGTTATTGAGGACTTGATTTCAACTGGCGGCAGCAGTTTGAAAGCTGTTGAAGCTATCCGTCGTGACGGATGTGAAGTGATTGGTATGGTCGCTGCATTTACTTATGGTTTCCCAGTGGCAATTGAAGCGTTCAAGGAAGCAAAAGTGAACTTGGTTACTCTGACTAATTATGAAGCTGTATTGGATTCAGCCTTGAAGACCGGATATATTAATGAAGAGGATGTTCCGGTTTTGGATAATTGGAGAAAGGATCCGGCTCATTGGGAGGCAGGCAAATAAGTTATAGTTTTAAAACAAATATAATATGAAGAGAACCGTTCGGGAATTTTTATGGATTTCCGGATTGTTCTTTTCGTGTTTTTAGAGAGCAGGTATTATGGCACAATTTGAGAGTGGTGTGAAATATGTTCCTTATAGTCAGGAACAGGTGTTTAATAAGTTGTCGGATTTAAGTAACTTGGAATCTGTACGTGATAAATTGGCCGACAAGGTACAAGGTATGGAGTTCGACAGTGACTCTTTAAGTTTTACGGTACAAGGCATAAGCATTACTTTGCGTATTATAGAACGTGAACCTTATAAATGTGTTAAATTCGAAAGTGAAAAATCTCCGGTCCCTATGAATTTGTGGATTCAGATTTTGCCTGTAGAGGCTGGGCAGGCAAAACTGAAAGTAACTATTCGTGCAGAAGTGAATATGTTTATGAAGGCGATGGTTGCTAAACCTTTACAGGATGGTGTGGATAAACTGGCTGAGATGTTATCGATGATTCCTTATTAAAAATAAAGACAAATATGGCACAGAAACTTTGGGAAAAAAATGTCCGGGTAAATGAGGAGATAGATCGTTTTACTGTAGGACGTGACCGTGAAATGGATCTTTATCTGGCTAAACACGATGTATTGGGCTCAATGGCACATATCACCATGTTGGAAAGTATCGGTTTGCTTACAGCCGGAGAATTGGAAATGTTATTAGCGGAATTAAAGAATATCTATGCTTCTGCCGAAAAGGGAGAGTTTGTAATAGAGGATGGTATAGAGGATGTACACTCGCAAGTAGAATTGATGTTGACGCGTAAGTTGGGAGATGTCGGAAAGAAAATTCATAGTGGACGTTCACGCAATGACCAGGTGTTGGTGGATTTGAAGCTGTTTACTCGTGCGGAATTAAAAGAAGTGGCCGAAGAGGTGGAGCAACTTTTTCATGTGCTGATTTCTCAAAGCAATACATATAAGGATGTGTTAATGCCGGGTTACACTCATTTGCAGATAGCGATGCCTTCTTCATTTGGCTTGTGGTTTGGCGCGTATGCTGAGAGTCTGGTGGACGATATGATGTTTCTGCAGGCTGCATTCAAAATGTGCAACCGCAATCCGTTGGGCTCTGCTGCCGGGTATGGTTCTTCTTTTCCGCTCGATCGTGAGATGACCACCCGCTTGTTGGGATTTGATTCGATGGATTATAATGTGGTGTATGCGCAGATGGGGCGTGGTAAGATGGAACGTAATGTGGCTTTTGCTTTGGCTTCTATTGCCGGGACAGTTTCTAAAATGGCTTTTGACGCTTGTATGTTCAGTAGCCAAAACTTTGGCTTTGTAAAACTTCCGGATGAATGTACTACCGGCTCCAGTATAATGCCTCATAAAAAGAACCCTGATGTCTTTGAATTGACACGGGCAAAATGCAACAAGCTGCAGGCTCTTCCTCAGCAGATTATGATGATAATGAATAATTTGCCTTCGGGGTATTTTCGTGATTTGCAGATTATAAAAGAAGTTTTCTTGCCTGCGTTCCGGGAGTTGAAGGAATGTCTGCAAATGGCTGCCTATATTATGGACAAAATTAAAATCAACGAACATATTCTGGATGATGACCGTTACCTTTATATCTTTAGTGTGGAAGAGGTCAACCGTTTGGCGTCTGAAGGTATGCCGTTCCGTGATGCTTATAAAAAGGTTGGCCTGGACATAGAAGCCGGCAAGTTCACCCATGACAAGAAGGTGCATCATACTCATGAGGGTAGTATCGGTAATTTGTGTAATGACAGGATCGAAAGCTTGATGCGGCAAGTAGTGGACGGATTTAATTTCTCAGTCATGGAACAGGCTGAACGAAGCCTTTTAGGTAGATAGAAATAATTGTAAAACGTAATAGCATGAAATATCAACCTTCGGCAGACCGTTATAGCAAAATGCAGTACAAATACTGCGGAAATAGCGGCTTGCTTTTACCTCGTATCTCTTTAGGTTTGTGGCATAACTTTGGTAGTGTGGACGATTTTGGTGTAGCAACCGATATGATTAAATATGCTTTTGATAGCGGGGTTACACATTTTGACTTAGCTAATAATTATGGCCCTGTTCCGGGAAGTGCTGAGATTAATTTCGGTAAAATTCTGAAGGAGAATTTCCAAGGTTACCGTGATGAATTGATTATTTCCTCAAAAGCAGGACACGAAATGTGGAATGGACCTTATGGGGGAAACAGTTCGCGTAAGAATTTAATGGCCAGTATCGACCAAAGCCTGTGCCGTACCGGTTTGGATTACTTTGATATATTCTATAGTCACCGTTATGATGGCGTGACCCCGGTTGAGGAAACGATGCAAGCGTTGATTGATATAGTGAAGCAAGGAAAAGCATTGTATGTGGGTATTTCAAAGTATCCGCCTATGCAGGCAAAGGTGGCTTATGAAATATTGAGAAGTGCCGGTGTGCCGTGTTTGATCAGCCAATATCGTTATAGTATGTTTGATCGTGCTGTGGAGGAGGAGGTATTGCCGTTGGCCGCTGAACAAGGCTCCGGCTTTATTGCATTTTCGCCTTTGGCACAAGGATTGCTGACCAATAAATATTTGCATGGTATTCCGGAGCACTCTCGTGCGGCTCGTGCTACTGGGTTTTTGAAAGTAGACCAAGTGACAGAAGATAAAGTGGAAAAAGCACGTCGGCTGAATGAGGTGGCTGTACGCCGTGGGCAGACTTTGGCTGAGATGGCATTGGCATGGGTGTTGAAAGACGAACGGATGACCTCTGTTATTGTGGGGGCAAGTTCTGTAAAACAGCTGGCAGATAATCTTCATGCGTTGGATAATTTGGCCTTTACTGATGCAGAATTGACCGAAATAGAGGGAATTTTACGATTGTGAATAAAAAAATGGGTGTAAAGTTTGGTTGGTATTATAAAATGGCTTATCTTTGCACCCGTTAAAACAAAACGCGGAAATAGCTCAGTTGGTAGAGCATAACCTTGCCAAGGTTAGGGTCGCGAGTTCGAGTCTCGTTTTCC
>PPYE01540692.1_pt1 | contig 18954 bp, 21 predicted proteins | sample 1559881 | NCBI WGS metagenome assembly PPYE01 (sample SAMN08240022, study PRJNA423297) | Human gut metagenome, whole genome shotgun sequencing project. | reverse complement strand
AACCGTCAATGGCAATAGTTATTTTTTTCATATATAATTAATGTATAGGTGACTACTAAAAACGCTTCAAAGATAGATAAAAGTTGGGTGTATGTCTATGAAATCGGATGAAAATAAAATGAATTAGCATATTTTTCATGTGAAAATACTTTTTATTTAAAAGATTTGTGTTACATTTGCCCTCAGTGAGAAACACTTAATTTTAAAACACAATTTATGGAAGTTAAAAAATCGCCTAAAGCAGATCTCGAAGGTAAAAAGAGTACCTGGCTGCTTATCGGTTATGTGTTTATCCTTGCTCTCATGTTTGTAGCTTTCGAATGGACTGATCGCGACAAGCAAGTGACTACGGAAACAGGTATAACCGATGTCGTATTTGAAGAAGAAATTATCCCTATTACGGAACAGGAACAAAAACAAGCTCCTCCTCCTCCCGAAGCTCCTAAGGTAGAAGAAGTGCTTCAGATCGTTGAAAACGATGCTAAAGTAGAAGAAACTGCCATTCAGGCTTCTGAAGAAACAGGTCAGGCTGTGGAAGTTAAATATGTTCCGGTAGAAGTGGAAGAAGAAGAACCTGAAGAACAGCAGATATTCCAAGTTGTAGAGGAAATGCCTGAATTCCCCGGAGGTATGGCTGAATGTTTGAAGTTCTTGGGTAAGAATATTAAATACCCCACTATTTCTCAGGAAAACGGTGTGCAAGGTAAGGTTATCGTTCAGTTTGTCGTTAATAAGGACGGTTCTATCGTTGACCCGGTGGTTGTGCGTAGTGTAGACCCCTACTTGGATAAGGAAGCACTCCGTGTAATCAAGACCATGCCGAAATGGAAACCTGGCAAACAGCGTGGTAAAGCTGTACGTGTGAAATATACAGTGCCTGTAACTTTCAAATTACAGTAATAAAATACTTTAATATCTTAATTAAGAGGCTGCCTTTAAAAAGCAGCCTCTTTTTCTAGAACCCCTTAATCAAAATAATTTATGGCTTTTTCTGCAGACCAGTTATTGGAAAAGGTAAATACTTATCTTGCTACGATGCCTTATGTGCGCGAACCAAAAGGATTGTATGCTCCTATAGAGTATGTCTTGTCATTAGGCGGTAAACGTATCCGTCCTGTTTTGATGTTGCTTTCCTATCAGCTTTACAAAGAGAATGTGGATGATATTTTACCACAAGCGGCAGGTATAGAGACTTATCATAATTATACATTGTTGCATGATGATTTGATGGATTGTGCGGATATGCGCAGAAACAAGCCTACCGTGCATAAGGTTTGGGATGAGAATACGGCTATTCTTTCGGGAGATGCCATGCTGGTGTTGGCTTATCGGCTGATGAACAATTGTCCGGAGCGTTATTTGAAGCAAGTGATGGATATTTTCAGTCAGACTGCTTTGGAAATTTGTGAAGGACAGCAGTGGGATATGGAATTTGAAACCCGGAATGATGTTACTGTTCCCGAATATATGGAGATGATTCGTTTAAAGACATCGGTACTTTTGTCTGCTGCGTTAAAAATTGGTGCTGTATTAGGGGGGGCTTCGGAAGATGATGCCCGCAAATTATACGATTTCGGTATCAAAATGGGATTGGCATTCCAGTTACAGGATGATTATCTGGATGTGTATGGGGATTCGAAAGTGTTTGGAAAAAATATAGGTGGAGATATTTTATGCAATAAGAAGACTTTTATGCTGATCAATGCGTTGGCTTTGGCAGATGGGATACAACGGAAGGAGTTGGAAAAATGGATAGCTTCTACTGCTTTTTGTCCGGAAGAAAAGATAAAAGCTGTAACAGCTCTTTATGATAAGATAGGCATCGGCGGAATTTGTGAAGAAAAGATTAACGCTTATTATGTCGAGGGGCTTTCGTTGTTGGAAAGTATGGCTGTGCCTTCTGAAAGAAAAGAAGAGCTGAAGTCTTTTGTTTGTCATTTAATGAATAGAAAAGTATAATATGATTGACACGCATTCTCATTTGTTTGTTGAGGAGTTTGATGAGGATTTGCCGGCTGTGATAGAACGTGCTCGGGATTCCGGAGTATCTAAAGTCTTTATGCCCAATATTGATGACACCACGGTGGAAGCGATGTTGAATGTCTGTACGGCATATAAGGGGTATTGTTTTCCTATGATTGGATTTCATCCGACTTCTGTTGGGGCTGATTCGTTATTCCGTATTTATGAGATGAAAAAGCTGCTTTCCGGTGAACATCCTTTTGTGGCTGTAGGTGAGGTGGGAATGGATTTGTATTGGGATAAGACATATTTGAAAGAACAACAGAAGGCGTTGGATATACAGATTCAATGGGCATTGGAATATCATCTGCCTTTGGTGTTGCATTGCCGTGAAGCTTTTCCGGAGTTGTTTGAAGTGATGGAACCTTATAAAAAAACTGAGTTAAGCGGTATCTTTCATAGTTTTACGGGTACTCTGGAGGAAGCAGGGCAGGTTTTAGAGTATGCTCGTTTTTTCTTTGGGATCAATGGAGTCGTTACATTCAAGAAGAGTAGTCTGGCTGAGGTCTTACCTCATATCCCCTTAGACAGAATCGTTCTTGAAACGGATTCTCCTTATTTGGCTCCTGTGCCTTTCAGGGGAAAACGGAACGAGTCTTCTTATATAAAGAATGTAGCGATGAAACTTGCCGAAATCTATGGTCTGGATTTTAAAGATGTGGATAGAATTACTGCCAATAATGCTTTAAAAGTGTTCAAAATGGCTGAATAAGTTTTTAAAGTTTATTAATTTTGATAGGTAATTTAAATATTGGCAGGGCTAATTCTACGTAAGACGAAAATTAATTAATTAATCTTAAAAATTAGACACACAATGAAAAAGTTATTTGCAATTCTTGCAGTGATGGGAGTCCTTACTTTAGGATCAGTTCAGCCTGTTATGGCTCAAGACGCAGCTCCGGCTCAAACAGAACAGACTACTGAAGCAGCAGTGGTTGAAGAAGGTGGTGGTCTTCACAAAGAGTTAAAAACCAAATTTATTGAAGGTGATGCCAGCTTCATGTCATTGGTAGCTATCGCATTGGTTTTAGGTTTGGCTTTCTGTATTGAACGTATCATTTATTTGAGCTTGGCTGAAATTGATTACTACTATCTTCGGTTTGGTTGTAGCATTGATTCTTCAGGTATTCTATAACTACATCCTTTCTAAGATTGAAGGTTTGACAAGTGAAATGGAAGACTCTTCTATCACTTTGTTGGATATGATCACTAAATATAACTTGAAATACAAAAAATAATTAGGAGATGGCTAAGTTATCATATAAAGTGTCTTACTACATAATGTACATTTGCTTTGCGCTGATTCTTGTCGTGCTGGGAATGTTCTATTTTGTAGGATACAATAATCCGGTAGGTGAATATAATGCACCTGAACATACGGAAACATTGATTTACTTAATGTATGCAATGTTTGGAATATGTGTGGCAGTAACTGTAATTGGTGCGATAGCACAATTTGGCGCTGCCTTGAGAGATAATCCTAAAAGTGCAATAAAGTCTTTGATCGGCTTGGTCTTGTTTGTGGTAGTATTGGTCGTTTCTTACGGTATGGGTTCTGACTCTCCTGTTGTTTTGGCCGATGGTAGTGCTTACACTGATACAGGTTGGTTGAAAATTACTGATATGCTGATTTACTCCATTTATTTCTTGTTTGGTGTGGCTGCAATCGGTACTTTAGTAAACTTGAGCGGTATCTTTAAAAGATAATATTATCTACATTGATTAAATAATTTAAAACGAAGTAAGTAAAATGGCAAGAAAAAAAAGAGGCGTACCTGGAATTAACTCCAGTTCAACAGCTGATATTGCCTTTATGTTGCTTATTTTCTTCCTGATAACAACATCAATGGATACTGACCGTGGTTTGGCGAGACGGCTTCCGCCTCCTCCCGAAAACAAGGATCAGAAAGATGATGATATTATTGTAAAGGAACGAAACATCCTTCAAGTCCGTCTGAATAAAGACAACCAGCTGATGTGTGGTACGGACTATATTGATGTGAAGCAATTGAAAGAAAAGGCAAAAGAGTTTATAGCCAATCCGTATGATGATGAAAATCTGCCTGAAAAGCATAGAAAGAATATTCCTTTGCTGGGTGATTGTATGATTACGGAAAATCATGTAATCTCTGTTCAGAATGACGTTGGAACTAGCTATCAAGCATATATTGATGTGCAAAATGAATTGGTTGCTGCGTATAATGAACTTCGTAATGAACTAGGTAAAGCTAAATTTGGAAAGCTTTATAATGAGTGCAACGAAGATGAACAAAAAGCTATTCGTGAATATTATCCGCAGAAGATTTCTGAAGCTGAACCTAAAAAGTATGGAGGTAAGTAATGGGAAAATTTAATAAAACAGGTAAACGTGGAATGCCTGAGTTGAATACCTCTTCATTGCCTGACCTTATCTTTACCATGTTGTTCTTCTTTATGATTGTAACAACCATGCGTGAGGTTACATTGAAGGTTCAATTTCAGGTTCCTCAAGGAACAGAATTGGAAAAGTTGGAAAAGAAGTCGTTGGTTTCCTTTATTTATATAGGTAAACCGTTGCCGGAATTCCAAAAGAAAATGGGTGCTGAAAGTCGTATTCAGTTGAATGATAAGTTTGCTGAAGTGTCAGAAGTTCAGGACTACATTTATCAGGAACGTGAGAATATGAAAGAAGAAGACCAGCCATTTATGACAGTATCCTTGAAAGTTGATAAAGATACAAAGATGGGTATTGTACAGGATGTAAAGCAGGCACTTCGTCAAGCTTACGCTTTGAAAATAAACTATTCAGCTACTCAACGTCAGTAATAGTTATATAAGCATAGATAAAAAAGGAAGCTGTTTTTAACAGCTTCCTTTTTTTATGTTTTCCATTCTATTTGTTATGGACGAATTTATCCGTTACCTATGGCTAGTAATAGTACGTACAATGGATTTTTTGAGGACAAACTCCTGTGTGGTGGCTCAGGGAATTGAAGAAAAAGAATGTTCAGATCTCTTGTCCGTAAACTTCTTTGTAAAGAGTCTTTTTAACTTTCTCAAAATCACTTTCCATATCTATATCCCCATAGGTCATTAAGAGCATTGGTAGGCCGCTATCTCCCTTACGGTAGGGAGGTTGTATATAGGGCTTTTTATGTAAAGTGAATTCCAAACGTTTATAGAAGTGAATACGGCGTGTGCTCATTTCATCATTAGGCTCCTCTACTTCCAATACAATTGGACCTTTTAACTGTTTTTTTATCATTTCCAGCACACGTTTTCCATAACCTCCGTTTCTGAGGCTGGGATCAATAGCGAAATGTTCGATATAGTAAAAATCTCCCATTGTCCAATAGCTGATCATACCAATGCTGTTACCGTTTTCTAAAATAATGTTGTTGCAGAACCGGGGATTATTATCAGAATATTCTCTCTGCTGTACGGTATCACGGCGTTCTTCTTGAGGGAATGCCGTATGCATTAATTTTTCCACAAAGGTATAATTAACCTCATCTTGTGTTTTTACTTGTTTAATTTCAATCATTTTATCTGTCTTTGTTTAGTCTTAAGTTATGAACCTATTTCGCAGTATAAAAGTTTATTAGTCTTTCTAATGCACGTTGGCATACCGGGCAGAATGCAGGTGCTTCGTTTATCTTCATTCTGCATTCGGTAGTAGGACGATGCTGTGGTCAGTGTATATGAGTTATAGATGCCACCTCCTCCATAGGTGTCTGTATTGGCTAGAATAATGATATGCTCGTAAGGAATTCCAGCCAACCAATTATGAATACTTTTTACCCGACTGGTAGTGAGATACCGGTCGGAATAGAACGTGTTGAAATGTGAACTTACAGCTGTAGATTTCCATTTGCCTTGTCCCGGTATGCTGACTCCGCTGTCTTCCGAAGGGCTTGCCACAGCGACAATATTAAATTTGTCCTTCAGTTTCTTGAAAGGTTCATGACTGAACAGGGCGTCACACGCTGTCTGGGCATCTTTATAAAATATATCCATCTCTTTTTCTGTATATCCTTCTGCCATGATTGCTACATCGATGCAATCTGCGGCATTTCCGTTTTGCAGAAGATAGCGATGAGGGGTAATATGGTTTGTTCCCCTCTGATGGATCAGAATATCATTGGGGATTATTTCATGTGTGAGTGAGGCATTTACTTTATGATATACATCTTTTAGAGATATGGTCACTACTGCTTCTTTTTTGGGATAAGGCAAAAGAAAAGAATTCTCGAAGCCTCTTTTTATCCTACTTGCTTCTTCTTCGCTTACCCATTCTTGGAAAAGGCTAGAGAATGACGTTCGATAAATGGTTTCTCCTGTTGCTTTGTCTTTCATTGTGATTTCACCGTTGCCTGCCAAAGGAAGTTCTGCTAGATGATGCTTGCGTCCTGCCCATTGCGGAAGGCTTGACAGTTCGTCCAGATATACTTCTTGTTTTTTGGCATCTCCGGTAAAAATATAATCTGCAAAGTCATATCTTTGCAGAAAATTAAACTAAAAAGAATGGGACATCATCAATTAGACAGTTTGGATGAGCAGATTTTGAGGTTGATAGCCAGTAATGCTCGTATTCCGTTTTTGGAAGTAGCCCGTGCTTGCAATGTATCCGGTGCAGCCATTCATCAGCGTATTCAGAAATTAACTAATCTGGGAATTCTTAAGGGATCTGAATATGTTATTGATCCAGAAAAGATCGGATATGAGACATGTGCATATATTGGTCTTTATCTGAAAGATCCGGAACAATTTGATTCAGTGACAGAGGCTTTGAAAAATATTCCTGAAGTCGTAGAATGTCATTTCACTACGGGACAATATGATATGTTTATCAAGATTTATGCAAAGAACAATCATCATTTGCTTAGCATAATTCATGATAAGTTGCAACCATTGGGCTTGGCTCGTTCAGAAACTATTATATCTTTTAATGAGGCTATCAAGAGACAAATGCCTATCCTCGATTTAGCTGATGAAGATTAATCGTTACTTTATCCGGCTATAATTAATAAAACTATACGGGTAGAGATGTTTTTCATCTGTCGGGTGATCTTCTCTGCCTGTTTCTTTCCATTCCTCTTTCTTTATTTCGGGAAAATAAGCATCAGCTTCCTTGGATGTGTCATCAATAAATGTGATATATAATTGTTGGGCTATATGCATTGCCTCTTTATACAAGCTTGCACCGCCTATAATAAATATTTCTTCTTCTTCTTTGCAGTGGGATAAAGCGATTTCCAATGCAGGGAAACATTCAGCTCCGGCAAAGACTGCTCCTTCCCGGCGGCTTAATACAATATTCCGGCGATTGGGAAGTGCTCCTTTGGGAAGTGATTCAAAGGTTTTGCGTCCCATGATGATAGTATGTCCGGTTGTTAAAGCTTTAAAACGTTTCAAATCGTTGGGAAGCCAATATAATAATTTATTTTCAAATCCAATGCCGTGGTTGCGTGCTATTGATACTATAATTGAAATATTCATAGTGATGAGTGGTTAGTGGTGAATGTTTAGTGATATTAGTGGTAAGTGATGAATAAGCTTGTGCAGCCTATTCACCATAACTGCTAAACAGATACTTTACCCGCAATGTGTGGCCATGGATCATAATTCACCAATTCAAAATCTTCATATTTAAAACTGAATATATTCTTGATATCCGGGTTGATTTTCATTTGAGGTAAGGGACGGGGTTCACGGCTCAATTGAAGTTTTACTTGTTCCAAGTGGTTGGTATAGATATGTGTGTCACCTAGTGTATGAACAAAATCACCGGTCTGTAATCCGGTAACTTGTGCTACCATTTGCAGCAACAATGCGTAGGAGGCGATATTAAAAGGTACTCCCAGGAATGTATCTGCACTGCGTTGGTAAAGTTGTAGGCTTAAACGTCCGTTGGCAACGTAGAATTGAAAAAAAGCATGGCAAGGGGGAAGATTCATGTTATTTAAATCGGCTACATTCCATGCACTGACAATGATGCGTCGTGAATCCGGATTATGCTTGATCGTTTCTATTGCTTCGGAAATTTGGTCAATAAAGCCTCCATTGTAATCTGGCCAGGAACGCCATTGATAGCCGTAGATATGTCCTAAGTCTCCGTTTGCATCGGCCCATTCATTCCAGATGCGTACCCCGTTGTCTTGCAGGTATTTCACATTGGTATCCCCTTGCAGAAACCACAGAAGTTCGTGAATGATGGATTTTAAATGCAGCTTTTTGGTGGTGACCAAAGGGAAACCCTCTTCCAAGTTGAAGCGCATTTGATGACCGAATACGCTGATGGTTCCTGTACCGGTGCGATCCTCCTTGTGAACACCTTCGGTCAGGATACGGTTTAATAGGTCTAAATATTGTTTCATGTTCGGATATTCATTTTATAGATTGCAAAAGTACACAAAATTTTTCTTTTTCCGAGCATGACCCTAGTTCTATTTCAGTTTTCACCATTTCAGGCTGCATACACGTTGTAAGCCGATGATGATAAGAACCGCAGTGGCGATAACCAGTGATTGGAAATTAGTATCACTTACCAAATAATAAGTTTGGGAAGTGACTATGTCACTGATTGTCTGGCATAGAATTTCAAAGCCATTGAAAATATAGAATAATGCACAACAGACAATGGCGCAAGTTACACTGAGTATATCCGATAACCATTGGGCTGGTTGGGGGAGGCGGCGGATAACCCCGCGTGAAAATCCATTGTCCTCAATTTCATGTTTGTTGGCAAGCATGAAATTCTTAATTAATGTATCATCGTTTTCCATCATAACCATTCTGTTTTAAGAAAGTTGTCAATTTTGTTTTTCCGCGTGATAAATGGGACTTGATTGTTCCTGCAGGCATTCCTGTAATCACTGCAATTTTTTCTATCGGAAGATCTTCCATAAAAAATAAGGTGATGCAGGTTCGCTCTACCTCTTTTAATTGGCTCAATCCCCGATATATGTCCATGTGTTCACCTACTTGCCTTTGTTCTGTTTGGTAAACAGCGTCTATTTCCCAAGTTTCCAGTCCGGACGTTTCTTTTTTGCTGCGAATATAGTCATAAAATATATTATAAGCAATACGGTAAAGCCATGTGGAGAAACTGGACAAATTTTTAAATGAAGCCAAGTTGGTGTATGCTTTTATAAAAGTTTCCTGTGCCAAGTCATCGCTGAGCTCTGTATCTCCCAATGTTTGGTGCAGGAAAAAACGCCTGATGGGCGATTGGTACTTTTTGACCAAAGTATCAAACGCCCGGGTGTTTTTAAAGACCACCACTTGTGCTACCAACGCTATGTCGTTGATTTGGCTCATTTTTATTCTTCGTTGTAGGGAGTGTCTATATTGTTCTTTATGTTTTGTGTTTCTTTGGCCTCTTTGTTACGTCCCAGTTCAATATTTTCAATTTTCATTGATCTGACTCCGTTTTCATCTTGGTTTATTCGGGTAGGAGGGAAAGGATCATCTTTTTTCTTTTTGTGTGGAGTGGTAGTGTAAGCTATCAATACTTGTCCCAACCCCATACAGAAAATAAGGAATCCGATAGCTGCCAATCCTTCTTCTTCTGTCAGTACCCAAAGGAATACTCCCAAACCAATGCCTAAGAATATATTCTTGATCCCCTTTGTCATTACAGCATTTCCTTGTTCTTCGGGGTCATTGAACAGTTCGGCCGGAATGGTTCGTCCTGCTGCCAGAGCCTCTGCAGCCAGTTTGTATTTGGCTTGTTTGTTCTTGTACCTGAACCAAAGTACAATAGCTACGATAAAGAAAGGGAGGCCACAACAGATGATGAGTGCGACAATTGCTACCGAAGTAGGAGGACCGCTATTCCAATCACCGAAATCCGAACTAATGTCATGCATGGCAGCATTCTGATCTTCATTTACATCTTGCAGGTCGCTTATAACGACTGTATCCATCCGAGTGCTGTCAAGGGCTGAAGGTACTAATTTGATTGTTTTGGCATGGGTTGCGAAGCAAGTCCCTATGAGTAAGGTCAAAATAAAAAGTAACTGTTTCATGTTTTTATATCTTTATTATTGTTTTCTGCTAGTTAGACGGAACGAATAAGGAAATAGGTTGCAAATAGACAGAAAATTTTCTGATAATCCCAAAATATCATCGTATTTTTGTAACATAAAAAGGAAGGAACATGAAATTACCATCAGAATTTGAAGCAAGAACCCTGGAATGGATGGGAGAAGAAACTTATCGCGCGTTGGAAGCGGCTTTGCAGACGGAGCCTCCTGTCAGTATTCGTGTCAATCGTACGAAGTGGAGTGGGGAAGTTGCAGGAGAACCGGTACTTTGGGCATCTGCAGGGGTTTATTTATCGCAACGGCCCACTTTTACATTCGATCCGTTGTTTCATGCTGGTTGCTATTATGTGCAAGAAGCATCTTCCATGTTTGTGGAACAGGTATTACGCACTTATATTACCGGACCTGTAGTGATGCTCGATTTGTGTGCTGCTCCCGGTGGCAAGTCTACTCATGCGCGTTCAGTTCTCCCCGTAGGTAGTTTGTTGGTGGCTAATGAGGTGATGCGTAACCGTTCTCAGGTATTGGCTGAAAATTTGATAAAGTGGGGAAATGCAGAAGTTGTGGTGACGAACAACGATCCGGCCGATTTCACTTCTTTGACAGAGGTGTTTGATGTTGTCTTGGCGGATGTGCCTTGTTCCGGTGAGGGGATGTTCCGGAAGGATCCTGTGGCTGTAGAGGAATGGAGTACGGACAATGTGCAGGTTTGTTGGCAACGTCAGCGTAGGATTTTAGCGGATATATGGCCGGCTTTGAAACCCGGTGGTCTGCTGATTTATAGTACCTGCACTTATAATAGGGAAGAGGATGAGGAAAATGTGGCTTGGATTGCTGATGAATTGGGTGCGGAGATACTGAAAGTGCCAGTGGCGTCGGAATGGGGGATAATAGGAAATTTGGCGGGACAGGATTTTCCTGTTTATCGTTTTTTGCCTCATAGAGTGAAAGGAGAAGGATTTTTCTTGGCTGTATTGAGGAAGAGTGCTGCCATTTCTCATGTTGTTCCTTGTATTCGTTGTCAGGATGACAAAGAGAAAATAACAAAAAAGAAGAGAAAAGGAGAAAAGGGGAGCTTGTCTCAGGTTGTTCCTTTTCCCAAAGAAGTAAAAAGTTGGTTAAAGCAGGCGGAGGATTTCCGATTTGAGGTAAGAGGCACGAAGGTGATAGCCTTCCCCAATGTCCATCTTTCAGAATATGATCTGTTCCGTCAGAAATTAAAAGTTGTTCATGCGGGTGTTACTATAGGTGAGTTGAAAGGAAAAGACGTTATACCGGATCATTCGTTGGCAATGAGCACATTGCTGAATCATGATGGTTTCTCTCGTTTTGAATTGACCTATGAACAGGCTATTGCTTATTTGCGTAAAGAAGCGATCACATTGGATGCTTCTGTTCCGCGTGGTTATATACTTTTGACTTATAAAAACATTCCATTAGGATTTGCCAAGAACATTGGCAATCGGGCTAATAACCTCTATCCGCAGGAATGGCGTATCCGAAGCGGTTATTTACCCGAAGAACTTTCTTTTGTATGCTAAAAGGAGCCATAGATTTGTTCGGGAAGATTGTGCATATTGTTTTTCATAGACTGGCGCAATGCTTCTCCGGGTACAGACTTGTTTGTATTCTATAATATACAAATTTGTTTGGCTTCGTACAAGGAAAATGTGATTATCAGAAAGGCTTCCTGTAGGTACACCCGTTTTTCCATTCTGAGCAGCCATACGCGGTTTTTCCTTTTATAATCGTTCCTTTGCCACATAGCGGGCAGGATTTTCCCACCAATTCGTTATCGGATGGGATAGTGGGAGCGGGCGTGGCTGAAGAAGCGTTTTTTCGTGAGGTCCCTGCCTTTTTTTTCGGCTGTTTGACCGTAGCGGTTGTTGCAGTTTTCGTTGCTGTTTCCTCTATTGTGGTGACGCGGCGGTTTGTATTATCACTTAAAACGCTGTGTACTATTTCACTTACCATTTGCTTTAATTCATTTAGAAAAGTCGTTGCATCATAGCTTTTCTTTTCTATTTCACGTAGTTTCTTTTCCCATATTCCCGTTAATTCGGCGGATTTCAACAGTTCTTCGCGAATTAGTCCCACCAGTTCTATTCCGGTAGGGGTTGCGATCAGATTTTTACGTTCTTTACGGATATAATGGCGTTTAAATAGGGTTTCAATAATGGCTGCACGTGTAGACGGACGTCCTATTCCATTTTCTTTTAATGCATCGCGTAGCTCGTCATTATCTACCAGCTTACCGGCAGTTTCCATAGCGCGTAGTAAAGTTGCTTCTGTATATGGCCGTGGGGGTTGTGTCCATTTCTCGTCCAGTTTGGGCAGATGCGGCCCGCTTTCTCCTTTCACAAAAGCGGGCAAGGAGTGTTCTTCGTCATTTTCACGGGCTTCTGCATCGGGATCGGTCATACCTTCTGGCAGATTGGTTTGTGGTTTGGCAAAGATAACGCGCCATCCGGGATCTAGAATCTGTTTTCCTGTGGCTTTGAATTCTATACTGTCAGCTTCGCCTATTACGGTAGTAGTGGCAAACTTGCAGTCGGGATAGAATACGGCAATAAAGCGGCGTGCTACCAAATCAAATACCCGTTTCTCCATTTCTGTCAGATTTACAGGAGGTTGTCCCGTAGGAATAATGGCATGGTGATCCGTTACTTTTGAATTGTCAAATACTTTTTTGGACTTGATGAGCTTTTGTCCTGCCAACGGAGCGGTAAATACTGTATATGGAGTTAGTCCCGCCAAGATATTGGAACATTTGGGATAGATGTCATCGCTTAAGAAAGTAGTATCTACACGAGGATAAGTAGTCACTTTCTTTTCATACAATGACTGGATAAGTTTTAGAGTTTCGTCAGCTGAATAAGCAAATTTTTTGTTACATTCCACCTGTAGGGAAGTCAGGTCAAAAAGACGGGGAGGTGCTTCTGTGCCTTGTTTTTTTGCTACTTCTGTCACGGTAAAAGGAACATTTTTGATACGTTCCATAAGTGCCTGTCCGGTAGCAAGATCGGTGATGGGAGGAATTCCCCTGTTCCCTTCAGCCTTTTTGGCTTTCTTGGGGTTCTCTTTAGCATCGCTTTCTTCCTGAGCCAGTTCCTCATCGCTTTTGCGGATGATGGCAGAGAATGTGGTTTCCCGGTATAAAGTAGCCAGTACCCAATATTGTTGAGGAGTGAAGTTCTCTATTTCTTGCTGACGCTTTACTATCAGTGCCAAAGTCGGGGTCTGCACCCGTCCTATCGATAGAATTTGTCTGTTTTGTCCGTACTTTAAGGTATAGAGCCGGGTGGCGTTCATGCCCAATACCCAATCACCGATAGCACGGCTTAATCCGGCTTCGTATAAAGGTTGGAATTCTTTTTGATCTTTTAGTTTGCTGAATCCTTCGCGTATGGCTTCTTCAGTCAAGGATGAAATCCATAGACGTTTCACCGGGCAGTGTGCTCCTGCTTTCTGCATGACCCATCGTTGAATAAGTTCTCCTTCCTGGCCGGCATCACCGCAATTTATAATTTCATCGGCATTTTGCATCAGTCCTTCTATAATACGAAATTGTTTTTCAATGCCCGGATCGCTGATTAGCTTAATGCCGAAACGAGGTGGAATCATAGGAAGGCTGGACAGACTCCATGCTTTCCATGAGGGAGTGTATTCATGAGGCTCCTTCAAAGTACAGAGGTGTCCGAATGTCCAGGTAACCTGATATCCGTTTCCTTCTATATATCCGTCTTTTTTGGTTTTTGCTCCCAGTACATCCGCTATGTCACGGGCTACGGAAGGTTTTTCGGCAATACAAACTATCATATTTTTTTTCGTTTCTGTTCAAATAGGATTGCAAAGGTAATAAAAACCTCGGAAGAGATTTTGTTTTGTCTTTATTAGTTCTTCTTTTATAAGAATTTAAAAGTAGGTATCGGGGGCTTTAAGGTCATTTCAGTGCAAATGGGCTGTTAGGTATGGTTTTTCTGTTATTTGCTGTTTGACGAATGTCTTTTGAACTTTTCTCTATGATTTCAGTTTCTTTTCAGAATCCTATAAGAATTTTGCATCAAAAAGAAACTATAAAACAATGTAATTATGAAAAAGAATTGGATGTTATTTTTATTTTTCGCAGCTTTTGCTGCACTAACTTTTAGTGGTTGTAGTGATGATGACAATAGTGATGTTCCTGAAAACACACATTTGGTTTCAAAAGAAGTACAGGCTGCATTTAATGCAAAATATCCGCAAGCCAAAGACGTGGAATGGGAGCTGAAAGGTGATTATGCTGTAGCAGATTTTTATTGGGATGGTGGAGAGCATTCTGCATGGTTCAATCCGTTATCGGCTGCCTGGTATATGACAGAAACAGATGTTCGTTATGAAAATCTTCCCGAACCTGTACTTGCTGCCCATAAAGCAGGCAAATATGCTGACTGGCGGGTGGATGATGTGGATAAGTTGACTCGTGAGGGAATGGAAACTCTTTATGTCATTGAGGTGGAGAAAGGAGAATCCGAGCTGGATTTGTTTTATTCGTCTACAGGCATATTGGTAAAAACTGTTGTAGATACCGGACACGAAGAAGATTATGATGATTATTTGCCGCAGCCTGATGCAAACGGCATTATAGCTATTGTCAAGCAGAAATATCCCAATGCGACAATTGTAGAAATAGAACGTGAAAAAGGTTTGCAGGAAGTTACTATTTTAGATGAAAACAGAGAGAAAGAGGTTTATTTCAATGAGCGGAACGAATGGATGGGAACAAGCTGGGATGTACAGGTGGCAAATTTACCGGAAGCGGTAAAAAAATCGGTTATGGAAAAATATTCAGATTATGTGATAGATGATGCTGATTATGTGGTGACACCTGATAATGAATGGTATATACTTGATTTGGAAAACAAACAGATCGATAAAGAGCTTAAAGTAAAGGTAGATAAGGACGGCGTTTGGTTGTAATTTTATTATCCCCTAGGCTATGCTAGGTAAACAGGCGGATGTTTCATAGGGCCGGACAGCTTTGGGGTTTTTAAACATTATGATTTTTGTGGCAGGCAGTTGAAGTGTGAATTTGTATTTCTGTTATACATTTTTTGTGATTTTGATGAGAGAGTAAAAGATGAATGTGGAAAAATAGATTTGTATGATATACGATATTCAGTTACATTTGCATTTAGAATAAAAAATAGCATGATGGAAACAGGATTAACTTATACTTCGACTGTTGTCGTTTCAAAAGAAAATGTAGCTGCCACCATGGGTAGCGGCGATTTGAATGTGTTTGCCACTCCCGCTATGGTGGCGTTGATGGAGAATGCTGCCATGAGTGCCGTGGCAGATGAGTTGCCTGAAGGTTCCACTACAGTAGGGGCCATGATGAACACTACTCATATCAAGCCCTCGGCTGTGGGAGACACGGTTTCGGCTACTGCCGTATTAAAAGAGGTGGAAGGCAGAAAACTTACTTTTGAAGTGCGGGCGCAAGATAGCAAGGGCGTGATTGGAGAAGGTACACATGTACGTTATATTGTGGACAAAGAGAAGTTTATGAGTAAATTGTCTTAATAATTATTTGAAATTATGCCACAACTGAGAGCTTCCCTTCTTTTGTGATTCTGAATATTATTTGTTCCGATAACGGGAAATCAAGTCAGCGTAGAGGCATCTCCTAATATAATAAGTTTCATGCGTGCACGTGTAATTGCTACATTCATTCGTCGCAAGTCATTTAGAAAACCAATCTGTCCCTCTTCATTTGCACGTACTAAACTGATGAGGATAACGTCTCGTTCCTGTCCCTGAAAACCATCTACCGTATTGATGGTGATAAGGTGTCGGTAAGGCTTGAAGAAAGTATCTCGTTTTATCAGTTGACGGAGATATTGTACTTGTGCTTTATAAGGAGAAATCAGTCCCACATCAATCCGTTCTTCCAGAAAACGGTCTTTACCTATTTTATTGATATAGTTGGTAAGTTGGGAAATGGAGAGTGCCGCCTCCTCTTTATTGATACGGCCGAAGCTTTCACCCACAAACTCTTCGTTGCATTCCATTCCTTCCGTATTTATCCATTCTATCGGTGTGTCATAGTCCAATATACTCCGATATTTTACTTCGGGAGCTGATTTCAGTTCACCCTGATAGAACCATTCTGAAGAGAAACGCATAATTTCATCATTCATTCTATATTGTACCTTTAACAAGGATACAGTGTCGGGTTTGTTGTCTGCAATCTCCTGCATCAGTGTCCGGTCTAATCCTCCACGAGCTGCTTCCATGCATTTAATGGTAGGAGGAAGCTGGCAATAATCACCGGCCAGAATGACACGGTCTGCTTTGCGGATGGCAATCCAGCAGGCAGGCTCTAGAGCTTGTGCGGCTTCGTCTATGAATAAGGTACTGAATTTGCGTCCTGTCAATATTCTGTTGGCGGAACTTACCAGTGTGCAGGCTATCACACGTGCTTCGCCGAACAATGCTTCGTTGATGCGAATTTCCAGTTCGGTGGCACGGTCTTTCAGTGAGTTTATTTTCTGTCGGATATTCTCACGCTCCGCTCCTTTGCGCGAACGTCCGTAGAGCTCGCGTATTGCTTTTCGGATACTCCATAATTGCGGATAATCGGGATGGCTTTCAAAACGGCGTTCATAGGTAAAAGCAAGCATTTTGTCATTGACGCGGGTGGGATTACCAATACGGAGAACGGGAACACCCCGGTCCACCAGTTTCTCGCTAATCCAATCGACAGCCATATTGCTCTGTGCACACACCATGACTTGATTTTCCCGGTGAAGGGTCTCGTAAATGGCTTCTACCAATGTGGTAGTTTTACCGGTTCCGGGCGGACCGTGGACTATAGCAACATCTTTGGCATGCATCACTTTATTTACTGCTTCCTCCTGCGTATTGTTTAACCAGGGGAAACGGGTGAAGCCGAAACTGAAAGTTTCCGCCTTTTGGTTGCCATGAAAAATCTCACGTAACTCTGCCAGACGATTCCCTTTTGCCTTGAGGACTTGTCCCAACGCTTCGAACATCAACCGGTAACTGGTTTCATCAAAATAAAGCTGTACTCCCAATTGTCGCTCGGTTGCCTGTATGCTGAGCAATGCATCTGCCGAGGGGAGAACGATTACCATTCGGTCTTCGTCCACGTAGTTGACAGTTGCCGTAAAATTGAAATAATGTAATTGGCCTGATGCATTTTGCGTAAAAAAGCATACCGGACGGCCGAATTCAAATACATGTTCTATGTCTTTGTCTTCTTGCCTTTCAACTTCTACAACCAATTGATTCAATGAGTTATAATAGCTTCTGCCTGCCGATATAGGATACCAGCACATACCCCGTTTCACTTTGCGCCCGATGCCCATAGCTTCAGTCTGTTGCCTGAAAGTCTCTTTTTCGTAATCATATTCTAATTTTAGTAACAACTCTTTGCGTTGTAGTTTGTTAATTATATTAGAAAGGGGTATATGTTGGTTCATAATGATGCTTTTTTCTATAAGAATTGCAAAGATAATAATAATCCTTTAGGTAGGACTTTATGTTTTATTTTGTTAAACGTATTATAGATTACACAAGAATTCAAATATTATTCCTATATTGCCAAAAATAAAATAGATTTAAAACTGTAATAATTATAAATGGTAAAAGGTATGGTATATGACTTGGACATGTTAAAGGCCTTTTATGCTTCTTTCGAAAAGAAGATAGGTCGGGTAAGAGCCGTGTTGCAGCGTCCGCTGACATTGGCTGAGAAAATTCTGTATACACATCTTTATGATGATGCTCAACTGAAGAATTATGAACGTGGCGAGGACTATGTGAATTTCCGTCCCGACCGCGTGGCTATGCAAGACGCGACGGCGCAAATGGCATTGTTGCAATTTATCAATGCAGGAAAGGATTCCGCTGCCGTACCTTCTACTGTGCATTGTGACCATTTGATTCAGGCATATAAAGGAGCGGGCCCGGATATTGCAACGGCTACGGAAACCAACCGTGAGGTATACGATTTCTTACGAGATGTTTCTTCGCGTTTCGGTATCGGGTTTTGGAAACCGGGAGCAGGAATCATTCATCAGGTGGTACTCGAAAACTATGCTTTTCCCGGGGGAATGATGGTGGGGACGGATTCTCATACCCCCAATGCCGGAGGATTGGGAATGGTGGCAATCGGAGTCGGTGGTGCCGATGCTGTGGATGTAATGACCGGTATGGAATGGGAGTTAAAGATGCCGAAACTGATTGGAGTTCGGATGGCTGTGTATCTGAAAGCTACCGGAAGAGAGTCTGTAGCAGAGATGGCCGGAAAAGTGGCAAATGATTTACGTGCCGATGCTGAGGTTGTTGCCAATCCTTCTGCTTTTTACGACCGTGTGATTGAAATTAATTTGTCCGAGTTGGAACCTTATATCAACGGGCCGTTTACACCGGATGCCGCAACACCTATTTCAGAGTTTGCCGAAAAGGTATTGGTTAATGGTTATCCGCGTAAGATGGAAGTCGGGCTGATAGGTTCATGTACCAATTCCTCTTATCAGGATTTAAGTCGGGCTGCTTCCATTGCCCGTCAGGTAGCTGAAAAACATTTGGCTGTGGCTGCTCCTTTGATTGTCAATCCGGGTTCTGAACAGATTCGAGCTACCGCCGAGCGTGACGGGATGATTGATGCTTTCCAAAAGATTGGGGCTACTATTATGGCGAATGCTTGCGGTCCGTGCATCGGACAGTGGAAACGCCATACCGATGATCCTGTCCGCAAGAACTCGATTGTCACTTCTTTCAACCGTAATTTTGCCAAACGTGCCGATGGTAATCCGAATACACATGCATTTGTGGCTTCTCCTGAATTGGTATTGGCTCTGACTATTGCCGGTGATTTATGTTTCAATCCGTTGAA
>PPYE01293663.1_pt1 | contig 18954 bp, 19 predicted proteins | sample 1559881 | NCBI WGS metagenome assembly PPYE01 (sample SAMN08240022, study PRJNA423297) | Human gut metagenome, whole genome shotgun sequencing project. | reverse complement strand
TCCTGTTCCATAGAAGATCACCCTGTATTATAATAACGCTTTTGCACATTAATATCAACTAATTATGGAAAGAACCGGTTTACCGTATACTCATTGTGTATCCTTCCTTTCAAAAATAGTTTTGCAGGGCGGAATTTTGAGCATAAAAAAATCCGTCCCTGTTTCCAAGGACGGATGGTAGATCCGTGGTGCCACCTTAGTTCGTCTGTGTCTCGCGGCACAGACCTTTACAAGTACGGACGTCTGTATGAACACAGGAAATGTTATACACGGCATCGATACCCTTACGCTGTAATGGGCGTTCCCATCATAGTCTCAACATTGTCAGACAATGTAGTCGGTATGCGGCTCCGAGGCGTTATTCGATTCCTTTGCAGGAACTTTGATCTCTCAAAATATCTTTCCTTGCATCCACTCTCAGCAAACGGGATTCTCTGTAACAATTTCAGATACCTACTGGTTCTCTTCCTTGCCTTATCTTATTTTTCTTTGAGACGCATCTTAGCATATTTTTATGGAAAAGTCAACGAAAGTTTTGATGCTTACTTGGAATCTGATAGTTCACTTGTAAATAAATTACAGCAGGCATGACATGCCTGCTGTAATTCATACATGGCTGGCGCTGGGATTAAGCCTGTTCCAGCGCCAGCAGTTTTTCTTTTCTCCAGATGCCGCCGGCATACCCGGTGAGGCTTCCGTCTGCCCCAATCACACGATGGCAGGGAACGATAATAGAAATCTTGTTGTGGCCGACCGCACTGCCCACTGCCTGGGCGGACAGATGCGGAAGGCCTCTTTTTGCAGCCAGCTGCTTTGCAATGGTTCCGTAAGTGGTGGTTTCGCCGTAGGGAATGGATAAGAGAATCTCCCATACCTCCTTCTGAAAGGCGGTTCCCTGAAAATGAAGAGGAACCTGGAAGTCAGGCGCCTGCCCTGAGAAATAAACATCCAGCCAGCGGCGGGCTGTTTGAAATATGGAGAACTCTTTTTCTTCTGTTTCTTTATCAAGTCCCTGGGCAAAATATTTCTGGCCTTCAAACCACAGGCCGGTAAGGCCGGTATCATCAGCGGCAAGAAGGATCGTGCCAAGGGGAGAGTGGTAATGGTTTATATAATGCATGTATGCTTCCTCCTCGTTGTTTCTGCCTTTATCGTACCACAGGAGGGATTATTTTTCCATTCTATCTCCTTACCGCATTCCCACATTGCTGCACGCCAGGATGATGCTGTCGGTCCCAAGGAGGATCAGGTAGAATCCGGCGATAAACCCAATCGCTGCCAGAGAAAATGCCGGACGAAAGAGCATCAGGATCCCAAGGGCCAGGCCGACGCCGTTGAGGATCAAAGTGGTATAGTACATCCCGTTTCCTGAAAAGAGCCGTATCGTTCCTGCGTGGGACAGTCTGGAAATACAGTGGGCGATGAACCAGATAGGAAACAGGACAGATAAGACCATCACTCCTGCACCCGGATATACCACAAGCATGATGCCGGCCATTACGCTGACGATACCGGAAATCAGCGATATGACAGGGCCAAAGCCGATGAACCGTTCCATGCGGATATACAGAAGGATATCTCCGATACCCATGATCACGGCAGCGAAACCAAACAGGACGATCAGTCCCCCGAATACTTTTCCTGGCAGAAGAATCGTGGCGACGCCGAGAAGGATCAGCAGGACGCCAAGGATCAGTTCAAGCCACCCAAGTCTGGAACGTCTTTTCATTGTGCATCGCCTCCTTTTTGATTCAGGATCGCCATGAATTCTTCCCCGGTGATCGTTTCTTTTTCATAGAGATATTTTGCCAGTTCATGAAGTTTTCTTTCATGTTCGAGAAGCAGTACTTTTGCCTTCTCATGCTGGGCCTTTACCAGTTCCACCACCTTGCGGTCAATTTCTTTCTGCGTGGCCTCGGAGCAGGCAAGGGAAGTGTCTCCGCCCAGATACTGGTTGTTCACCGTCTCCATGGCCACCATGTCGAAGTCGTCGCTCATACCGTAACGGGTGATCATGGCACGCGCCAGTTTTGTGGCCTGTTCGATATCGTTGGACGCGCCGGTGGTGACTTCTCCAAAGATCACTTCTTCTGCGGCACGTCCGCCTGTGAAGGTGGCGATCTTATTTTCCAGTTCCTGCCTGGTCAGCAGGTACTTGTCGCCGGTGTCCACCTGCATGGTGTATCCCAGTGCGCCGGAGGTGCGGGGAATGATCGTGATCTTCTGGACCGGAGCAGAGTCAGACTGCAGCGCGGCAACCAGTGCGTGGCCGATTTCGTGATAGGAGACGACCAGCTTTTCTTTGTCGGATAAAACGGCATTTTTCTTCTGGTAACCGGCAATAACCGTTTCAATGCTTTCTTCCAGGTCCGCCTCGGTTACCACCACCCGGCCATTCCGGACAGCACGAAGAGCAGCTTCATTGATGATATTGGCAAGTTCCGCCCCGGAGGCGCCTGCGGCCATACGGGCAATGGTGTGGAAATCCACGTCCTGGGCCAGCTTGATTTTTTTGGCATGGACTTTCAGAATGGCTTCCCGGCCTGCAAGGTCCGGCAGTTCCACAGGCACACGCCGGTCGAACCGGCCTGGTCTTGTCAGGGCAGGATCCAGGGATTCCGGCCGGTTGGTGGCAGCCAGAATGATGACGCCTGTATTTTCCTCAAACCCGTCCATCTCTGTCAGAAGCTGGTTCAGTGTCTGTTCACGCTCGTCATTTCCGCCGTAGCCTCCGCCGTTTCGCTTCTGGCCGATGGCATCGATCTCATCGATGAAGACGATACAGGGGGCTTTTTCCTTTGCCTGGCTGAAGAGATCCCGAACTTTGGAAGCGCCCATACCTACAAACATTTCGACAAACTCCGACCCGGAGATAGAGAAGAAGGGAACATTGGATTCCCCGGCGACCGCTTTTGCCAGCATGGTTTTGCCGGTTCCGGGCGGCCCCACCAGCAGGATGCCTTTGGGCATGGAAGCGCCGGCTTCCGTATATTTCTGCGGGTTGTGGAGATAATCCACGATCTCAGCCAGATTTTCTTTGGCCTCGTCCTCCCCGGCCACATCGCTGAAGCGGATACCCTGGGTGGACTGGACGTAAATCTTGGCGTTACTTTTCCCCATGCCAAAGGCCATGGAATTCTTGCCGCCCGCCTGCTCCATCAGCTTTTTGCTCATATAGCGTCCCAGTGCAATGAAGATCAGGATAGGAAGGACGGTAGTGAGCAGGATACTGAAGAGCGGCGAAACAGGCTCCTCTATGATCCGTTCAAACTCCGCGCCGCAGTTGTGGAGACGCTCTGCCAGGCCAGGATCTTCCATAGCGGTGGTCTCATAGGTTTTGCTCTGTTCTTTATTCGTAAAAATAATTTCTGTGTCCTCGATCTGTACCAGTCCGATGTCTCTGTCATCGATCATATCCATAAAGGTGTTGTAGCCAACCTCTGTCACCTGGGAATGCCCAAGCAGAGGAGCGATCAGCATATTAAAGAGGAAAATGATCAGAAGGACCATACAGTAGTAGAAGATCATAGGTCGTTTTGGTGATCTGACTTCTTTCATAGTTATAAATTCTCCTTTTCTGACGTCTGAGTATTTTTTGTCATTTTCTATTGTATGGAGCCGGAACGAAATCTACAATGATCAGATCAGAAAAAGTGTATAGACAAAAAGACTGAAGTGTAAAAAAATACACTCCAGTCTGTGAACAGATCTTTTATAGAAATATTAGGAAGAAGGGGAAATTCCTTCGCTGATCAAAAGGTAGACCAGATGAACAATCTGCTCCAGATTTTTTGTATCTGCATCTGTCCAGTTTTGCAGTAGTCCGATGATCGCATAACTGTGATAGCGAAGGATCAGACCTGCTTCTAAGCGCGTACAGTTTTTGTACATGTCTTTCTTCTCGGCCAGCTGCTCAAACAGTTGACAGAAATAGTGTGAGAAAAGCGCTTCCAGTTCATTGCCGTAATTGCTTTCCAGTCCTTTTTTCACATAAGGCATAGTGTGGATCGCCATCAGGAAAAAACGGCGGAGTTCCTCCTCCGGATCACTGCTTTCTCTTGCCTGCGCCAGGATATGCTCCTCGCTTTTCTCGAATATCCATCGGAAGAGATGGGGGATATCTTCAAAATGATAGTAGAATGCCTGCCGGGTGATTCCGCATTCTTCGACAATATTTTTTACAGTCAGTTTTTTGACATTTTTATCCATCAGAAGAGTCATGGCGGCTTCTGCAATTTGTTCTTTTGTATTGATCGGCATGTGTTCTTCTCCTTTCGCGAGAATTATACTTCCGCAGGAGAAGAATTTCAACTGTTTCCTTTCATTGGGAAACCGGAAGAAGACAACTTGACGCTGGACCTGGAAAGCAGTAAGATAAGCAGGGTAAATGGAGGGTACAGAAGTTGAAGAAGAATAAATACGAAATCGATATGTGCAACGGCACAATTATGGATAAGCTGATCTCATTTTCACTGCCGCTGATGCTGACCAGCATCCTGCAGCTGATGTTTAATGCAGTGGATATTATTGTGGTGGGGAGATTTACCGGAAGCCAGGCGCTGGCGGCTGTAGGATCTACCACTGCGCTGATCAATATTTTTACAAATCTATTTATCGGCGTTTCCCTTGGTGCCAATGTGCTGGCGGCCAGGTATTACGCAGCCGGACAGGAAAAGGAAATGTCAGAGTCCGTACATACGGCCATCACCCTGGCTCTGATCAGCGGCGTGGTCATGGCTTTTGTAGGATTTGCATCTTCCGGAGCGGCCCTGTCTTTGATGGACACGCCGGAAGATGTGATCGGGCAGGCTACTTTATATATGCAGATTTATTTTCTTGGCATGCCGTTTTTCATGTTGTATAACTACGGTGCTGCCATTCTGCGTGCGGTAGGGGACACCAAGAGGCCCTTGATGTTTCTGGCAGTGTCCGGCATGGCAAATGTGGTGCTGGACCTTCTGCTTGTGATCGTGATCCCGCTTGGAGTAGCCGGAGTGGCGATCGGCACCGTATCTTCCCAGATGATCTCTTCAATCCTGGTGATCCGCTGCCTTCAGAAAACAGAAGGAAGTTACCAGCTTTCTTTCCGGAAACTGGGAATCAAAAAAATATACATGATCCGTATATTTCAGGTAGGGATCCCGGCGGGGATCCAGAGTACGGTTATCAATTTTTCCAATGCGCTTTTACAGTCTTCTGTCAATTCCTTTGGCGCTACCGCCATGGCAGGGTATACCGCGGCCAATAATATCCTGGGATTCTTATATGTATCGGTCAATGCGGTTACCCAGGCCTGCATGAGTTTTACCAGCCAGAATTACAGCGTGGGCAAACAAAAACGGATGGACCGGGTGCTGTTAGACTGTATGATCCTGTCCGCAGGCGCGGCGGGGCTTCTGGGCGTAGGAGCCTATGTATTCGGGGATCAGGTGCTTCGGATCTATACGGCTGAGCCGGACGTGATCCGGTGCGGTCTGGAGATCCTTTCTATCACTACGGTGCCTTATTTCCTCTGCGGGGTTATGGATCTTTTCCCCGGAGCCCTGCGTGGGATGGGCCGTTCAGCAGTGCCGATGGTGTTGTCGGTGATCGGTACGGTGGGAACCCGGATCCTTTGGGTCTATGTGTTCTTCCCGCATCACAGATCCCTGTATTTCCTGTTCATCTCTTATCCGGGGTCCTGGATCATTACCATCGCCATGCAGGCTGTATGCTTCTTCTATGTGCGGAAACAGTGTATCCGTCAGCTTCAGAATGCCGGGATGCTGGTCCGGTAAAGAAGATCCGGGCAGAAAGGGGTCTGTATCAAAGTGGAAGATCCGCATCATATAAGGAAGGAGGAAAAGATGCACGAGAAAGAGTTTTTTTACACTGACAATATCAGGGAGGCCGGTATCCGGGCGGCTCTAGGTCAAGAGCTTCGAGATCTACCGCTTCAGGTTCTTCCGGTGGTGGATTCTACCAATATCCGGCTGCGTAAGATGGCAGAAGATGGGGCGCCGGATGGGATGGCGCTCATTGCCGGGGCGCAGACGGCCGGGAAGGGACGCCTGGGGCGAACCTTTTATTCACCTGCCGGAACCGGTGTGTACATCAGTCTGCTCCTTCGGCAGACGGGATGGGATCCGGAGCTGACAGGACGGATCACCACGATGGCTGCTGTTGCGGCCAGCGAAGCAGTAGAATCTGTGTCAGGAAAAAAGGCTGGGATCAAATGGGTCAATGATATTTATGTAGAAGGAAAAAAGGTCTGCGGAATCTTGGCAGAGGGAAGCGGCCACAGGGAGGACGGTGGTCTTTCTTATGTGATTCTGGGAGCGGGGTTTAATGTGTTTTCTCCGGAAGCGGGATTCCCGGAAGAACTGTTGCAGAAGGCAGGAGCCATTTTTGACACATATGAGGAACAGGCAAGAGAGAACCTGGCGGCCGGATTTCTGAACCGTTTTCTGCACTATTACCGTGCAAAAGACCATAAAAAATATGTGGGGAAATACCAGACACGGTGTTTTGTGACGGGAAAGGATATTGTTGTCATTACGCCGACAGAAAAGAGAAGAGCACATGTGCTGGCTGTAGATGAAAACTGCCATCTGAAGGTGCGTTATGAGGATGGCAGGGAAGAAATGCTTTCTTCCGGAGAAATCAGCATCCGGCCCGTCGCAGAGGCGTAATAGAGGACATAAGAAAAACTCCCTTCCCGGGAAGACAGGCTGTATAGATGGCCTGTCCGCCGGCAGGGGAGCTTTTTTATGAACCTTACTGAAGCAGTTCCGGCATGGGATTTACGCCGGTAAAGAGCAGAACGCCTACAATAGTGGCAACAACTGCACAATAGATCAGGGCAGGAATGATATTGGTCCGGATCAGTTTTCCTTCGTTGCCGTTGGTGCCTGTGGTAGCGCATGCTGCAACAATATTGTTGACGCAGATCTGATTACCGATGGCTCCGCCCATATTCTGAAGAGCAACGATCAGTACCTGGGACATGCCAAGGACAGTTGCTGTTTCAAATTGCAGGGATGCAAACAGCGTGTTGGACACGGTACAGGAACCGGACATAAATGCTCCGAGTACTCCGATCAGCGGAGCTACCAGGAAGTAAGCTTTATCAAAGATATTGGCCAGCGCATGCGCCATGATATAGAGCATACTGCTGTTTGCATAGGTAAATTCTTCTACCGTCTGTCCGGCAGACAGGACGGTTTCGCCGATAGAGGCATCGCTGGTAAAGCGGTAGAGATTTACCATTGCAACGCCAAACAGAAGAGCGATGGCAGCGCCGGACACCTGGTTGAACGAGTCGAAGATCGCTGTCTTTGCCTCTGTTTTTGTCATCTTATGTAAGAAAATGGTCAGTAAAGCCACGATAATAAATGGCAGGATCCCGGCATTCCAGAAGAATTTGAAATCCCAGTTAATGTTTTCAAATCCAAGGATGTGATCCACATGAAGGATAAACGGTTCATTGTTCAAAATATCCTTCAGGCCAAAGACGGCGATTCTGGAGATGACAAGAAAGATACCGATGATAATATAAGGCATCCAGGCTTTCACCGGGCTCATGCCTTTTTCCTTGGTAGTGCTGACCTTGCGGGTTGCCATCCAGGACTTGTCGCCCCATTCTTCCACCCGGTCAAAGGTCCATTCTTCTTTTGGCATCAGGATTCCTTTTTTGGCAGCAATCATCAGGACAAAGAGTGCAATGATGAAGGCAACCATAGAGGTTAATTCCGGTCCGGCAAAAATGGCCATCGGAATATAGATCACGGCAACGACTGCTCCGGAAAGGAGACAGAACGGGAGGGCCGGAAGGGCGTCTTTAAAGGACTTGTTGGGGCCAAATACCTTACAAAGTACGCAGACGCCGATAAAGATAATAAAGAATCCGCCGATCATATGAGGAATACAGGTCCATTTTGTCAGCTCCATGGTGAAAGTATCCGGGTCTCCGCCAAGGCCTGTGACAGCAGAGGCAACCGTACTGGAGGCAGTCAGAGTCGGGACGCCTACTGGTCCGGGACAGACAGGTGTGGAGTTGTAGATCAGACAGACCGCCGCCGCTGCAAGAGGCGGGAACCCAAGACTGATCAGGATCGGGGCTGCCAGTGCTGCCGGAGTGCCAAAGCCTGCGACTCCTTCAATAAAGCCTGCGAAGATATAGCCGATGATGACTGCCTGGATCCTTGCGTCTCTGGTAATATTTGAAAACATCTGATTGATGGACGCCATAGCTCCAGATTGTTTCAGGATATTCATCAGCAAAATCGCGCCGAAGATAATACACAGTGTTTCAAAGGCACTTAGGAAACCTGCGATCGTCTGCGCGGTCATCTCTAAAACACCCATGTGCCATACCAGTCCGGCAACCAGGCAGGCCACCAGCCAGGAAAGCGGAAGCGCCTGCTTTGCCGGCTTGTTGAATCCGACCATTAAAACTACGGTCAGCAAGATGGGAAATGCTGCAATGAGAGCATACATGAAAAACTCCTCCTTTTTGAAAGTTCATAAAGTAATCCGGCATTTTTTTATGTCTGCATCATAGCAAAGTGTAAAAAGATAGTCATTTGTCAATCCGGAAGTGTGTCAGAATTATGGTCATCAAATCTGGAATGTATTAATGGATTTCAAAATTGGGAGAAAGAAGACTTGAAATATTCTGAAAATTGTGCAGTTCAAATAAATTGCACAAAAAAATCAACGGCGATTTGGTTGAATATAGATAAAACCTATATTAAAATATGATTAATAGAAAAAAGCGTAAGACAATGTAAGGGTTTTGTGAAAACAAATAATAAGAAAGGATATTGTTTTTTACGGCAGATAAGGAGAGTTGTATATGTCGAATAACATGATTACGAAGGACGCACTGGGAAAGGCATTAAAAGTGTTATTGGAAAAAAAGCCATTATCCAAAATATCTGTGAAGGATATTACGGAATACTGTAATATCAGCAGAAATACGTTTTATTATCATTTTAAGGATAAGTATGAGCTGATCAACTGGATCTTTTACACAGATATGCTGGAAAATGTGAACTCTTTTAATGACCCGTCGAAGCTGACCAACAGTTTTGTGAATGTGTGCAAGTGTCTGTATGCGAACAGGAAATTTTATCTGGCGTGTTTCCAGTATATCGGGCAGAATTCCCTGTATGAGTATCTGAATGAATTTTATTATGAACTCTGGAGGATCAATATTGACGTCCGGTATACGGAGTCTGGCTTTAAGCTGACAGAGACAGAGCTTCATCTGATGGCGAAGATGAAAGCCCATTCTCTGGTCGGGATCATATCTGACTGGGTGAAGGACGGCATGCACGATAATTATATGAGTTATTTTGAACAGGTGCATGCAGTTCTGGAGTTTGAAGCTTCCGGTTATGCAAGACTTTCTGATCAGATGATGCTGGAAAAACAGGAGGGCCAGGCAGGAAAAAAGAATGAAGAAGGGAAGAGTTATTTAAGAGTATGTTAGAAGAAGCAAAATGGATCTATTCCAATCTGGAGGATCGAAACAGGCAGGGAGAGAATCAGCTCATTCCGTTTATCAATTATCAGAAGCCTGCGCCCGAGAGATGTCTGGACATGTTGCTTTCAAAATATCGCGGGGAGCATTATCAGACGGAATTGTTATGGCAAAGCCGCAGAAATCACGGCTTCCTGTACTCCGCAAAAAACTAAGCCAGGCATCCGTCATGCTGATCACGGACGGCGGACTGGTACCGTACGGGAATCCGGACCGGGTTCTCTCTGTCAATGCAGGCGGGTTTTATGAATATCCGATCCGGGGTTGTGCAACCCTGGAGAGAGATAAGTATGAAGTGACCCATCAGGGATATGACAATTCTTTTGTAAAAGAAGATCCCAATCGTCTGGTTCCCGTGGATGTGATGCGGGATCTGGAGCGGGAAGGCATCGTCGGAAAGCTGTATGACAGTTTTCTTACAACAGTAGGCGTGATGGTTTCCACCGGGAAAAGCGTGTCTCTGGGAAGGGAAATAGCGGCTTATGTCAGAACCCTGGATGTAGACGCAGTGATCATCACCTCGGTGTGCGGGACCAGCACAAGGTGCGGAGCCAATATCGGCATGGAGCTTGAGAAAGTGGGAATCCCTGTGGTACAGATTACAAACCTGACAAAAATCGCAATGGATATTGGCGTACGCAGGATCGTAAAAGGAAATAACGTCTGTCATCCTCTGGGAGCGCCGAAACTATCGGATAAAGGGGAGAGAGAATACAGGAGAAAAATCGTCCTGACGGCGTTGGAAGAGCTGAGAATAGAAAGTGTGGATCAAAAGCTGTAGAAGATTTGTTTTCTACAGCTTTTTGTACAGATACGGTATTCGTCATAGAATTAAGCAGACCGAATATTTTGTTTATTGTCTGTTAATTACCTTGTGCATAGAATTAAAGTTAAATATAAAGTGAATTCGGCGGCCTGTAACCAGAGAATTTTAAAGGAAGGAGTACGGAAGAAAACTATGAGCAAAAAATTACAAATCGATTATATCCATGTGAAAAAAGTTGAATTCGGAGCAAAAACCGAATTGAAAGACGGTATCCTGACAGTCAACAAAGAAGAACTGATGGATCTGGCGAAAAGCGAATTGTTTGGAAGCCTGGACATTAAGCTGGCTGTGCCGGGAGAAAGCTGCAGGATCCTCGGAATCCACGATGTGATGCAGCCCCGTTGTAAGGCAGATGCCCCGGAAACTTCGTATCCAGGAATCTGGGGGAAGCTTGCACCCATGGGAGAAGGACGCACAATAGCATTAAAAGGAGTGGTGATCTCCGATATATATTATGCGAAGTGTAATATTAAATATTACCTGGATATGGGAGGAGAATGTGCGAAGTATACACATTTTTCCAAACATTACCATATCATCCTGGATGCGACGCCGGCAGAAGGCGTCAGTGATGCCAGCTATGCGGAAGCGCTGAAATACGCTTCTTTGAGCATTAACGTACATCTGGCAAAACTGGGAATCGACATGACGCCCGATGAGTCTGAAGTCTTTGAACTGGGACCGGTTGGACCGGGACCGGATGGCAAGCCGCTGCCGAAGGTGGCGTATCTGGTGACTCACATGGCGTCCCATGATACCTGGAACTTCCTGGTATATGGACAAAGCGCCATCGGATTCCTGCCCACGATCCTTCAGCCCACGGAGATCCTGGACGGGGCTATGGTATGGAGATACTGGGAGCCTAACTACTATCTGCAGAATGAAGTATATCTGAAAGAATTAATGAGACGTCATGGAAAAGACATTGAGTTTGTAGGATTTGTGATGGCAAACAATGTGATGAAAATTGACGGAAAAGACGCTATGGGAATGATGGCTGCCACCCTGTGCAAAGAGACACTGAAAGCGGATTGCGTAATTGTCAACAAGTCCGGTATGGGGCACTGTCAGCTGGATTCTGCGCTTGCCTATAACTGGGCGGAAAAGATGGGAATGCCCTGTGTTATGAATCTTTCGGCGGTTTCCAATGATAAGCCGGGCGACATGCTGGTTATTTCCGATCCCAAGATCGATGCAGTGGTAAACAGCGGAAGGAATTATGACCTTCATCATCCAAGGGTAGACAGGGTGATCGGCGAAGGAACCAATGTGCCCAGTCTGATGGGAGTCGATGTACAGGGACCGTTTGTTCACACCACAAACTTTGCTTATCAGGGAATCTGGTCACAGCTTGGCGACTGCTATGTGACGACGGATGCAGATTTGCCGGATGTCCCGGAGAAGGAGGCGTAGGATCATGGGAGAAAAAATAAAGGTTGTTCATTATATTAATCAGTTTTATGGAGGATACGGTGGAGAAGATACCGCCAGTATGGGGATTGAAGTGAAAGAAGGTCCGGTTGGACCGGGACTTGCCCTTGCGAAAAATCTTGGAGATGAATATGAGATCGTGGCAACATTTATCTGCGGCGATAACTATATTGCAGAAAACACAGACGCAGTATGCGAAGAGCTTGCAAAAGTGATCGAAAAGTATCAGGCGCAGCTGTTTGTGGCAGGGCCGGGCTTTAATGCCGGACGTTACGGGATCGGCTGCGGCGCAACAACCGCGATGGTGACAGAGAAATTAAAGATCCCGGCGGTAACAGCTCTCTATGCGGAAAACCCGGGGACAGATCTGTACAAAGACCGGTGTTATATTCTTCAGACCGAAAATAATGCGGCAAAGATGCGGCAGGCAGTAAAACAGGTGTCTGAATTTGCTAAGCGTCTGGTAAAAGGAGAACCCATCGGCGACGGTAAAAAGGAAGGATATCACGGCTCCGGGCCGGCGATTGAGATTGATTACAGTGTACCGGCTCCAAAGAGAGCGCTGCGGATGCTGTTAAGCAAATATCATCATGAACCATTTGCGACAGAAGTGATCATGCCCAATCATGAGGAAATTCCGCTGCCTGTTCTTGAGAAACCGGTGGATCAGATCAAGATCGCAGTAGTAACGGATGGCGGACTGGTGCCAAAGGGCAATCCGGATCATCAGGTACCTACAAATTCTAAATATTTCCGGATCTATGACACCAAGGGAGCAGACTCTCTGGATCCGGCGGATTACGAGGTCAGCCATCAGGGATATAATAACGCGTTTGTTCTTCAGGACCCCAACCGTCTGGTGCCGATGGATGCTCTGGAGGAGTTGAAAAAAGAAGGCAAGATCGGAGATGTTTATCCGAAATTCTATTCTACAGCAGGTGTTATGACGCCAATGGAGATGGGAAAGAAATTTGGAGAAGATATCGCAAAAGATATGAAGGAACACGGCATTGACGCCGCAATCCTGACGTCCACCTGAGGTACCAGCTCTCGCTGCGGTGCAGTGATGACAAAAGAGATTGAAAGGGCAGGTATCCCGATCGTCCATGTAACCAATTTGACAAAGATATCAGAAGGCATCGGTACACACAGAATTCTGCGCGGAAACAGCGTGCTTCATGTATTTGGCAACCCGTCGCTTCCGCATGAACAGGAAGTGGAGTACCGGAAAGGTATGGTGGAAGAGGCGCTGGAAATGCTGACGGAGAAACCGGAAGAAGGGCAGCAGGCGCTGATCCATGAATAGGAAAGGATAACATGATACAGCAGTACAGTGGAATACAGGCATATATTTTGAGAATCAGGCGAAGATTGCATCAGATTCCGGAAATCGGGCTGAACCTTCCTAAAACCGCTTCTTTTATTCAGAGAGAACTGGAGGCGCTTCAGATTCCTTATGTTCTGTCCGAGAGGGACAGCGGGATCATGGCGGTGATCAAGGGAGATTATCCGGGAAAGACGGTCGCATTTCGGGCGGATATGGATGCACTTCAGCTGGAAGAAGAAAATACTGTGGACTACTGTTCCCTGCATAAAGGTTGTATGCATGCGTGCGGACACGACGCGCATATGGCAATGCTGCTTGGGACGGCAAGGCTTCTGATGACCTGGCGGCACAGTATGCACGGCACAGTCCGCCTGATCTTTCAGCCGGGCGAGGAGACGGCCAGAGGAGCCGCTCTTGCGATCCAGGATGGATTTGTGGATCGTGTGGACGCGATTTTCGGCCTCCACATCGGGACTTTGTTTGGAAAAGAGATCCCCTGCGGGCAGTTTGTGGCTGCCCGCGGGTGCTGCATGGCTTCCTATGACCATTTCATTTTAAAAGTGAAGGGAAAATCCTGTCACGGATCCAATCCGGAAAAGGGGACAGATCCGATCCAGATCGCTGCTCATATGATCCTGGCTCTTCAGACCATTCAGACAAGAGAATTAAGTGGAACAACCGCCAGTGTGATCACGGTGGGCAAAGTGACCGGTGGATTTGAATATAACGTCATCCCGGACGAGGTGCTGATTGAAGGGACCACCCGGGCGCTGAATGAAGAAGTGCGTGTTTATCTGGCGGAAAGGATCCGGCAGATCGCGGAAGCAACCGCGCAGACATTTGGCGGAACCTGTGAGACAAAGATTCTCTGGGGCGCTCCGCCGGTAGTGAATGATCCCAGGATGGCCCGCCTGGCGGCAGATGCAATAGCGGAGCTGTTAGGCGAGGAGAAAGTGAGCATGGAGATGGAGGCTCCCTGTATGGCAGGGGAAGATTTTGCCAATTATCTGGGCAGGGTGCCGGGGGCATTTCTGTATCTGAGCTCTTCCAATCCCAGGAAGGGTACGGATCGTCCCCATCATAGCTCAGGGTTTAATATTGATGAAGAGGTGTTATGGGAGGGGGCGGCAGCATTTGACAGGATTGCCAGAAAGATGCTGCAAAGATAAATACATGGATACCACACAGTTATATTCAGAAAAAGAAATATACCGGCCTTTCTGGGAACGAAACAGCGCGTTCCTGGAAGTGGAGACAGGGTGCAGCTGGCACAGATGTGCTTTCTGCGATTTTGCCAGGGATTCCTTTTCTTTGTTTCCGATCGATGAGATCCAGAAGAAAATCGAATTGCTGGCTCCTTATGTTCGGGAGAAAAAAAGTATCTTTTTGCTGGGAGAGAATCCCCTGGTGATGCCGACACAGAAACTTCTTTTGATTTTTCAGTCCATCCGAAAGCATATGCCCTGGATGGAGCAGATCAACATGTATGCCAGATTTGATGATGTACTGAAAAAGGCGCCGAAAGAAATCATGTTATTGCGAAAAAACGGGTTGCATAGTCTGTATCTGGGGCTGGAGTCCGGAAACGATGAAGTTCTTAAGTTGATGTCCAAGGGAGAAACTGCTTCACAGGCAGTGGAGGCCTGCAGCATCCTGCGGGCAGCCGGTGTGGAGATTGGATTAAGCGCGATCACAGGCCTTGGAGGAAAAGAACGGTCCTTTTCTCACGCCAAAGATACGGCAGAGATTTTGAATAGCATACGACCTGGGAAGATATGGATGATGGGGCTTCTGGTGTGGCCGGATACGCCCCTTGCGACATTGGTAGACCAGGGGAAATTTCACCCCCTGACACAGAAGGAAAAGGCGGAGGAAGAGATTCTGCTGTTGTCCGGCCTGGAACATTTTGACTGTATCTTTGCGGATACAACAGTGATGGGAAAGTATACGCTGATCGGTCAGCTGGCAACTGAAAAAGAACGGATGATCCAGTGGCTTCATGAGCTGGAGTGTGGTTAAGTCTGGCGATTTCCGGAATATAAATCGTACTATTTGTTAAAAAAAGCGACAAATCGAAAAAGTGTTGAAAATGAGTACACATCCGGAAGTTTGTCAGATTTCTTTTGTGTAAAAATATAGTATATTCAAACTAAGATATTTGGTGGATTTTGTTAATCTAAATGTATTTTGTTCAGGCGGAACAATACAAAATATCCAAAATTATTTTTTTAAAGGAGGAAATACTATGGGACTCGACAAATTTAGGATTCGTGACGATGCAAAATGGGGACATCCGGAACTGGAAGTTTCTTATTCCCTGATGGGGCAGTCGGTGGGATATTCAGAAGTCCTGCTCAATGACGACCTGTCTTTTGAGGAACGGCAGGAGTTTGCAGCACATGCAGAAGACGGATTTAAGGATTATCTTCCGGATTATGACTGGTCCCGCGTAACAGAGTATGAGGCTCCTGGCTGTATTGATGAGCCGGACGCTCCGCCAGTGAAGATGTTAGTGGCCAACCCCAAAGAGAAATGGAGTTATAAGAGAAACAGCCCCTGTATCCTGATTATTCCGGGAGGCGGACTTACCACATGTTTCCGGTTTACTGCCGATATTGAGAACTGGGCGGATAAGTTCGGCGTGCCGGTTGCAACACTGACGTATCGTACCCTTTGCCAGGGAGCGCAGTATCCGGCGCCGGTTAATGACTGTGAAGCTGCATACAATTTCCTGGTTGAACATGCCAAAGAGCTGAATATCAGCCCCAATAAGATCGTTCTTCACGGAAACAGCTCCGGCGGACATCTGTCACTGGCTCTTTGCCACAGGTTAAAGAAACGTGGCATTACCCCACGCGGATGTATGGTATGGGTGCCGATCATTGATGACCGTCCGATGCCGCAGTATCGTTCTCTGAGGATTAATTCTGCTTTCTGGGGCGGCTCTGATGCAGCACAGTCCGCAAGGCAGTATCTTGGAAAATTGAATAACTGTGTGGATGTTCCGGCAGAAGCATTCCCGGGACGTGCAACAGTAGAAGAGTGTGTAGGACTTCCGCCTACATTCATCCATGCAATGATCAATGACAACGGACTGGATCAGACTTCCGAGTATATCAGCAAGCTGGCGGCAGCAGGCGTTTACTGTGAGATGCATGCATGGGGCGGCAGCCAGCACTGTTCACTGACTACGTCTGCAAATGTGTTGGATAAGGACGATCCGGATGCAGAATATGCACAGCTCTTTAACAAGGTCTGCGAAAAAGAGATCCGGGATATGTTTGAATATGATCTTAGAAGACCGTGGACAGTAGAAGAATTTAACGAACCCGATTAAACCGACAGGAGGAAATTAGAAATGGTTGAATTTTATGAATATGAGGGCCTGGGATATATTGTAGATCCGGAGAGTGATACCAAACAGGTATTTATTCCCTCTCCGCCGACGATGACAACAGTAAAGACCAATCCGCGTCCGGGTATTATCTATATCACCGGCGGAAAGGTAAAGGAAGGCTACGAGAAGTTAGAGGATCTGAAAAACTATGCGGAAGAAAATAAGGTAATGATCATTTGCCCAGCTTCCCTGGATCCGGAAGAGATTGCAGAGACTTACAAATATGTGACAACAAAATATAAAGTTTTGAATGTCAAGAGAGATGAACTTTCCGTACAGGGCGACCCTGATACTATGGAGGCGGCACAGGAGGCTGTCGACTATCTGGTTGACGAGTGTGACGCAGATGTGGATGATGCAGAGGAATTCTCCCTATAATTTCTGGTTCTAGATAGGAAATGGAGGATTGCAGGAAGGTGTAATCCTCCATTTCTGGATGATTTTAAGTAAGGAGGAAATAGAGTATGTGGGCAAAATTTGAAGGCGATCGCAATAAAGACGGGATCATCGTAGAAGAAGGACGTATGATCGATATTACAGATCCCAAATGGGGACATCCGGACGGACGTGATTTCTGGGATCTGGATCCAAAGCTGAATGAAGGAACTGCTATGCTTTACAGCCCGTCTGTTCCGCAGGAAGAGAAGCTTGCGGCAGGAACGGCAAGACAGAAAGCGTATATGGAACAGTGGTGGTCCAGTGAACATACCTGTGATATTGAGAAATATGAAGCTCCGGGCTGTGAAGAAGAGCCGGATACACCGGTAGAAGTATGGGTGGTAAAACCGCATAATCTGAAGAAGAGAAAGAACCGTGTTCTGTTCTATGTAGTAGGCGGCGGTCTGACCGGACTGAACCCCAATGCCTATCCGATCGAGAGAATGTGTGAAGAACATAAATGTGTAGGAATCGTGCCGATCTATCGGCTGTCCTGGCAGGCACAGTATCCGGCGGCCATCAATGATCTTCACGCTGCCTATAAATGGATGTATGAAAATGCAGATGAACTGGGGATCCATAACGATAAAGTGGTTATGAGCGGATCCTCCACAGGCGGACATCTGTGCCTGGCTTCTGCATTCCGGTTAAAGAGATATGGTTACAGCCCCAGAGGCATCGTGGTTGTCAGCGCGCAGACAGATGACCGTGAAAAGGACGGCGATTCCCTGTATACCGGTATGTGGGACGCAGTAGAACAGCACGACGGACTTGCAAACTGGCTGGGAAGAAACTTTGCTTCCAACAGAGTCGGCCCTGAGGCCCTTCCGAACCACGCGACAGTAGAGGACTGCATCGGATTTCCACCTACCTTCATGTATCAGGCGGAGATGGATCCGGATATCCTTCCCAATGTGGAATTTTATACCAAGCTTCTGAAGGCCCACAGTTTTGTGGAATATCATGTATATGGCGGCGCGCATCACTCCAATGGAATCTGGGCTGTGATCAAGAACTGCGGAGAGCCCAATGAATATTCTACGAGAGCATCGATCAGCTTTGAGAGCAATATTGAAGACTGCTTCAAATATGATCTTCGCCGTCCGTGGGTGGTAGAAGATTATAAAGCCGCATTTAAGAGACGCTTTGGAGAGTAAAAGGGAAGAAAGAGGTGCAGAAGAATGAATGTTGATTTCTATGAATATGACGGACTTGGTTATGTGGTAGATCCGGAAAGCGATACCAAAGTGGTGACCGTAATTCTGATCGGAAAACAGACGGTAAAGGCGAATCCCAGACCTGCAGTCATTTATGTGACGGGTGGAAAGATTGATGAGTCTTATGAAAAACTGGAAGAGTTGAAGAAATATTGTGCAGACAACAAGGTAGTATTTATCTGTCCGAAGGCAACCGATGCCGAAGAACTGGGTAAGACCTATCAGTATGCACTGGATAAGTTTAAAGATCTGAACATCGTCAAAGAAGAAATATCCATCAAAGCAGATTCAGAACATCTGGATGCAGCGCAGGAACTGGTGGAATATGTTCTGGATGAGTTTGACGACGAGCTGGACGAGGCAGAAGAGTTCAGCCTGTAAAGAAGAATGGCGCCCCTTTCCCTCCCGGACGGCGGTTTGTCTGCGAAGTACAGACGCCGCTTCCGGGAGGGATTTCCTTTTTGTTTTCTATTGTATTTTGCGGAATTTTGGGCCCCATCAATTTCAGCCGTCCGGCTGTATAAAAGTCCCTGAGCTGATCTACATAGCGCAGGGCCTTGCCTTCCGGCATATCGTGGATCACGATCTCAAAGATCCCGTTAAACATGCCGCTGGCAATGATATGGCACATCTGTTCATCTAACTCTGGGATCTCCCGCCCAAGGCGGCGGAGGACGTCCATATATTTCAGTGTATATTCCACTTCCACCTCCACCATGTTATGGACAAAATGTTCATAGCTGGTGCCTTCTGACCGGCAAAGCAGCAGCTTTACCGGTTCCCGGTGCCGGC
>PPYE01433198.1_pt1 | contig 18960 bp, 19 predicted proteins | sample 1559881 | NCBI WGS metagenome assembly PPYE01 (sample SAMN08240022, study PRJNA423297) | Human gut metagenome, whole genome shotgun sequencing project. | reverse complement strand
GGCCTAACTTCACCATTCGAGTGCTGAGTTCTTCGACCACAACCTCTATGCCACCTTCCCTGCCAAATCTCTTATGGCCTCCTGTTGTCAAGTAAGGGACAAAATTTTATTGGTGTTTTTTCTAATGAAGAGCGGCGTCACCCTCAAAAATGAGCAAAAAAATAGGGCCTCTGATTGCTCAAAGGTCCTGTTGGCACAGTATCTCTTATTCTTCCGTGTAAATGACTGCCTGGGTCAAATCAAATTCAACCAGGCGATAGTCCTTTTGGAGTTCTCCAAAAACACGATATGTTTTATCTCTTTCCCATGCGCAGCATTCGGACAGCATTTTAGACAAGGGAAAACTTGAAATCGGGAAAGCCCAGGTTTTCGGTTCATATCGGGGAACCACAAAACTTTCCGGCATTCGCCTGGCGCACGCCTGCACCGCCAGATGCTTTTTTTCTAGGTTAAAGAGCAGTCGGATATATTTGGGCTCGTCTAATGCCAGGATTGTCGAATGAAAAATATAAACTCTATTACTTTGAAGTTCAAACGATATTCCGGGCATACTGCTATTCATTTGCTCGCCTCCCGGAAGAGGGCGCACTATCCCCTTTATGATCGGAAAGTACATTGAATTCCGCATATCCATCTTTTATATCAATTTGCAATGCCCGGCTATGTTCCTCCACCGGCAAACCAAAAGAATCACGCCAGTCAGCCGGATAATATGCCTTTCTTTCACACATGGAGACCGGGGTATGATCACCGTGAGAAGTCAGATCAACGCCTTCCATAATCATTTTCTCTACATTTTCCGTTTCTTTTGAGGTCCTTGCCTGTGCGCCTTCTTTTTTAGCCTCTGCTTTTCGCACATCCAAAAAAATCTCAGTCTCCAAAAGGTCAAAGATGTAAAGCATTTCATCGTCATATACAATTTTGTGCCCCAGAATTTTATATCGGCAAGCAGTATTCCATCCCATCAGCTCATACATCTTTGCGGAGAATATCTTACTGGTCACCTTACGGCTTTTGCGCTTATCCGTTTTTGCGATGCACCAGCGGAGCGCATCTTTATCATTCTCATCGCATTTACGGACAACCATCTTTTTAGTGTCTGGATTTACAAGTATCTGGATATATACGGCATCCTCCATCCCTGCAATACAAGCCGTATTGAACGTAATGCTGTCGCGCCGGATCACGACGGATGGTTCCCTTAAATGAGCAAACAACTCCCTGCGAACGACCTGATAACCGTCATATGTAAAATTTACCTGCAATTCTAATGCTTTCTGATCAACGGCTGTTTCTTCTTCATTCTGCCGAAAGTCATTTGGTTCCATTATCCAGTACACCTCATTTTCTCAATCATATTTTTTGCTTCATCCATCAAATCTTCAAGCACATGGTTATTCAGTATTTGAAGTCCATCAACTGTCCGGGCCGGGCGCAGAATATCCCAGGCCCCATAATATGGTATTCTTTGCAGCACAAGGAAGCTGTCTCCTTCTGCATCGTCCCCAAAAGAGTCCACCCATGCGCAAGGATACAAAATCCTTGTCACACGTTTATCCTTGTCCTCTGTATTTTTTTCGATTTCTGCGCTTTCATCTGGCGAATCGGTTCTATCTTCCAAACGCTTTTGACCTCCAAAATCTATAGAAGCGGCGGTACCTTTCTGTTCTGTCACAGTTGCAATTACCTCTGGCTGTACCAGATCAAAGAATAGAATCTGTTCATTGTCCTGTTTGTGATATTCGCCGCGGAAACGATAGCGGTATTGGCCATTCCAGCCCATAAAGTTGTAAAGCGGCGTTGCAAATCCAGCGCAGCTTTTGGGCAGAACAATCCATCTTCCCTCTTTCACCGTCCCCCAGCGTATCGCATTGACAGATTCCGCTAAACAAGGCCGTATAGCGATGCACTTTTCGATGGAGTTAAAAAGCAGTTCGACATACTCTACGTTTTCAAACTTTTTCAAGCAAGCCGTATTGAATGTAAGCCGATTTGCAGAAATCGTCATGGCAGGGTCTTGCCTGGTGGAAAAGAACTGCGCCCTCGCAATCTGATACCCAGACAAATCAAAATGCGTTTTGTACCTGGGATGTTCCTTCTTTGCCGAAGAAACCTGTCCGACATCGCTATAAGCGCTTTCCGATGCCTTTTTATAGTCCTCGTCTGTGAATCCAGTCCATGTGCGGTTCACTGAGACATAACCCCGCAATGCCCCTCCGTCCACCACTCTTAATTCAGGCAGCGCATACCCATGCTTTCTATATTTATGGACTGCCAGTAATTTTTGCGCAGCTTCAAAGATTTCATGACTGACAATGCCTTCATGATGGTTGCCTTGTTTGTATTGATTTCGATCATGCCGGTTCTTCTTTACTTTATGATCCAGGTAATTGGGGGTATATGTTTTGCGGCTCAGTACATCGCCGCAATGGCGCTCATTCTTATGTACTGTGTTAAGCCGCTAGACCGTGATGCTGTTCTGAAAGCAGCTCGAGAAACCGGTCACATTGTCACACTGGAAGAGCACAGCGTGATCGGCGGATTGGGGTCGCTTGTTTGTCAAACTGTAGCGCAGTCCCTCCCCTGCCCTGTACGTTGTTTGGCACTTCCTGACGATGTTCCCGTCGCAGGCACAGCCAAGGAAGTCCTATCCTATTATGGCCTAGAAAAGAACAATGTAGCCAAAGTCTGTCAGAATATGCTGTCTGATCATCGTTGATTTCTAAATGGGAGGCATCGCTATGATACGCGCCACTTATCCGCTGTGGACTCCAGAAGAATATCACTGGCCAGCCGCGGGAGGCTTTATTTCATCCTTAACCGCCTATTTGCATGAGGACAATCAGCCGCGTCCCTCTATAATTGTAGTTCCAGGTGGAGCCTATTGCTTCGTAGCTCCCGGGGAAGGTGAGCCTGTAGCAGATGTTTTTTTCGAAAAAGGCTACCAGACTTTTGTTGTCATTTATACAACCAATCCTTGCTATCGCCAACCGCTTGGCTATCAGCCGATTCAAGATCTGGCCCGTGCTGTTGCAATGATTCGTAGGCACGAAAAAGAATGGCATGTTCAAGCTAACCATATTGCTGTCTGCGGCTTTTCAGCCGGTGGACATCTGGCTGGCAGTCTTGCTGTACATTGGAACGCCGCCTTTCTACCTGCAGATTTACGCGGACCACTATGCCGTCCAGATGCTGCTATTCTGTGCTACCCCGTAGTCTCTATGGGGAAATATGCTCACGCTGACTCACGTCGGGCACTTTTGGGGGACCAATATACTTCTGAACAAGCTCAGGAAATGAGCATTGAACTGAATGTACGAAGCGATACGCCCGCCTATGTTTTTCTGGCATACTCGCAATGACGCTTCTGTTCCGATGCAAAACAGTTTACTATTGGAGCACGCCTTATGGGAAAAAGGTGTTTTTCACGAAATGCATTTGTTTGCCAACGGTGCGCACGGTGCCACACTGGCCAATGAGCGTTGGAAACAGGATGATAATGGGCAATTGGATACAGAGGTTCAATATTATGCTACTGGGCGATATGAACTAACCGAGGGTGGCGCTAAGGAGATGCACCCCAACCTTGATTTGACAAAGTTCACCAGCGTAGAGGAATGGATTCAAGATTGCAAACGCCGGCGCGCTCTTAACGTTGCCAATCGACGTACCAATGCATCCATCGCAATGTGGCCACAATTAGCAGATTTGTTCTTGCAGCAGTTGTGGCAATAAACACGTTCCCCCGAGAGGCTCATTCTGTACGAGCATAAGAATCGCACTAAGAGGGGAATAGCAAGGCCTAGAAAGGCGAAGAACAAGGACGCGTTGCAGAATCACCATCTGCAGCGCGCCTACTTTTTTGCAACAAACAGCGAAAAATAGCCATCCAGAGCCATGCAAAAAGCGGCCGCAGTGAGCCATATAGCTATTCCCGCTTTCGTGGGCACTTTGCTTGCTCATTTGCTGTACATCCACTTTGAAAATAGTATCAGATTGCCACATGAGCCATCTTATACAGGGGGCATCCACTCGGCCGGCAGGGTGGCTCAAAATTGCGGTAGGAAGATTACCGCAGCAGATTTTGTACTCTTAATGATAAATTATGTTGCTATTTAGATTTACTTTGGATAATCAGAAATTTTGTTTCCAATAGCCGGAATATTTATAGCCAATAGATAAACCTTCTGATGCTTCCGAATCAAGCGTCGGATCATGATAAAAACTGTTTTTAGAGGAAACGATAGCAATATTGCAGATTTTCCTCCCAATAATTTATAAAGAGTTTTGAATCTATTATATCCTTTGGGCTTATCTGCAGGACGGCTTAACGAGTGGTTAAACGTGATTTCTTCCTCGAAACTTCTCACTTGATATTTAAGATCGTCATTCACTAAATCCCATAACGTTGCGCCTTTTTTTGTGTTTACGGCAACAAAGTTTACACCGTTTTCTATGTCGTAACCGTTTTTGAGGCCCCAAAAGTCCCCGATCGTAATGTCACCCATTCTTTCTTTGCCGGCATATTTACAAGAATAACAGTTTTCTCGAAACAAATATCCTTCAACAAAACCATTATACCAATAGCTGGCTCTGTATGGTGTTGAGAATATACATTTCCCATTTTCATCACAGCACCGCAGGCAATATCGATTATTGTCACGGAATGTTATTTTAGAAGCGTTTTTATCTGTTTCTAGTTGGAGACCATTTTTAAAGCAATCCAATGACGTCACACCGTGGCATAAAATATCGATTAGAATTAGATTATCCGGTATTGTTTTGAAATACTGTTTTAGTCCTGCAATTTGGCAAGGAGTCCCCACGAATACAATAGGAAAATTGTGCTGCATGTCGAGAGCAATCTGCTTATACACATTATTGAGATGGCTATGGACATATTTTGAGCCTTGTATTTTTTGTACATCATTGTATGATGCTACGCGAATATGTTGTACTTCCTCTTCATCAAACGCTGCCCCATATACAACACCGCCACGCGCTATAATCTTATATGCGATGAGAGTTGCAAAGCCGCCCGATGTAGATAAACGTCTAATATCTTTATTCTTGCTAAATGCGGCATAAACAAATTGTGGCAAATTTGTTTCGACAGCATTCACAGCCGGACAAACACTAAGGCATTTGCCGCATTTGATGCATTTTCCTTCATTGATGTGTGGATACAGAGAGCCTTCTCTACTTTTTTCCATAGTAATGCAGTTCATTGGACACGCATTTACACAAGAAAAGCACGCACAGCACTGATTCTTTTGCACAATTGCAATTGTATTATTCATTTTTGTGCTCCTCTAGAAATATGTACGCGACAGTGAAAAATTAAATTGTAGGAGAAATTGCCGTTACTCTTATAGATTACTAATCAACCAATTCAACGATGATTTTCTCATCTTTTCTAATGCGCTGTCTGCCTGCTCCCACTGCGCTTCGCTTATATCAGTGTCTGCATTATTGGGTTCCCATCGATTTCGAAGCCCCACAGCGTCAAGGAACTCCAAGATTCTGTTATTTTGTTCCGGCCGCATAGGATCTTTCTCCAGAACAACAAACGGCGTATGACACAATATGGAAATGACGGTAGCATGGAAAGAATCTGTAATCACAACGTCAGCACTTTTTATGTAGCTTACAAATTTCCAGGGATCCACATCCCAGTCAGCAACCGATTCAAGAGGTTTATCCGCTGAATAATCGCTTCCAACATTAATAACTGCGTGAACCTGCAAATTCTGCTTTTGCGCCTCGGATAGAGCAAAGGCACGGTGTTCTCTCTTACCACCCAAAAAATAGCAAAATACAAAAGGCGGAGAGACAATGTCTTTTGTACCTTGTAATAAGGCGTTTCGCCCAAGAAGAATAACAGGGTCAACAACGGTAGTCACTGACTTGCAGGCGATAGCTTCCAATTGCGCTCGGCATTTTCTGTCACGGATCGAAATTGCTTTAAATCTGCTTAGTGCTTGTTGATACACCGGTTCATCAGCAGACGGGATCTGACCCACACTCAAGCTAGATCCGTAAGATATTTTTCTTCCATCGGGGGCCCATTGCAAAAGATAGACAGGATCTAATGATATCGGGTTCCAAATTTGGTCACTACCTGCAAGAACAACATCATAATTTTGTGCAATTTGGCTTAGCTCTTCATTGTCCTGAACATTATGATCAGAGGCAAACACAAAATTGCTCAAAATAAAACTGTGGAAGGCATTTTCACGTTCTTGAAAAAGAGCTTTCTTATTATTGTAAACCTTTTTGTCTCGCAAATATCCCAGTTTTGAAAGGTAAGTCGTTGGAACAAACAGCTTTTTCCACCTACCATTTTGTTTTCTGCGGCAAGGTGTATGTGGCAACAGGTCACATTTATAATTCCACCCCTGCGGTTTCTCCATTAAACCAGTTATAGATGGATCCTCTATCACACTTTTTAGTGCATATGCTTGCAATGCAGTGCCATAATTATAGTTGGCATACCATGTAACCAGTAATACGCTTTTCATTCAATTCCCCCTAATGTTTTTCAGCGGGCTGCAAAAAAGTCAACTTAATTATGCATTTTACCTTTTAGATAAACGGTAACCTTTTTGATATCATCAAAATAGATAATCATAATGAGTACAAAGGCAAACAATTCAAAGGCATACAAAAAAATAGAATTGTTAAAATATAACACAAAACACTGAAGAATGAGCACTAGATAAGAAATTATGTCTCTTATCAGCCGGATTTCGATTTTGACAACCTTTTTCGCTGCATTTAGCCTAGTTGCCCATACCAAGACATATGAAATCAAAGTGGCAATCGCAGCCCCCACCGGCCCCATAAACATCACGAGAATGAAATTCAATATGGTGTTCACACTCGCACCAACTACCGTTGTCCTGGCAATCACCTTTGAATTTTTAACTGCGGTAAAGACTCCACCCAGTAGGCCAGATAGTGAGCCGAATACAACTGACATCATTAAAAAGGGAGCGTACTGCCATGCCATATAAAACTCATTAGCAAATAGAATATGAGCAATGATTTTATCACCCGCAATTAGCAGGGAGCACAAAATAACCATCCCGCAATTGTAATAGGTATAAGTCGTTGAATATAATGAACTTCCACCTTCATCTAATTCCTTTACTGCTGACAAAGTCCACGCCTGATTAAATATGGTTTGAAACATTGTCAACAAGGAAGGTATTTTATATGCTACTGAATATATTCCGTTTGCTGCCGTGCCGCATAACCAAGTAACAACGTAGCGATCGGAGACATTGTTGATCCACCACCCTATTTGATTAAAGATGAGTGGTGCACTATATTTCTCCATTTCCTTCTCTAATTGTTTAGAAGTTGATATTTTAACGTATTTCCAAATTTCTAAACGAACAACAAGGAAAGTAATTGTTACAGCAAAGGCGGAGCAATTAGCGATAAAGTACCCCTCTAATCCCAAAGGAAAAATAAGCAGCAATAGGATATTTAATGCAATCGTTGCTATTGAGCTAAGAATACCCGAAATTGCAACATCTGTTATTTTCTCAAGGCCACGAGCAAATTGTGTTAAAATATCAGACAGCAGACACAGAAAGTAGTATATCAAAAAAAACAACGGATACTGATTAAATAGTGGTACAACATCGATTATAGCATTTAGAGCAATTAGCATCGTAACGCACAGGCAGGCCCGGACATAAAACTTCATACTGATGGAAAGCACTGCACCAGGCTCTTTCTGCCTATCAAGCGTATATCTTAATGTTGCATCAGATACGCAGACGGACAGCAAAGGTATTAGTAGGAATGCCGTTGTAGTGTACAAATCATATGTACCATATTCTTCGGTTGAAAGTGCCGAGGTGTATAAAGGGACTAATAAAAAGGAAAGTATTTTGCTGGAAAAATTACTGATTGTCATTAGTCCTATATTTTTTAGCAAATATCGATATTTTCCACCCATAGAGTACCTCTTATTCCGTTCTAATACGATTTCTCTGATTTACTCGCTTTATATTAATTATATTGGGATTTGCTAATTCCGTCTGCACCCCGGAAACAATCGCTAATGCAATAAACCCTATTACACCAGAAGAAGCCGACAAAATAGCGGATCCAACAGCATGAATTATGTACGAAATGAAATTTGCATACATAAACGCTTTTTGATCAGCGGGTGCCATAACCATATTTTGAAACGAGTAAAAAATTCGTAGATAGACCAAACAATAGAGTATAAAGCCTATCCATCCAAATTGCCCAATTGCCATTGGCCAAAACGTATCGCTTAAGAAGGAACGATCTTCAACACTCATACCAAAAAGATGGCTAAATCCGTATTCATAATATAGCGGCGAATATATTCGGGCAGCTTGATCCGAGCCAAAAGTAGCAAAACCAGATCCAAATGGAAAAAATCTGTTTGCCGTTACGCCACCATAGTAAAAAAACAGGTATCTTGGTGCATCTTCGTTCATCAAATAGGTTTCGATTTGATACGAACCAACAAACACAATCGCAATCGCCATAATAACAATCGTACGGAATTTCAATTCAGATCTTTTACTGAAGTAATAATAGAGAAATAAAAATAGTAATGCGAATATCAGTGGAGAGCTTTTTGTTGCAAGAAGCAAGCTGATACAACCCATCACATAATAATACCTTTTATTACGTATTTTCTGGTTGAGCGTCAATACAGCAAACATGACAAGTGTTACTGCCAAGAATTGAAAGCTCATAGGAAAAATAAATCGAAAGCCTCTTATTCCATATCTTTCTGTTCCTGTCATACCTATATTCACAAATTGTGATACTATTGCACAAGCAAATGCAATTACGAGATATATTTGTGCTATCGGAGTGAAAATATCTACAATAGACTGTCTTGCCGAAGTATTTATGTAGTTTTTTGCCGCAAAATAAATCCACAAAACTTTTGACTCAGCAATAATGTCGACAGCGATAGAAAACACAGGCGCATAGATACCACTATGTATATTGGATATGATGCCAATACCGATCACAAGTAACAATATTAAAATACTTATAAAATCGTAGCGACTGAGTTTTTTTAAGACAGCACATATTACTATGTAAGCAAAAGCAACTAAACATAGTACTTCGTCAAAATAACTGCGTCCACCTCTTAGTTCAAAAAATATTAGAAGTGCCAAAATTATTGTTACTACGCAGGCACGACTATCATACTTTCTTCGGCCAACCACAATTTTCGTCATAATGCAATCACTTTCGCAAATATTAGTTTCCTGCTATTTCAGAAAGATGATTTGCTGTGCAATCATCTTGGATTTTATCAAATTTATATGTCAACTTATGTACCGTAGTTAGTGCTTTAATTTGCTCTATTCTTGTCAGATTGTATGGTTTCATTAATTCTTCCATGAGCAGATGATTGTCTATCTGACTAAAGTACGGAATTTTCTCCCATAATTCAGGATAATGGTCACATACCATCCGAAAGAACATATGTAACAAGAAATAATTTTTAATATACTTGTACTTACTCCAGTATATATACAAAAGTCTCCTTGTCTCAACCAGTAACAAATGGTTTGGATAACTACTATAAATCAGCCAACTGGCCATGTTGATCATGTCCAAATTCATCCAACCATTGCGATAAACAAAGAAATCATTTTGTGTAATATATTTTGGTAATGGTCCTGTTAACATGGTCGTGGCATCCAACCAAAGCCCGCCATAGCGAATAAGCAGTTCAAGCCTCAAAAGATCCGAAAAATGTGTGTTTGATATGATTCCTTTCTTCCATTTTTTAATGATATAATCTGGGAAAGTCACATATCTTTCATAATTTTCCGAAGTAATAATGACAATTTCTTTGTCATGCAGCCAGTACTGTATGGATTGATAACATTCCTTCACAACCTGAGGTGCATTTTCCATTCCCTGCAGCCAACAGACCCAAACGTAGTCCTTTTGGACTTGCTTCTGCTCAAATTGTGGAGCATACACATTTTTAGGCAGTTTCGAAAGGTCTGGGCCAAACTTCTTTTGAAGCCAATGGTAGGATTTATACATCGAGACTAAACCTGCTAGATACTTATCCGCAAAGCCCATTTTAATAAGGCCATAGCCAAATGTATCGCTCAACAACGTGTGTGATTCTAAACTTTTTTTGATCAATCGCTTGTAATCAAACATTATGATTTCCTCTTATTTTCAGTGCTTTTGCCGGTTCAAACCAAAACAGAAGCCACCATTTTTTTAAGGCCACTTCGTACACCAGCGCCGGTAAAATGAAGCTAGCTACCAGTCCGGCGCAAATATGGACTGGCAAAGCATTGATTCCGATTTTTAGAAGCAACGTACGCAATGCAGCAGCTGCAATTGTGTGCATTAGATAAACAGGCATAAAATATTTACTTAATTTCCGAGTAATTTTCTCCCCGCGATTGTCCATTACTTTGCAGAAAAGGCAAACAAATGCATAGACAAAATTTGCGCCAACCAGAAACTGAACTCCGCCAGACGTATTTGTTTGCCAATAAAAAATGGCAGAAGTAATTATACCGATTGCGAAGCAAATCGCCATTATGTATCGGTTTAAGATGCTCCGGCAATAGTCTGGATTTGTCAACAGCATACCAAAAGCAAACCAGACCGCATTGCTTGCAACCTTACCAATAATATCCGGAAACTGAAAGGGCCACGGAATACAAGCATAGACAATTTTTACAAAAAGCGAAATACAAAATGTCTTCAATAAATTTTCTTTATGTTTTTGCCTTGGAATCAAGCAAAAAATGAAAAATAGTGTGTACAAATACCAATAAGGTGCAATCGGCTCCCAAAAAACCGTACGAAGGATTGGCGTTGCCTGATTGTTGACCGAGTCAGCAAACACAATTTTCAGTGCAAGTGTTATCAAAGAAAAAACAAAGTATGGAACTCCCAGTGACAACGCTTTATTTTTAATGTTTTCCCAGTGCGAAGCCCAAGAATAATCTGTTTGCTTGCGCTGATACAGATAGCCACTGCACACAAAGAACAACGGGACATGAAATGCATAAACCATTTGCACCGGATAGCAGTAGTAAAGTGCATCCGATGAAAGCCATCCAGCAGATGCCAGCGACATATAAAAGTGTCCTAAAACAACCAATACGCAGGCAAACAATTTTAGACTGTCTATCCATACAATTCTCGCCTTTGCACGTTCTGTCATCACAAAGTATCTCCATCTGACATTTTTTTAGCGTACTGGACCATCTGCTCCACTGTACAGGGTTCGCGTAAGCCGTATTCAATATAAGGCTGGCTAAACTGCTTTGCCTTTTTCTTGGACTCAGCATAGCTGCCGATCACCTTGGCTGGCACTCCGGCAACAACACTGCCGCTGGGGACATCTTTGGTAACAATTGCTCCGGCTGCTATAATACAGTTATCCCCTATGGTCACCCCAAAATTGATGATCGCATCCGCACCAATATAAACGTTATTGCCGATTTCCACCTTCCCATATCGGCAGAGATAGGTGTCTGTCTTTTCCTCGTGATTAAAAACAGTATTCAATGCTGAATGCGTAACAATTCTGACCCCTGCAGAAATCGCAACATTATTGTGGAAATGGACCAGAAACGGCTCTGCCGGTAAAATGTTGGACTGATAATAGCAGTTCTCTCCAATCTCGGCAAAAAAGTGGTGCCGTTTCATATATGCCATCTTCTTCCACCCATCCCGAATAGACAACATTCTGATTTGACGCCAATACCGCCTGAATTTATCGTATGTCGTATATAGACTCATTGGACAACCTCATTTCTTGTATGCCAACATCCCTTTGACGTTGAACACGATTCTTTCCCACGTGATTTTTTTACGATTAAACCAAATACTTTTTGCGTAATAGCGGAGCTTGCTTCGTTTGCTCTTTTTGCGAATCAGTTCTGGTGTGATTTCATAAAATTTATCTGTCGTTGTATCAGGATAAATCAAATATTGCTTTTTGGGATCATATTCTTTTATCTTGAAGGTAGTCGGCCGACACCAGTAGTGCAAGTACAGATACTCCTGTGTATGAATCTCTCCCTTGTAGAGATAGTATCGCATGACTGCTCCATTGCACCATGTAAAAATCTGTGCCTTGTTTTTTTCGCGGTCCTCTTCCGTCTGCCAGTCAAGATAAAAGCCATAATCATATTTCAGAAGGTTGGCGAAGTCGATCCCTTTATACACTGGAATATTCAAGCCTTCATAAATGGCATCCATCCCCGGCTCATCGAAGGCAAAACTTTTATCTGTTGTATATACTTCTTTATAGTTAAGCCTTCCAGGCAAGCAAGTCCTATACCGCGCACAAACCTCCGGTGTGTTCTTGAAGAGCATGGAATGCCCATTAAACCCTACTTTTTCGTATTTTCCCAAGAGTTCATCTGTGTAGAATTTTCGTATATTCCCCCAGACTAAATCCACGTCGCAGTCACCCCAAAAATCATATTCCTGCAATTCCTTTGCGAAGATTTCTCCGTAAGCTGGTTTATAATCGCAAAGTTTATACGGACGCTCAAGTGATATGGGGAAATCAAAGCACTCCTGTGCCTTCCTTTTCATCTGCTCAAAGGTCATGTAAGTGACCTTAACGTTCGGAGGATATACATATTCGGTATGATCATCTGTAAAGATCAGCCAGTCGATTGTAGGGTTGCAACCACAGCTCATGAGCCAGAACTGAAATCCCTTAGGGAATTTTCCAAAATAGGGTACAACATACGCTATTGAGTACATTTTATTCTCCGTTTATTTCATCGAATCCGAAGTAAAGTTTTGTGAGAGTTCTATAAATTGTTCTACCCGCCTTTTCGTAGAGAGCAGGTACCTATAATCCATACAGTTTTTAATATAGAAGCTATTATTGCGCACAATATCTTGCAAATCATCCGCAGTCCACTGGTGACGAACAATTCCCAATTCATATTTTTCGATGTAAGTAGAATTCAACGGAATATCCGTGGTAACTATAGGTGTTCCGACCGCAATTGCTTCTACAATAGAAACCATGTTATTATCTTTAATAGTATTTACCAGCATGGCTTTTGCCCTGGCTAAAATTGGCATTAACTCATCGTGCGTCATCTGGCCTTCAAATTGTACATTCCCGGCAATATTTAATGATTTTACTTGTTGTTTTAATCTTTTTGCGAGCTCACCACCGCCAATGATATAAAGTTCGAATTCAGAATCATATCTGCTTAGAAACTCTGCAAATTTATCAATAATTCCATCTATCTTTTTCCGCTCTATTAGCTGTGAGCACACCACAAAACTTTTTTCTTTATGTTCTGTATCTGGCTTAAACTTGTCGAGGTTTACGCCATGATCAATCACATACGAAGCGACGTTATGGCAATATTGATCTATAAACTTCTTTGCCTCCACTGATCGCGCAACAATTTTTGCATTTTTCATAAAAAAACGCGCAATCACTCCATACCATATTCTTGATGGAATTTGCTTAAAAATAGAGTTGTGCTTTGCCAATTCGTGCCATATAATCACTTTATCTGGGGCGGATCTATATGCCATTAAGGAATTAACAGAAAAGACCTCACTCGAAATAATTAAATCATATTCGTCTCTATGCTCTTTAACAAATTTTCTTGTTATCGGCATATAAGGCAGGCAATGTGGTAGGAATATTTTTTGACATTTGCATTTCCACCACAAAACTTGAAAGGGATACATTTCCTCTCGATAAGGCTTAAACGGTTCCGCAGCCACCAATGTTATTTCGTGTCCCATTTTATGAAATGCAAGACAGAAATCATACATCATAGTGTCCTTAATCGAATCTACTCTTCTAATATTTCTTGTCTCGGATGTATACATAATCGGGTTTATAACGAGTACTTTCATCTTACACCTTCATCTGCGCCGCTAGATCTGCATCCACAATTTCTTCCCCTGTTTTATCCTTCAGCTGTGCCTTGCTGGCATCGCTCAGACCATCATTGACCACTGCACACAAATCACAGGTACTGCACTTATCGAGTTCTTCTTTCGTCACTTTGCCATCACGATAATCGCGGCAAATTTTCAGCTCATACATACTGTACGGGTGCTTGGTAAACAGCGCCTTGAACTTGTGGCGCAGCACCCACCAAGCGGGCACCCAAATATATTTGTGCATGGCCGGGGAAACCGAGCCGATCATCCAGCAATCGCGGTCACAATGGCGTACTTTGTTGCGCACCGCATCGGCTTCGGGGCTGTTCCACAGCTCATCCCAGGTCTGGGTGTTCAGGTTGCCCATGACCTCCTTGTCTTTCGTGCCGTTGCAGGGCATGACATCGCCGTAAGGGTCGATGAAGAAGGTGTCGAAGCTCATATCACAGGGAAGCAGGCGCTTTTGGCCGTAGATGTAGTTGATCAAACCATGATTGAAATAAGCACGGAACCACTTTTTCGGGCTGTTACTACACAAAAGCTCATTGATGAGGTTTTCAAAGTTCTTGGCCACCATCGGGCGATCGTGGATGATATTCTTAGCCTCCACAAAATAGAAACTGTTATGCAAGGATGCCGTTGCGAACTCCATACCCATCTCATCAGAGATTTTATACAGCGGCACCAGGTCAGGGGCATTCTTGTCCTGCACGGTCATGCCAAAGCCAACGTCCTTCATGCCCATCTCGCGGAGTGTTTTCAGCGTCTGGTAACCGCGCTGATAGCCGTTCTGCAGGCCGCGAATCTCATTGTTGGTCTGCTCCAGGCCCTCAATGGAGATGCGGATGCCGATCTGCGGGAACTCCTTGCAGAGGTCAACAATTCGGTCGGTGAAGAAGCCGTTGGTCGAGATCACAATGCGATCGCTTTTTTTATACAGCTCCCGCACGATGTCTTTCAGGTCAGTGCGGATGAACGGTTCACCGCCGGTGATGTTGGTAAAGTACATCTGGGGCAGCTTCTTGATCGTCTCGATGCTGATTTCCTCTTCCGGCTTGGAGGGTGCCTTGTAGCGATTGCACATGGAACAACGTGCATTGCAGCGGTAGGTCACGATCACAGTGCCGTTCAGTTTTTTGTTGGTAGTTGCTTTATTGCTAGCCATTGTTTTGTCCTTTCTTTCCTTCTTGTTATTTTGCTGCACAATAAATAGGCAGCAGCTTGTTGTAATAGGTCTCTATCGTATCGAACGTAATTGCCTTGCAGTTTTTCGTGTATTGATCGGTCAACGCATGGTCAGACCACAACGCCAGGATTTTTTCTTCCAGGTCAGCCGCGTTACCGCTCTCAAACAGGGCACCGGTTTTACCAACTGTAATCAGTTCAGGGATACCGCCGATGTTGGCTCCCAGCACTGGGGTACCATACATCTGGCTTTCCATCACAGAGAACGGGCAGTTTTCGTACCATTCAGATGGGTAAACGCTGAAGCGTGCTTCCCGAATCAGCTTTTCCAACGCCTCGCCGCGCTGAAAACCCAAGTTTTTGATGTTTGGAATATTGTTCAGTTCGCTTTCAAGCGGGCCTGTGCCGGCAAAGATAAACGGTACATCTGGGAGCTGCTTGCAGACTTGGATCAGGGTGTCTATTCCTTTTTCTTTGGAGAAACGGCCAAAGTACAGGATGTAATCCTTCTTGGGAGTATCCTTCCACTCGACCTTGTCCACAAAGTTGTGCATCGCAACCGTCTTCTGCGCGAACAGCGGATTGCTGTCCATTTTGGTTTTCAGAAACTCAGAGCAACAGATCATGGTATCGATATATTTGTAAGCGCCGTTCAGTTTCCAGAATTCAGCTTCCAACATTCCAATGGCTGACTTGGCGGTACTGCCATGGATGCACTTGCCTTTCACGCAGTTCAGGAAGTGACCGCCCAGGCATTTCTCGCAATTCTCACCGGTGTTGGGATTGTTACACATATGGTTCGGACAGACGAGCTGGTAATCGTGGGCCGTGAACACGATGCGGCAGGGGTGCCCCTGCTTGCGCCATTTCTGAATTTCCAGGATAATGCTGGGCGTCAGCTGGTAGTTGAAATTATTAAGGTGGCAAACATCCGGCTTGAAATCGTCTAGGACGAGACGCAGTTTCTTCCGGGCCTCGGATGAATAGATGGTCTTGATCGGGTAGGTCAATTTGGCCAGCTTGGAACCACCGTGGAAGTCCATATCGCTGGTATAGGCATTCACTCGGTTGCCCACGCAGCGGCCTTCATGCTCCATGCCGAAGTACTGCACTTCTTGGTCCTGGCTTTTCAGGTAATCTCCCAGCTTGAATATGTAGGTTTCGCTGCCCCCGTTTGGGTAGAGGAACTTGTTGATCATTAGAATTCGCATATTATATTTGTCCTTTTACTTTGATTTCGCTGCCAGCAACGCTGGTATTTTGCTTTCTGCAACATAAATCACTTTTTTCATAACAACTGAAAAGATTACGGTTGCCATCAATACCAGCACAACAGTGATCAGATACTGCAGCCCCCCCCCCCGCACAACAATTGTGCATATCAGGAGACACGCGGATACAAGCAGGCAGGTCATCGCATAGCCACCTATCAGGTAATAAGCTACAATAGATACTACAGCCAGTATCACCGCAATGCAGGGGCTGAGCTTGGCCAGTTCCTTGCGGTAGAGATAGATCAGCCCACCCGCCAGGAAAAAACATGCGCTGTACAGGATATTCGAGCGTCCAACCTCAAAATATACTGCACAGACGAAGTTGTATAACAGGCTCACCGCGAAGGAAATCCAGGCCCGCTTCTTGGTCGCAAGCAATACGCAGAAAAATGGGAAGCAAAGGTAAAAGACGAATACCAGTCCCAGGAACCAACCCACACCGATCACACTGATATTACCGGCATTGGGCAGGAATCCAAACAGCAGCGTCAAATCAGCAAACGCCTCATACAGTGCTGCCCTGGACGGAGAAAGTGCAACATCAATAAGAACCAGGAATCCAAAGAACGGCAAAATCTTTTTGAATCGTTTGGCATAGAAGTCGGATAGCGAGATCGTCTGCTTCATGACTTTCTCGTAATACCCGCAACACATACCAAAAGCGGATACCGTCATGAATAGAAAGACAAAGTTGGTAAAGGACGGGATAACCGTATTGTAAAAGTAGCCGGTGATCTCATAATTGTTGTTTGCCCGCAAGTGCATCATCATAATTCCTATGCAGGCGATCATGCGTAGGCTGTCTATCGCTCCGTATCGTTCCCTCATCTACTTTCCCCTCTATAAACTTCTAATGTTTCTTGCACAACTTTGTCCCAGTCATATTTGTTGCAAATGAAGTCTGCCGCTCCCTTTTTATATTGCTCAACTTGTTCAGGCTGGCGACACAATTCTTCAAGTTTCTCTTGCAAGGATGCTACATTTCCTTTGTAAAAAAGCACTGCTTTATCTTCTACTACCTCTGCGCACTCAGCAATATCCGAAGTCAGGCAACAATTACCATAGCTCATTGCCTCCAAAAGACTTAATGGCATTCCTTCTAAGTCGCTGGGGAGACAATATATATACGCATTGCTGTAAAGCTCATCAAGTATTTGACCTTGTACGAAGCCAGTAAAAATGATTCTCGAATCACCAACTGCCATATCCTTCACTTGTTTCATGAAGTCATCGGAATCAGAACTTCCACCAGCAATAACCAGTTTTTTATCAGTTTCAGTCTTTTTAAATGCCTCGATTAAATATTGAAGCCCTTTCTCTGGGACAAGACGCGCCAGGAATAATATGAACGAATTTTTCTGTAATCCATACTCCTCAGCAATTAAATCAGCAGGCTTTATTTCAGGCTTATTTACTCCGTTTGGAATATAGACCGTTTTTCTGTTATACTCATTCTGAAAATAATCTTGGACTCCTTTGCTAAGAACTATAATTTCGTCGGCATACTTCACTGCCATTTTTTCACCGAATTTTATGTATTTCTTAGCAAAGCCCTGCCACTTAGTTCGAGCCCAGTCAATTCCGTGAATCGTGGCGATGCACCGCTTCCCAAAAAGTTTTGGTAACCAAATCATGGCACAGGGGCCTTCGGCGTGAAAATGAACAACATCATATTTTCCGAGCGCAGCCTCGAGTGCCGCAAAAAATGAAGAACTCATTGCGGCCAATCCTTTGGCATTTACCGTGAACACACTTTTTATTCTGACACCCTTATATTCTTTTAGATTACCAGTATCAAATTTCTTGCCGCTTATATGATGACCTCGACGATTAAAGCAAGTAACCCGATGACCTTTCTTTACCATACGGGTACTCAATTCCTCTACAACGATCTCTATGCCGCCCTCTCTCGATGGGATTCTTTTGTGCCCTAACATTGCTATGTTTAACTTTTTTTGTTCTCCCATCCTTTGTCCACTCCTCACATTCCTTGCGGTTACTTTCCAGGTCCTAACCGCCATTTATTTGGCATACAAACGCCCACAATCCCGTTTTTCAATTTTTTTGCCTCAAACACGACGAACAGCGGGTAGACTTTCGTCCATCCGCTGCGGCATTACTACCCTCCTTAAGTCGGCCATAAATGCCCTATCTACGGGCTTTTTGCTCACTTTTCCGGGTAAGAAAATATGAACAGTATCAGCGAGCCATAGGTTCTCTCTGACTTGTTCCTATTATGCCGCATTCAAATAGCTATCTTTTTCGAGCCCATATTTTTCCTTGATTAATTTTGCAGGTAGTATTTCTGGACGATTAACTCCATTTGGAATATAGACTGTTTTTCTTCCATAAGTATCAGAAAAATATTGCTGCACACCTCGGCTTAATACGATAATCTCATCCGCATATCGAACGGCATTTTTCTCGCCGAGCATTATGTATTTTCTAGCGAATTTATTCCACTTGGCCGACCTTCTATGATCTAAACCGTGGATTGTCACTACAACCCGTTTTCCAAATAACTTTGGAATCCAGCACATAGCCGCCGGGCCTTCCGCATGGATAT
>PPYE01643768.1_pt1 | contig 18965 bp, 16 predicted proteins | sample 1559881 | NCBI WGS metagenome assembly PPYE01 (sample SAMN08240022, study PRJNA423297) | Human gut metagenome, whole genome shotgun sequencing project. | reverse complement strand
CCTGTAGACTACAGAAAATCAATTGCCTAATGAAGAAAGCTGCTTTTATTTATTTGTTTCAAAAAATAGTTGCAGTTCCAAGCTAGTATCCAGTGAAAATTTTTTAATACCTAATTTTTAAAGGAGTGTAGCAACATGCCCAAACGAATTTTATTAGCTTCCCCCCATATGAGTGACGCTGGTTGGGAAAAATATTACGTGAAACGAGCTTTTGATAAAAACTGGATTGCACCATTAGGAGAAAATGTGGACCTTTTTGAAACAGAAGTGGCTAAAATTGTTGGGCAGCAGTATGCAGTTGCAGTTTCTTCAGGGACAGCAGCAATTCATCTAGCATTAAAATCGTTAAATGTTCAAGCAGGCGATGTGGTGTTATGTTCAAGTCTAACTTTTGCGGCAAGTGCTAATCCAATTTGTTACGAAGGTGCGACACCGGTATTCATTGATAGTGAACCAGAAACATGGAACATGGACCCCCAAGCTTTAGAAAAAGCTTTACAAACAGAGTCAAAGGTCAAGGCGGTGATCGTCGTTCATCTGTATGGTATTCCTGCCAAAATGAATGAGATTATGGCGATATGTCGGCAGTATCAAGTTCCGGTGATTGAAGATGCTGCGGAATCATTAGGTAGTAGTTATTACGGTCAACAAACAGGAACTATTGGCGACATTGGTATTTATTCGTTTAATGGTAATAAAATTATTACCACTTCTGGTGGTGGCATGTTGGTGACGGCTAACAGTCAAATTGCTCAACGTGCTAAATACCTAGCAACTCAAGCCCGAGAGCAGACGCTGTATTATGAACACCACGACATTGGTTATAATTATCGACTTAGTAATATCTGTGCGGGAATTGGCCGTGGACAATTAAAAGTTTTAAGCGAACGTATCGCTCAAAAGCGAGCCATTTTTCATCAATATCGGCGCTTATTAAGTGATATTCCACGAATTCAATGGATGCCAGATCCTAAAGGCAGTTTCTGTAATTTTTGGTTGAGTTGTTTGACGGTTGAAGGAATTGATCCTAACCACTTGATCACTGCTCTAGCGGCCAATAATATTGAAAGCCGCCCGATTTGGAAGCCTATGCATCAACAGCCTGTTTTTAAGCAGCAACAAGTCTATGGTGAACGATATAGTGATTATTTATTTGCCCATGGTTTGTGTTTACCGTCAGATACGAAGATGAAAATGAAAGATATTGAATGGGTGTCCTTATGCTTGCGACAGGCAATTAGTCGCGAGGAACAAAAATTACCTCGAGTTAAGCGAGATGCACATGGGGCTTCCTAAATTTTAGGAGGGAATGACAATGAAGATTTTACAAGTAACAACAATTTCGGATACAATGAATGCTTTTTTGATTCCACATATAGAAGCACTTCTTGCTGCGGGTCATGAAGTTGAGTTGGCTTGTCGAATTGAGGAACCGTTGGATGAACGCTTACGTCATTTAAGTCACCATGAAATATCGTTTCAACGGAGGCCATTAGCGACTAATAATCTTCAGTCGTATTTTCAATTAAAAAAATTATTTAAACGTACTCATTACGATATTATTCACACTCACACACCTAATGCTTCAGTCATTACGCGATTAGCGGCGCATAATCAACGCAGCTATGTCGTTTATACCGCTCATGGATTCCACTTCTATCAAGGAGCACCGCGATTAAACTGGTTGGCTTATTACAATATCGAAAAGTTGCTAGCTCATTATACTGATAAGATTGTCACGATTAATAATGAGGACTATCAACAAGCCTGTCACTTTAAGTTAAAGAAACATGGGGCAGTACACTTAATTCCTGGAATTGGTACCGACATTAAAATTGTTCATCAACCGCAAATGATAGATGAAATGAAACAGTATTATCGGTTAACAGCAGAGAATAGAATTTTAGTTTTTGCTGCTGAGTTAAGTAATCGTAAAAATCAGATGATGTTAATTGAGGCAATGGATCAATTGGTCGCTAACGGCAAGCAGCACTACCGTTTATTTTTACTAGGTGATGGGCCTAATAAGGCACTTTATCAACAGGAAATTAAAAAGTTAGGACTAGAGCAAAATATTATTTTACCCGGTTTTATTCGTGATATTCGCCCCTATTTAGAGTTAGCAGATGTCGTAGTTTCTTCATCACGGCAGGAGGGATTACCTGTTAATGTTTTAGAGGCATTTGCTTATCATGTTCCCGTTGTTTTAACTAGAATTCGCGGCCACGTTGATCTACTAACAAGTAGCAACCAAGGGATTCTGGTAAATAATAGTCAAGAAATGGCAAAAGGGATTGCTGATGTTTTAGATCATCCGCAACAATTTCGTCCTGAATTACCGCAAACATTTTCGGTGCAATCATCTGTAACCGCGATGCAACAAATCTATGCAGAAATGGGGGCATAATGATGCAGCAACCAAAAGTTTCAATTATTATGGGAATTTATAATTGTGAAGCAACTTTACAACGTTGTTTTAATTCATTATTAAAACAAACTTTTAGTGATTGGCAATTGATTATGTGTGAGGATGGATCACAAGATGCAACTTATAATGTCGCTCAGCAAATCCAGAAGTCCTATCCAGATAAAATTATATTATTACGTAATCAAAAGAATTTAGGCCTTAACGAAACCTTGAATCGTTGCTTAGCTGTTGCTACTGGAAAATATATTGCTCGCCAAGATGCTGATGATCTTTCTTTGCCAGATCGATTAAGACTAGAAGTGGATTTTTTAGATCATCATCCTGAGTATGCATTGGTTAGTGGTTGTAAAGATCATTTTGATAGTGAAGGCGTTTGGGGTAATTTTGTCGAAATTGAAAAACCTACTATGAAAGATATCTTTTTCGGGCCACCGTTTTGCCATCCGGCCTGTATGATGCGAGCTGAGGCGTTGAGAAAAATTGGTGGGTATAGTGTCGCCAAACGTTTATTGCGGGTTGAGGATTATCATCTTTGGTATAAGTTTTATCGGGCTGGTTTTAAAGGTTATAACCTACAACAAACGATTTATCTTTATGCTGATGATCGCGATGCTTATTCAAAAAGAAACTGGCAAAATCGCTTAAATGAAATGCACTTGAAACGATTAATTATTAAAGAAGAACATTTACCATGGCATTATCATTTCTTTACATTTAGACCGGTGATTGTTGGCCTTTTACCAACTGGAATTTATCATTATCTACACCAACACCGTCTACAAAACTAATAAGGAGGGCTGGGAAATGCCAGTTATGATTGGGACCACATTGTTGGTGGTTTACTTAACAATATTAATGGAGTTTCATAAACGGCCCTTTTATACTAATGCGGTGATTGCTAATGATCAAGAATTAGAAATTCGAAACGGTCATATTGCATATTACGATCGGTGGCTTTACGTTTTACTTGGGGGTAGTTTGATTTTTGTTTCAGGATTTAGATATGGCTTTGTTGATACACCAGCTTATCGGTTTATGTTTGATCATGTACCAACAACTTTAGAAGCGATGTTTACCGAACCTTTTGACTTATCTAAGGAATATGGGTTCACTTTATTTATGGCTGTGCTACGACAAATTACAACCAATTCACAGATCCTAATTTTAGTGACAACAATTATCATTATTGGCATAGAATTTTACTTACTGCAGAAATATGCAATTGATCTGCCGTTTTCATTATTGATTTTCTTTTTTATGGAATATATCGATTCGATGAACATTGTACGTCAGTTGATGGCTGGCATGTTCTTTTTACTCGCCATTCCCTTGATTAAAAAGAAGCGATTCTTATCATATTGTGTAGTGATAGCACTCTTATGTACGATTCATATGTCGGCGATTGTTTGTTTACCACTTTATTTTTTATTAAATGGTAAAGTGTTTCATCGAGCAATGAAAGTAACCGTAGCATTGATTTTTATTTGTTACTTGGTACCCGCCTTGATTAATACAATTGTTAATACGATTTTTGGTGCTGATAGTAAATACGCCGAATATTTTAATGGAGAATTTGTGGGTATGGGAATAGTTCGGTTACTCGTGCAAGTGGCACCGTTAGGACTATTGTTCCTGTATGAATGGCGGAAACACGCCGCTAATTGTCAAGATCAAGTTGAAGCTCAACCGTATTATCAAATTTTTGCCAACATGATGATTTTAAATGGTGCATTAAATTTAATAGGAACACGTTTGGTCTTACTTTCACGCTTAACGGTGTATGTGAGCTTTGGCAGCATTGTGCTAATACCATATTTATTATTCCAACTATTTAAAAGCAAAGACTACCAGATTATAAAAATTATTGTGCTATTAGCATATTTAATCTTCTTCATTATTCAACTTATCAACTTTAATGCAGACAACTATTTGAATGGCATACGTTTTGTTTTTTGGGAGGAAGCCACACCATGAAAAAAATACTTTTTATGATACCAACATTAAAGGGGGGTGGAGCGGAAAGAATTTTAATCGATTTATTACAACGGTTTGATTTGAATGAATGGTCGATTGATCTGTTAGTTTTGTTTAAAAATGGTGTTTATCGTGATCAAATTCCAGCAAACGTGACAATACATCAATCACCTATTTCTCAATTTCGTGGCAATATCCATGCTATGAAAGTTGCTACTCCGCAACAACTTTACCGGTTATTGGTTAAAGCAGATTATGATATCGTAGTTTCGTTTCTGGAGGGACCTACCACCAGGATTGCAGCAGGGTGCCTTAATTCTAAAACACGATTAATTAATTGGGTGCATAGTGAATTTCATGAACTGAGTGAATTGGGTGCTTCTTATCGTAGTATTAAGGAGTTACGTCAGACTTATCAACGCTTTGATCAAACTGTTTTTGTTTCTCAGACAGCGCGTCAGGCATTACTGAATTTGATTGATTTACCAATAGAAAAGACTAGAGTGCTTTACAATCCATTAGATATGAAACAAGTATTGCAACACGCAGTTGTCGAGAAAAAAATACAAACGACAAATAAACAACCAATCAAGCTAATTACCATTGGACGGTTAAGTTATCAAAAAGGATACGATCGGTTATTACCTATAATAGCCAAACTGATTCATGAAGATGGATTGAAGATGACACTGGATATTTTGGGCGTGGGTGAGGACTTAAAAAAATTAAAGAAACAGACCCGCAGTCTTGATTTGACTTCAGTTGTTAATTTTTTAGGCTTTGTTAAGCAACCCTATTCTTATTTAGCAACAGCTGATTTATTCGTTTGTTCATCCCGATTTGAAGGATATAGTACAGTAGTTACTGAGGCAACATTATTAGGATTACCAGTTATCACAACAGACTGTTCTGGTATGAGCGAGATTTTGCAAGAAACCGGGGTGATTACTGCTAACCACGAAGAAGCGCTCTATCAAGGCTTAAAAAAAGTACTTAGTGATCCTCGATTACTAATAGAATTACAAATTAAAGCGCAACAACGTGGTCAACAATTAAGTAATCAAGATAATACTAGCCCCATTATTAATTTTTTCCGAGAAGCTAGTTTATAAGCTCGTTTAACCGAATAGCTTAAATCCACAATTGATTACAGGAGGTGGCCCTATGAATAAGCCATTGGTTTCAGTTATAGTTTCTATTTATAATGTAGCACCCTATTTACAACGGTGTTTAGATTCATTAATTCAGCAAGATTATCTAGCAATTGAATTACTACTAATTGACGATGGCGCAACTGATAAATCTGGTGAAATTTGTGATGAATATTGTGCTAAAAATTCAAACATTAAAGTTTTTCATAAGGTCAATGGCGGTCTTGCGGATGCTAGGAATTATGGGCTACAACGAGCTCGGGGTGAATACGTTATTTTCTTTGATGGCGATGATTTTGCAGATCGTAACTATATAACTGAACTGATCGCAGTAGCAGATTCAAGCAAAGCAGATATTACATGTTGTGGTTATTACGAAGAGGAATTAAACCATGATGAGGTCACATTGAAACGGACGACAGTTTCCTTCATGAATGGACGGTATACGGACACTGATTTTTGGCGGATTCCAGTTGATGCGACCATGATTAAAATCTTAGGTTACGCTTGGAATAAACTATACCGACGGCAATTTTTGCAGCAGCAAAAGTTATCCTTTGAAAAAGGCTTGTCATTAATTGAAGATATTGAGTTTAATACTCACGCTTTTGCCAAAGCACAACAATTAGCTTTTGTTGAAATGCCATTAATTTATTATTGTCAACGGCCTCGTCGTACACTAGGTAACGCAGCTAACTATGAACATCCCTTTTTATTGCGTCAACGAGCATTAAACAGTGTTCGCGAATTATTAGCGCAATGGCAAATACCAACTGATGTGGCTCAGCAAACAATCAGTACGATCTATGTCGATAATGTTAAAAGCTATATTATGATGTTGAATCAAAGTGGCTTAACTAAACAAAATAAACGGAACAAGTTAAAAGAAATTATGAAACAATCGGATAATCATTACTTTGTTGAGCAGTATCAACCACAGGGATTACAAGGGCGGTTAGTTAAATTCTTACTACGACGACAACAAGATGGTTGGTTATTACAATTAGAACAGTTACGTCATTCTTAAAGGATGTTATCAGATTAGCTAAGGAGAGATTTGATGAGGTTAATGCCGTTTGTTCCGATTGAAAAAGAAATTCAGATGAAGCAGCTGGTCTTACATCAATTAAATAAAGTTGATCACAACTTTGTAAGAGAAAATAGCTCATCACGTCGTAAAATTGTAGTCGCATTAGCAGCTGACTATGGCAATTTAGGTGATGTCGCGATTACTATGGCGCAAGCACAGTTTCTAGAAGAAAAATATCCAGAATATGATATTTTGTTATTTCCGTTAAGCGATACTTTTGCAAAGATGAAATCTTTACAGAAAGTAATTCAACCACAAGATCTAATCACTTTAGTTGGTGGCGGTAATACTGGTGATCAATATCCGACAATCGAATTTGCCCGTCAGTTTATCATTAAGCACTTTCCAGAAAATTCAATCATCGCGTTTCCACAAACTGTGGATTATCAAGACATAAATAAGGTGTCCACTGATTTAAATAAATATCGGCAGCACCAAAATCTGCTATTAACAGTACGTGAACAGCGCTCGTATGACTTTTATCGACAGCATTATCAAGGTCCGGTTAAACTATTACCTGATATTGTTTTAACGTTAGGTGACCATTATGGTCATAGTCGGCTATCAAGACGCCATATTTTGCTCTGTTTACGGCAAGATAAGGAAAAAGGTGTCAGTTTAACTTCAGAAAATTTAACGACATTGAGTCAGAAAGATCAACTAGATTTTCAAGATACGCAATTAACTGTGGATCGATTATCTTTAACAGAAGGTAGACAAGCAGTTGAACAACTTATTGATTGCTTTCAACAGAAGCAATTAGTGATTACTGATCGCTTGCACGGCATGATTCTTGCATGTATTACTGGCACTCCCTGCATCGCCTTAGATAATAAAAATAAAAAGATCTCGGGTGTTTATCAAACTTGGTTGAAGGGAAAGAGTAACATTCATGTTTTTGAAACAACACCTAGTTCAACGGCATTTATGATTAAAGTTAATGAACTCTATGGTCAAACTTATAGTCCCCCTAAGTTTCGCGCTTATTTTGACAAGCTAATTCAATTTGATCAGCAACAAGGCATAACGCAAATTGCTAGTGGTTAAAATATTGAAGATTTGTAATTAGCAGGAAGGAGGCCAGAATGACGGAATCAAGAACGATCAATTCCATGAAAAATCTTTCTATGAATATTGTTAGTCAAGTATTATTAATCGGTCTCCGGTTTGTTTCGAGAACAATTTTTATTCACTATTTATCAGTGGAGTACTTAGGAATCGATGGCCTTTTTTCAAATGTTTTATCAATGTTAGCCTTAGCAGATTTAGGAATTACATCAGCACTTAATTATTCGCTCTACAAGCCCATTCGTCATCAAGATCAGGAGCAAATTAAAAAGTTAATTCAGTATTTTAAAAAGGTTTATCTAATTATTGCGGTGACAGTTTTAGCATTAGGGTTGGCTTTAGTTCCGTTTCTACACTTGATTGTTAATCTAGATAAGGCGGTTCCTAACGTCCGGTTTTATTATATTTTAATGTTACTAAGTGTGGTAATGAGTTATCTATTTGTTTATCGATCGGCACTAGTCATTGCAAGTCAAAAAGAATATCTTGTCACTCGGATTACAATCTTCACACAATTTTTAAAAATTAGCTTACAAATTATAGTTCTAGTCTTGTTTCAAAATTTTGCTCTCTATTTAGCAGTGCAAATTTTGGTTGAATTTGTGGATAATCTGATTGTTTCTCATACCGCAACGAAGCTTTATCCTTTTTTGAATGAAAAAGCCGACAAATTAGAAAAAACAGAACGCCATACCATCTTCGAAAATATCAAGTCAATTTTTGCTTATCGATTTGGTGGTGTGGTGATGAATAACACCACGGATATATTTATCTCGGTTCTAGTCGGAACAGTCTATGTTGGTTACTACGCTAATTATATGATGTTGGTGAATAGTATTTCGATGATGGTCAGTCTACTTTTCTCTTCTATTGCAGCTAGTGTTGGCAATAAGAATGTTGATCATCATCTTGATGAGCAGGAACAAGTTTTTCAAATGATGATTTTCATTAATCAATGGATAGCTGGCTTTTGTGCCATTTGCTTTTTAGTTTTATTGACACCATTTATTCAGCTATGGATTGGACAACAATTTGTTCTTTCTGAATTAGTTGTATTGGCTATTGTCTTACAATTCTATGTCATTACGATGACATCAACAATTGCTATTTATCGAGATACCACGGGTATTTTTAAAGAAACGAAATATGTTTTTTTGATCACTGCTGGTTTAAATATTACGTTTTGCTTAGTCTTAGGACATTGGTTGGGCATTATTGGTATTTTGTTATCAGCATCAATTGCTCGTCTATTAACGAGCTTCTGGTATGAACCTAAAGTTTTATACGAAAAATATTTTGGGCATAGTTGTAGTCCTTACTTCTCGAAGCTCTTGAAGTACTTTTTAGTGACATTAACTGAAGGCATCATTGTTTGGGGATGTTGTCAGTTATTACCTACAAATAGTATTTCGAGTTTTGTTTTAAGAGTTACTATCTGTTTTGTCTTTGTTAATGGTATTAATTTAATTGTTTATCGTCGTGATCCGACGATGAAATTATTGTTGAGCTATTTAACAATAGTTAAAGTAGTTGCTGGTCAGAAATGGTTGCTATTGCGTCATAGGGAGGGAGAAAAATAATGATTTATCAACACTATATTAAACGTTGGTTGGACATCTTTTTTGCATTCCTGTTATTAATCATCCTAGCATTACCGTTGTTGGGGATTAGTTTGTTAATTTTAATTACTGATGGGCGCCCAATTATCTTTAAACAAGCACGACCAGGTCAACATGAAAAGATTTTTATCCTAACTAAATTTCGGACAATGAGGATACAAACTACTCAGACAACGACCGATGAATTAGATGAATTACGGTTAACTCGTGTAGGGCGAATATTACGAAAGTTAAGTTTAGATGAATTACCAGAACTTTTTAACATTATCAAAGGTGAAATGAGTTTTGTTGGTCCACGTCCATTATTACCAGAATATTTACCTTACTATCGCAGTGATGAAAGAGCTCGACATGACTTGTTACCAGGATTAACAGGCTTGGCACAAGTCAATGGCCGTAATCGCTTAGATTGGGATCAACGTCTAGCTACTGATTGTTATTATGTTCATCATTGTAGCTTTTGGCTAGATTTGAAGATTATTATTCAAACATTCTTAGTTATTGTTCTACCTCGGAATGTTGACTCGGGAAAAGACTTACAGGAAGGTTATTTATCAACTATTAGGGCTACGGTAAAAGAATAGCTGGGAGGAGATTGATTTATGCAGCTTGGAAATGTCCAAATTATTTCTCGTGAGGATAAACGGGCTCTCATAGCAGAATGTAAAACGGATTTAGCAACTAAACAAATTTTCTTTGCCGTTGAGCAAAAAAATCAACAGTATTTGGATGATAAGTCCGCTGATGCCTTTGTTTTAGCAGCGTTGATTCCGGCGATGCTAGCTGGAGAAGATCTAGAAGTTGACTGGCCAATGTCTGAACAGTTTAAGTATAATTTAGAAACTTATCTTATACCTTGGTTATTAAAAGTGAACAAAAATTTATCTCCAAGCCAGATTGTGCCAAAACAAGGTTTTACCCAGTATCAATACGACCCTAAAGGCAGTGGAACTGGTATCTCCTGTGGTATTGACTCATTTTATACAGTGCTGAAGCTCACTCAACCTAATGTGCCAGAAGAATTACGTTTAACTCATACGGTTTTGAATCAACACGTCTTCAAAGATTCTTTTGACACTGCTGATCATTTAGAAATACCACTAAAAGATCAAAAACGTCAACAAGTTAGCCAGCAATTAGGACTAGCATCGATTTATGTTTGGACTAATGTTGATCAATTTATCAGCCTGCCCTTTGAACAAATTGGTACTTTTCACGACTTAGCGGTGGCATTAAGTCTGAAGAAGTTACTACGACGATATTCATACGCAACTGCTGATCCGTGGACTGAGTTTGAAATGTCATTTGATTATTCTCAAGGGTATGACTTTTTGAATGCATCAGCTATTCGGACTGAATCCTTTCAAATGCATTCACATGGTGTTCATGAGACTCGCATGGATAAAACAGAGTATTTAGCGAATCAACCTATCGTTCGTCAACATTTAAATGTTTGTTTACATCAAGATCATGATGGACCGGTTGTAAATTGTACTAATTGTGAAAAATGCATCCGTACTGCTACAGCTTTGGATAGTCTAGGTGTTTTACCTGCTTTTAATCAGGTGTTTGACTTAGATTATTTCCACCGTAATCGGGCACGCCTTTATGGGGAAGTGGTCTATCGCGCTATTATCAATCGTAATGCTTATGATCGTTCGACTTTGAAGAAAGCTAAGCTACGCCGCCAGTCTTTACCCCTTGGTCGTTATTATTGGATGATACAATTAGGCACTAGGCGTCAATTGGCTAAATTAATGAAGAAGGCATCTTTCGTTTAAGCAAAGATATCGGAAAGGAGTGGGGCCATGAAAATCAGTAACGTTCATATAGAAGATCATTACCAACACGCGGTTTTACTGGCGGATTGTTATCAAAATGACATTAAGCATGAGATTTTTTATGCTGTTGAACGTAAAAATAAGCAATATTTTGATGATTTGTCAGCCGATGCTTTTGTCTTAGCAACTTTAGTTAAAGCGATGGAATTCGGAGAAGACTTGCTGGTTGACTATCCGATTTCGGCGAAACTAAAGTATCATTTAGAAACTTATTTAATTCCCTGGTTGGCTCGTGTTAATAGTTATTTAAAAAAAATTAAAATTATACCTTTAGCGGGATATACTAAGCATATCTATAAGAATACAGCAATCGCCACTGGTATTTCTTGTGGTGTTGACTCGTTCTATACAGTATTAAATCACTTGACTGATTCAATCCCTCAAACGTTGCGTTTGACACATGCTGTTTTAAACCATCATCAGTCTGAAAAAACTTTTAAACAAGCACAACCACATTTGAGTATTGGCAAAAAGGATCAGGAGCGTTTAGATGTTGGCGCTGAACTTGGCGTAGCCACTATCTATGTTTGGACCAATGTTAATCAATTTATCGATTTTCCATATGAACAAATTGTTACTTTTCATGACTTATCGGTAGGTCTTAGCTTACAAAGGTTAATTCGAACTTACCACTATGCTTCCTCATATCCGTTAACGGATTTTTGTTTAACTTTTGCTGCTGCACCATATTACGATATATTAAACTCGCTCGCAATTCAAACTGATAATTTTCAGATGTTAAGCCATGCGGTGCTCGAAGAAAGAGTTGAAAAAACTAAATTTGTCGCTAAATATCCGATTGTCCAACGTCATCTTGATGTTTGTTTTCATGAAGCTCATTCTGGTAAAAGAAAGAATTGTTCCTGTTGTGAAAAATGTGTTCGAACAATGGTTACGCTAGATGCGTTAGGACAACTAGATAATTTCGCTGAGGTGTTTGATATAGAATTATATCGTAAACAGCGGCAACGTCGTATTGGAGCTGTTTTATATCGGGCTTGTGTTAACAAAAATAGTTATGATGTGCATATTAAAGAATTATTACGGATTGAGAAACGGAAAATCCCACTAAGTTGTTATGGTTGGCTAGTGAATACCGGGGTACACAATCAGTTAGCTAAAGTAAAAGGTGTAATTAGTCGTAAGCGTGCGCTACACACCACAGCGTTGACAGAAAAATAACGGCAGGGAGATGAAGCCAATGGAGACACCATACTTTGTTATTAATCAAGCAGAATTAATAGCAAACATTGAAGAATTAAAAACGGCACTAGCCCAAACTTTTAAACAGTCGATTATTGGTTATTCCTTTAAGACCAATGCCTTGCCCTGGGTTTTGGGCCAGATGAAAGCTGCCGGATGTTACGCGGAAGTTGTCTCCGATGATGAATATCAATTAGCAAAAACTATTGGTTTTGCACCAAAGCGGATTATCTATAATGGGCCTGCTAAAAGTGAATCAACCTTTGCCGAAGCGTTGAATGATGGGGCTATTATTAATTTAGAAACTCATCGAGAAATACGTTGGTTAGAAAAATATCATACCTCCACGACTAAAATTGGCTTACGTTTACAAATTGATATTGAAGCGCTTTGTCCTGGTGAAGCAGCCATGGGAGAATTAGGAGGACGATTCGGCTTTCAACTAGCTGAGTTACCACAACTTTTACAAAAATTGGAAAAGTTAGATGTGCACCTGGCCGGAATTCACCTGCATAGTAGTAGCAAAACGCGCAGTTTAAATATTTATCAAGCTTTGGCACAGCAAGCAGTTGCCATTATTGATCAGCATCAGCTAAAGTTGGAATATTTAGATATCGGCGGTGGTTTTTTTGGCGGTGCGCATGCTAAGCCAAGTTTCTTAGATTACATGACCACGATCAAACAACAACTTGCGCGATCATCCCGTAGTGCTGAGCTAACCTTAATTGTTGAACCGGGTGCATCGTTGATCGCCACACCAATTTCTTATGTCACTAGTGTGATTGACGTTAAACACACGCCACGCCAAAATTACATCATTACAGATGGTAGCCGCATTCATATTGATCCCTTCTTTAAGAAAGACCATTACCAAGTACAAATTGAGTCGCAAACTGTTCAACAAAACGTTTCGAAACAAATCATTACCGGTTTTACATGCATGGAAAATGACCATTTATTTGATCTTTTAGATCAACCTTTGTTACAAGAAGGACAAGAGATTGTTTATGAGAAAGTTGGCTCGTATACCATGTGTTTTAACCCCTTATTTATTAAGTATTTCCCTGATGTTTATGTTCAAACAGAAACTGAGTTAAAACGTGTTCGTAAAAGGTGGACAGTTAAAGAATTTATTCAAGGAGCTGAATGGTCATGACAAATATTTTAATTTTAAACGCCGGGACTAGAGTTAAATTGGTAGAGTATTTTAAAGCTTTGCCTGATGTTAAAGTTGTCTGTACAGACGCTAGCCTTTGTGCACCGGCGCTTTTTTCAGGCGATCGCTATTATCAAATGCCGTATATTACTGATCCCACTTATGTTGACCGAGTCTTAGAAGTATGTGACCTTGAGCAAATTGACGGTGTTTTATCTTTGATTGATCCGGCTATCTTTTTGTTAAGTCAACAGCGGCAACGCTTTGTAGAGAAAGAGATTATCTTTATTGCGCCGCCAACATCGGCCGTTGATCTATGCTTTGATAAACGCAAGATGTATGAATTTTGCCAACAACAGCAATTGCCGACGGTACCAACCTATAGTAATTTGGATAATTTTAAGCAAGACTATCAACATGGGAAGGTTAATTTCCCCGTATTTATTAAACCAGCAACCGGCAGTGCTAGTATGAAAATTCAAAAAATTGAGCAACTTGCCGAGTTACAAACTGTCTTATCTGGGCAACAGGATATGATTATCCAACCATTTATGACCGGCACTGAATATGGTGTGGATGCTTATTGTGATTTAGAAACTGGTGAATTAATCGAGTGTTTTGTTAAAGAAAAAATATTAATGCGTAGTGGTGAAACTGACAAAGCACGTTCCGTAGATCCCAATCCGGTTTTACCAATCTTAAAAGCATTAGTAAAAGCTGCTGATTTACGTGGCCCAATTGATGTAGATTTCTTTTATGAACAGGGTGAATGGTTGATCTCAGAAGTAAATCCTCGTTTTGGTGGCGGTTATCCCTTTGCACAAGCTTGCGGCAGTAATTTTCCACAATGGATTATTAAGAATTTGCGTCGACAGATTAATCATCCACAATTACTTAATTATCCTCAAGAAATGCAGTTAATGAAGTATTCGGAGATTGTGATGGTGCCTAAAGCTAATGTGATTAGTCAGCAAGGAACGCTTCATATTCAAGATGTTAGTTAGTCATTTTAAAATAATTTTAGGAACGATTATTGTTAGCTTTTTTGGTGGGATCATTTATTTTTTGATTTTAAAAATTCGCCGTCAATCGTTTGAAAAGGATAGATTCTGGTATAGATGGTTGTTTACAACCTATTTATTAAGCCTGTTCAGTTTAACTTTATTACCTCTCCCAGGTCCTAATGACTTTCTGACTACTCAAGAACCGCATTATATTCTTCGGCCCTTCGCGTTTTTGCAACGTATTCGGTTGCAATTATCTGCACACCCTTTATCAGCTTATCGGTCATTATTAATGGGGTTATTGACCGAGGATGTTCTCATGCAACCAATTTTAAATATTTTATTAATGCTACCATTGGGTTACTACTTAGCTTATTTTAAGCAGAAACCAATTCGTAAAATAATTTTGATTACAGTATTACTTTCTTTAACAATTGAGTTGTTACAGCTGACTGGCTTATTATTTCTATATCAACAACCATATCGCTTATTTGAGATTGACGATCTCATGTTAAATACAATTGGCGGTATTTGTGGAAGCTGGCTTGGTCAATCTTTACGAAAAAATGCGATTATTTTAAACAATAAACGGGATCAATCCTGATTAATTTATTAATCAAGATTGATCTCGTTTTCTAGTTATTAATGGTGATTTTTTTGTAAGGAATATTGGTGTTCTAATGCAGTCAAAAGTCCAGAATAAGAAAAATAACCATTATTCAAAGTGAAGATTGGTAATTGCTTATTTTCTGGTTGAGGGTGATTAGTAATAATAAAGTCATAAGTAGCACTTCTATCAGCATTGAAGAGCTCAATATTAATAAAAGGAATGTTAGAACAGAAACGAAGTACATCTTGTATTAAAAAAGAATCTGGATCATTGTGTAAGCCAACATTGACTAGGTTTGTAGATATTTCAGGATTAACATAAGGTAAGACAAGCTGGGCACAACTTAAAGCAACGCTCTCAATATTTTTTGCTAACCAAGCAGTTTTTTTCTGTTTAGCTACTTGCTTTAATACAGGAACGAGATGGCGTTGTATTGCCGTAAGTAATGAGTGATTGCGGTGTGAGATTGCCAGAGTATTACGTAGAACTAAGGATGCCGGGATACTTTCCCACAGCTGCACATTGGCAAAGAGATTATAAAAATTAAGTTGAAATAATTCGAGCTCTGAAGTAAGTAAATCCTTTCTTAGCATTCCTTTCACACAGTTAATTAACGATAGGGGCAAGTGTTTAATAAATTCAAGTTGTTTTAAATTTTGGCGTACTAAAGGTAAGCGCTGATCAACAATGCTGAGATAAATAGGTTGATAAAATTGATCATAATAAAAATAATATAATTCAGCATTGGCGCTAAGATCGTTGGGACAAATTTGAGCAAAAAATTGTTGGATAATAGGCTGAAAATTAGGAAATAGGTAGTCGGTATAACGATCATTATCTGCTACTAATTGAGCTGCTTTAATCCGAAAATAGGCGATAACTAATGCTAAACGCCCCCTTTGGTAATTGATTTGATTACCCCAAGGTTCAATCCAGCGATCTAATTGAGCCGAAATTTCGATAACTTCAGTATTATATTTGAGATAGTCTTGACTGTCACCCAGCCAAAGCGTTTGTAAATAAAAGGCACGAATAGCTATTTCGGAACCAGTAAGGATCATTTTATTTATATTGAGATGGATGCCAAGTGTCTTTAAATAATGGCGTAAAGGTTCTAACTTACGATGAATAGTTGAACGGCTGACATTGTTTTGTTCGCAGTAATCAGTCAATGTATCGTAGGGATAGATTAATAAATCTAGTAAGAATTGATAGGTTACACTATGACTCAACAAAAAAGTTTGATACTGGCCTAAATTAAATCGAGATTTTTGAAAGTGAATTTGACCATTATCGGCAAAAAGTGAGCGTTGATAGAGCTTGATAAGATCAAGATTGATTTCTAATAAAAAATTTCTTGTCTTGTTATAAGAGAATGATGTTTTTTTTAACAAAGAACGAGTGGAAAAGTATTCGAGATTATTTTCCGATAATTGCATAAAAATTTTTAGCTTTTCACGTTCACGGTTATCCAAGTAGATTTCTAAGACCATATTTTCTCACTCCTTAATTTTATTCTACCGATTTGATAAAATAATAACAATGTTTTTATTATAATTATCATTAATAACCTTGAATATTTAATCTGTCATTAATATTTGAGATGGATAGCATTATTACCGCTAAATCAGTCGGATCATTCCTTAAATAAGTTGTGTTATAAATTTTAAATTATCAAAATAATCTCATTAAAAGTTATAGATATATCATCATCGGAGAAATTGTTATTATGTGAGCGAGCTGATACATTGAATATAAGAAAAGTTTTATCATTTATAGTTGATAAATCTAAAAATAGGTTTTGAGTGATCAGCTCAGAAAGAAGGGGTATTATGACAAAGCGCAATTGGATGATTAATATTAGCCTAGATGCAATAGGAATCATTATCGCTCATGTATTAACCTTTATTTATTTAGCACAGATTTCGAACGTGACACTTTCTAATACTTTTAGAATACAACGAATTTTAGTTTTTATGGCGGTTTATTCAGTGACGATGGGTTTACAAGGTTTTACTAAAAAAAGAGATATTCAATTTACAATTAATGATGTTTTTAAAGTCGTTGTCGCAATGGTTGCAGCTACAGCTGGCGAATTAATCTTTGTGCTACTAACTGGTTCTTATCATCATATGACGAGCTTAGTACTATTCTTTGGAATGACGCTATTGGCAACTTTAGGCTTGCGACTTTTAAGTCAAAAGATTCATGAAATGTTCTTATCCTATCATTTAGAAACCAGTAAGCCAACACGCTTATTAGTTATTGGCTCTGGTAGTGCTGCTGAAATGTTATTAACTGAAATGAACAAGCCAGCAAATAAAAGTAAATATCATGTTTGTGGACTGGTAGACGATGATCCTCAATTACAAGGCGGTACAATTTTAGGGCATCCAATTTTAGGAACGACCCGTGACGTGCCTCGGTTAATTGAAGAACAAAACATTGAACGATTGATTTTGGCTATTCCATCATTATCAGATTTAGGTTATCACCGTATTTTAGAGAATGTTGGGCAAGCCATTCCTTTAGCAACAATTCCATCTATGGAAGAACTGGCCAATGGTGTTTTAAATATTACTAAGTTCCGCCCGGTTCCGATTCAAGAATTGTTACCAAGACCAGAAATTGAATTGGATACAACTGAAACAGAAAAACAATTACACGGTAAAACAGTTTTAGTTACTGGTGCGGGTGGTTCAATCGGTTCAGAAATTTGTCGAACATTATTGAAGTTTAAACCAAAACGCCTGCTTTTATTAGGGCACGGTGAAAATTCGATTTATTTAATTCATCAAGAGTTGTTAAAGACTTGCGGTGAGATTGAATTGATTCCAATTATTGCTGACGTTCAAGATAAGAAACGACTTTTAGAAATCATGTTTGAGTATCAGCCTACGGTTGTTTATCATGCCGCAGCCCACAAACATGTGCCAATGATGGAAGGTAACCCTAAAGAAGCTGTTAAAAATAATATTTATGGTACGCGGAATGTCGCTGAAGCAGCTAAACAAACTAACGTTGAACGCTTTGTGATGCTCTCAACGGATAAAGCCGTGCGGCCAACGAATATTATGGGAGCAACAAAACGAATTTGTGAAATGCTGGTGACGTCATTAAATGAACCTGGTAAGACTAAATTCTGCGTGGTTCGCTTTGGCAATGTATTAGGTAGTCGTGGCAGTGTGGTACCATTATTTACTAAGCAGATTCAAGCCGGTGGTCCTGTAACCGTTACTGATTTTCGAATGACTCGATACTTCATGACGATTCCTGAAGCAAGTCGTTTGGTGATACATGCAGGCACATTGGCTCAAGGTGGCGAAATTTTTGTTTTGGACATGGGTCAGCCAGTTAAAATCGTTGATTTGGCCGAACGTATGGTTAAACTAAGCGGCTACAGCACTGATGAAATTAAGATTGTGGAATCTGGCATTCGCCCTGGTGAAAAACTTTATGAAGAATATTTAATTGATAAAGAGCGGGTTTCACAACAAGTAATTGATAAGATCTTCTTGGGTAAAATTACACAAGCTAATCCAGATGAAGTCTTAAAATTCTTACAGGAAGTAATGTTAAGTGATGAGACAACAGTTAAGGAGAGTCTTATCGATTACGCTGTGAAATCTGCAGCCAGTCAAGACCGACAATCAGTTTGAAGTAGTTCAATTAAAAAAGAAGTCTAATTAAGATTTAACCAAGTCTTGATTAGGCTTTTTTTATTGTGCAAAAAAATTAAAACTGTTTCGGGTACTTAAGATTAGGTGATTTTATGTATGCAGCACTTAATCAAAAACAACAATTAACTTATGCTTTAGACG
>PPYE01049445.1_pt1 | contig 18975 bp, 20 predicted proteins | sample 1559881 | NCBI WGS metagenome assembly PPYE01 (sample SAMN08240022, study PRJNA423297) | Human gut metagenome, whole genome shotgun sequencing project. | reverse complement strand
GCATATCTGCGCAGTTCTAAGTTTCAGGCGTATCCGCCGGTATCCGGTCTTGCCGTTTAAAACGGCTGAGAAGCATGTGACTTTAGTCATGTGAGGTTCACAGGGGACGGGACGATTGTAGAAAATTTCGGCATACGTATCATATTGCTCCAGCCCGGTGAGGATTGTATTGGCGATATCCGCCTGGAATGTCAGGATATTTCTTTCTAAGTCTGCTGCTTTGTCCGCAGCTTCCGAAGTGTTGAAATCTGTTTTCTCAGAGGATTGTATGCCCTTGGCTCTGCCGGGGGCTTTTTCTTTTATCAGAGCTGCTTTTTGGACGGCCTCCTGTGCTTCATCCGGGTCTTCATCGAGGAGAGAGGAAAGCTCCAGACAAAGCAGAGAAAGCAGTTCCTGCCGTTCTGATCGTGTTTTTACGCCATTGATCCAGTATGTACAAAGCCATTCCATATACAGATCAGGATAGAAGAAATAGTATTCGATATGGTTGTAGGTTCTGGTGTAGGTCCAGACTACCTTCATAACCTCCTCGGGGAGATGATTTCTCAATTTATCCCAAAGAAGCTGGACAAAATGAGTGATCAGTGCCAGATCTTTCTCGGCCAGATACTCATTATAAAAATCTTCATCGTCAAACCAGGAGGCATAATAATGGTCTTCGACGATTGCCTGCAGAGTGTACAGATAAAAGATAGCCCAGGGATAGAGGACTTCAACATTAAAATAGAGGTTTCCGGACTTATATTTATTGCGTTCTTTCTGAAGGGACTGACTGTCAACGGAAAAGATGCAGGATGCCAGCTGCCCTATATTTTCGTAGTTATTATCGACGGATTCAATATTTCGATCTCCCTGATAGGCATGGCGGATATCGTAGCAGAGCCCGAGAATATTTTCGTAACAGGAAGAGGATTCGACATCATCCTGATGTGCAAAGTAGAAACGAAGGTAATCGCTGAGCGCACTGTGAAGCGCGTTCAGATCCTCATAATCCCCGTGTATTCAATGTGAACTTTCTAAAATATTAACGTTCATTCTGGAATATACTTGTTTTAAGCTATTTGCAGTATGCTTGAAAGTGTTTTTGAAAGTTGATTAACTCTCAAATTTTTTATTGCTGGTGGGACTTTTTGTAGTAAAGATCAAGCGTAAGCGTTTACAAATAAAATGTGTGCCTAAAAATTTTGGGGCTAGGATGGTGAGGTGAGGGGCGGACATTGTTGCACACTCCAGGGACAAATTATATAATGATTTTAGAAAGCGTTTGAAGAAGAGCGAGGAAACAGATACTAAGTATAAAAATAAATAATCGAAGAGCAGAAGTGAGGATGAGTCTATGAATAATAATAGTAAGGAAGAGCTGAAAGCGGATCTGTATATGCTTTCGTGCATTAGAAAAATTGAGAAAGTATTTTCCTGTCGGCTTATGGATGTAACTGCGGGAAAGGAAATGAATTTAATCGACTTCTTCTTGTGCCTTGCGAAGAAAAATTACTTATCGGAGAGTGTGCTGCCTCTGCTGAATATAAAGTTAATGTAGCTTGTAAAAACAACAGTGCCTTGCAGTGATGATACTGAGAGCATAGCGAGAGAAAAAATTCTTATGCGTGCGAAAACTTGTGCGCTGGCAGCAGAACTTCAAAAAATGGTGGAACATGTTCCGGCAGTTGAAGAGTGGAGAAGGATAAAAATGAGTTTATGGAGATTCGGGAGGTGAAATGGTAACAAAAGAAAGTAAAAAACTTCAATTTTTTTCCATTTTTTCGTCACAAATCCAATTTTATTACGTTTATATTAGTAGAACATGTTGATCAGACCGGAATTTTTCCGAAAAAACGTGGTCGTTTGCCAGAGAAATGAGCTGAAAACGGAAAACGGAAAACGGCAGACGGCGGCAGAACTTTGGTGAAATTCTGGTTAAAACCCTAAAGAACCGGAATACAGGTTTATTTGAACCGATAGGCGGATGTGGTCCTACGAATATGACGAATGGAGGAGGAATGAATATGGTCGTGTCAAAGAATTACAAAATCAAAGAGCAGAATGGAATGTATTATATTGTTCCGTCAAGCGTTCCGGGATGCCCGCAGTGCGGTGGAGAGATGAAGATCCGTGACAGCAAGAGGCGGAAGGTGATTTTTGCGGATGGTACGGTGGATACATTTGTTTTGCGGCGATACAAGTGTACGGTGTGTGGGCGTGTTCATCTGGAACTCCCGGACATTATGGTTCCTCATAAGCATTATTCGAGGTCGGCGATCATCGATACGATAAATGGTGAGAGAAACTGTTCCGCGGAGCAGTCGACGATTTACCGCTGGAACCGGGAAAAGATGCAGCTTGAACGTCTGCTGGTTCAGGTGGAAGATAAGAGTCCGGAAGCAAAGCGGACTGACGGCGATAATAACTGCAGGTGCGCAGGAAATTAAATATGAAAAAGCGGCAGGTGAAATACCTGCAAAAGGGGAAATGAAAAAGCGGCAGGTGAAATATCCGAAAAGGGGAAATGAAAAAGCGGCAGGTGAACTGCCTGTAAAGGGGAAAATGAAAAAGCAGCAAGCGGATGCCTGTAATTTGTGTGATCAGTGATTATGATGGCCGGTCAGTCAGAAATGGCTGACTGGCGTTTTTGATTGCCATGTATCCGAAAAAATGTCAGAAGAAGATTCTGTCAGTTCATAGAAAACAATGATTGAAACAGAGCACAGAATCCGTGCATAAGCTGAAAAATTGGCCATTCGCGCGTCGTATACCTGACCGTGACCGAACGTGGAATATATATAGTCCGAATATGGGCAATATACAAATAGTGTCAATGTATGTTATATAGAAGACATCAGAGTAACTGTTTGTCAGATTTGCGGATATTTTGCGGGCTGAAAAGTGTGTTGGGCTGATATGCACGGAGGATAAAATGATAAGTTACAATCGCTTGTGGGAGACCATGGAGAAGAGAAAGATCAGTCAATATCGGTTGATCAAGGAGTTTGGCTTAAGCTCCGGCCAGATGAGCCGTCTGAAGAAGAATACATATGTTTCGACGCATACGTTGGAGACGCTCTGCCGGATCCTGGACTGCCGGATCGAGGATGTGATGGAGGTTTCTTTCGAGGACGAGGAGAAGGAAAATAAGGCGAATTGACACTGATCTTTACCGGAAAAGAGTTCCGATAAAGACCAGATATTTTTACGATTCTTTTTCCACGCGGTCAAATGAGATGCGGACGATGTCCGCAACGCTGCAGTTTAAGATCCGGCACAGAGTTTCCAGGGTATGTGTGGATACATGTTCATTTTTACGGATCCGATGGAGCTGGCCGGAGCTGAAATGATAGCTGCGGATCAGGCGGTACTGGTTGATGCCTTTTGACTTTAAGGTGTTCCAGAGCGGGCTGTAATCGATCATGAGAAACGCCTCCTTTCCTTATATAATGCGGCAGAAGTTCTGCCATAGTAAAGAATAAAAGATATTTAGGGGAATTTGTGGAAATATAAGGAAAAACAGGTCGAATCTTGCGGATGTTGGCAGGAAATACAAATGAGAAAATAGAAAATGTATCGCTGGTGAGCAGGCGTGGAAACCGAAAGAGAAGAATTTAGGCGGTTTCTGCCGGATTACGAGTCTATGGATTGAACGGGTCAGCCTGGAATGTCCTGGAAATAACGGCGAGAGATGAGACAAAGGAGAAAACGGTATGGTTAAATATACAAGGTTATGGGAGACAATGCAGAGAAAAGGCATCAGCCAGTATCGCCTGATCAAGACATATGGAATCAGCAATGGTCAGTTGAACAGGCTGCGGAAGAATTTATATATTTCGACGCATACCGTGGAGACTTTATGCAGAATTCTGGACTGCCGCGTGGAGGATGTGATGGAGATCGTGTTCGATGAGAGCGACGAGCTTTTATGGTCTCCGGGACTGGAAGAGGAGCGGCAGAAGCAGGAGGAGCTGGAGAAGAAAAAGAAGAGGCAGGGACAGTAAAGATCCTGTGTGGCAAAATTTGGTGCATAACAGATTGCGGAAATGCAGCTGTTTGCGATATCGTGAGCAGAATCCGGCTGTGAAACAGAAAAATGAAGTGCGGCGGTACCTGAAATAAGTTGCCAATATTCTTTTTAACAGGTATACTGGATAGGAATGCATGATTTCGTTATAGAACATTCGTGAAAAACCTGTTATCGGCAGGTTTTGCGGATGAGGTCTGCACATTTGCCGCGCTGACCATGATAGAACGCAGGCGTGCAGGAAATAATAGAGAATATCGGAGGAACTTAAAGATGACAGGACGCAATGTTGGAAAGACATGCCGCACACATTACAGAGGTACTTTTAACGATGGTACACAGTTTGACTCTTCCTACGACCGCGGCGAGCCGTTAGAGTTTGTATGTGGCGCTGGACAGATGATCAAGGGATTTGACGCGGCTGTTGCGGATATGGAGGTCGGTGAGATCAAGGAGATCCACCTGATGCCGGAGGAAGCTTACGGAATGCCGAATCCGAATATGATCCTCACACTCGAGATCGCAAATCTCCCGGGTTCCGAGGACCTTGAGGTTGGACAGCAGGTATACCTCACAAACCAGAGCGGCCAGCCGTTCCCGGTGAAGGTTACCGCGAAGGACGAGAAGATGATCACTCTTGACGCGAACCATGAGATGGCGGGGAAAGAGCTGAACTTCAAGATTGAACTGGTTGAAGTAAAATAGGAATAATCCCGACATTTTTCCACATACTACCCATAAGTCACACGATATGGAAGTAGTGGTATGCAGGAGGAATAGACGTTATGAAAGCTACGGGAATTGTAAGAAGAATTGATGACCTCGGACGTGTGGTGGTTCCGAAGGAGATCAGGCGGACACTTCGTTTGCGCGAAGGAACGCCGTTAGAGATCTTCACGGACCGTGAGGGGGAGATCATTCTGAAGAAGTACTCGCCGATGATGGAACTGAATGCGTTTGCAGGGCAGTATGCAGACGCGATGGCGCAGTCGACAGGGCTTATGGTCTGCATCACGGACCGGGACCAGGTGGTCGCGGCGGCCGGCGGGGCGAAAAAAGACTTTTTCCAGAAGCCTATCAGCCGGGCGCTGGAGCATGTGATCCAGGAGCGGATGACGGTGCAGGCGGGAAAGGATGAGCGGGCGTTCACGCCTGTGACGGACGATGACAGCGAGGGAATCACTGCGCAGGTGATCACTCCGATCATCTGTGAAGGTGACGCGATCGGGTCGGTCATTGTGATGAGCAGGGAGCCGAGGGCGAAGTTCGCGGATGCGGAGGGCAAAAATCCCATCAGCGAAGCTGATCTGGAATGGATTTTTGCGTGTAACTATGAAGGTACTGAATAGTTACAAACGATCTAAATAAAAGGCATTATGCAAATGAACATTTCTAATTGCCATGCATCCGGAAGAAGCTGCCGGTGGCGGTTCCGCAGGTGAACAGTGTATCCAGACTATGTTCATGCGGGTAGACTTTTCGGATTCTGACATTCTTTATACACGTAATTATTCGGTCTACGCTAGTTTGGGCTGAAAGAACTTTATTTCCCAGCCTGCTTCTTCGAATTCCCATAGATATACACCATGATCGAAGCAATCGCAACCAATGCGCCGCCGAGGATTGAGGTGGATTTTACAGGCTCGCCGAGGATCGCTGCGCCGAGAACGATGCTGAACAGGATTCCGGAGTAGTTGTAGATACTGATCTCGGATGCCGGGGCGAAGCGGTAAGCGTAGGTGATGAATACCTGGCCCAGGGAGCCGAAGAGGCTGATCAGCATGAGCAGCATAAACTGATGCGGGTCTGGCATAACGAAATTGCTGATGACGAACGGCAGGGAACCAAACACGCTGAAGGTTGAAAAGTGCATGATAACGGTGATTCCGTCGACTTTTCCCTTAAAGTAGCCGAGAAACGTGTACGCAACGCCGGATGTGATGGCGGAGAGCAGCGCGACTACCAGCGGAAATGGGTCGGACTGGAAGCTCGGACGGAATACGATGAATGCGCCGATAACGGACAGTGCCAGCGCCGGGATCTGGATCGGGGAAAGCTTCTCCTTCATAAACACAGCAGCCAGCAGTGTGACAAAGATCGGGGAGAGCTTATTTAATACGGTGACATCTCCCTGTGCAGCATGGCTGGAGGCGTAGAACAGCGTGATCAGGCCCAGAAATCCGAAGAAAGAGCGGCCGAACAGGTACGGCTGGTATTTTTTCGGGCCGTAGTAGGAACCACGTTTTTTACGGATGATGAAAAAGGAAACGATCAGGATGAAGAGATTGCGGACGCAGATCTGCTCCATCGTTGGAATTTCGCGGCTCATACGGACAACGACCTGCATGGAGGCGAAAGAAAGCGCGGACAGGATCATAAAGAGGATGCCCTTTTGTTTTTGTGTGATATTCATGATGTCCTCCTGTGAAATTGTAATCGAGGAATAGCTCAATTAGAGTGATGATATGTCAAAAGACACGACAATTAAGAGTATAACTTTTTTTCATGGAATCGTCAATTGGTGCATTGCTGCGCTGACCGTAAGAAAACATAGGCTGGAGGGCAAAAATCCCATCAGCGAAGCTGATCTGGAATGGATTTTTGCACGTAACTATGAAGGTACTGAATAGTTACAAAATAGTATTTAAAACTGTTGGCGGAGAACGTAGGCGGAACCGACGGGGAGAGGACCGGGCGATCGTCAGAGGCTCGAAACAGCAGAAAAATGAATGAAAACGGATAAGGTGAGGAAATACTATGTATACATTCGAGGACTTAAAGCAGATCATGAAGACACTGCGTGCGGAGGATGGCTGTCCATGGGACCGGGCGCAGGATCATGACACGTTGAAAAAGCATCTCGTGGAGGAATGCGCGGAGGTGCTGGAGGCGATCGATGCTCATGACACGGAAAATCTCTGCGAGGAGCTGGGGGATGTCCTGTTCCAGGTCATGTTCCACAGTGAGATCGAGGCGGAGCAGGGAAATTTTACCGTGGATGATGTGGTGAACGGCATCTGCGAGAAGATGATCCGCCGCCATCCACGGGTCTTCGGAGGCGAGATTCCGGAGGTGGAGAACGAGAAGGACCTCTGGGAAGCGATCAAGAAACAGGAGCGGGAGGAAAAGAAAAAACGGGCCGCCGCACATTGATGAAAAGTGCGCAAAAACACGGCAAAAACGGGCAAAAATCCTTGACAAAGAATGCAGAAACATATATAAATGTAAGAGTGCAATGCAAAGGTCCTTCGGGCAGGCTTTGTCCGCAGGTTTGAAATGAATTTTAGGAGGAAATAAAACAAATGAACAAGACAGAATTAATCGCAGCAGTTGCTGAGCAGGCAGAACTCTCCAAGAAAGATGCTGAGAAGGCACTGAAGGCTTTCACAGATGTTATTGCAGCAGAGTTAGTTAAAGGTGAGAAGGTACAGTTAGTTGGCTTCGGTACATTCGAGGTATCCGAGAGAGAGGCTAGAGAGGGAAGAAACCCGCTTACAGGCGAGAAGATCACGATCGCAGCTTCCAAGAACCCGAAATTCAAAGCTGGTAAGGCTTTAAAGGATATGGTTAACGCTTAATTCTGTTTAGAATGATAAAAGTGGCTGTGTAGGCAGCACGTGTTTGGATCCCCTCCGTGATATGCGTATTGCGGAGGGGGAAATTGTTTCCGGGGTTCGCCTGGACAGGCGGGCAGCAGGAAGTCCGGCGGCGATGGTGCCGCAGAAAAGGAGCAAGTTATGCGTTTAGACAAATATCTGAAGGTATCCCGTATCATCAAGCGCAGAACCGTGGCAAACGAGGCGTGCGACAGCGGCCGTGTGATGCTGAACGATAAGATTGCGAGAGCCAGCGCGGAAGTTAAGGTCGGAGATGTGATTGAGGTGGCATTTGGAACAAAAGCCGTCAAGGTCCGTGTGACGAGCGTGCAGGAGACGATCCGCAAGGAAGATACGAAGGAAATGTTTGAATATATTTAGGAAAAACCTCACAGTAAAAAACTGATGAGGTTTTTTATGTAAGGTGCGAGTTTCCGTTATGGCAAGTGTGATCGCATACTACATTTGCAAGTGGTTAGACGGAAACGACAGTGAAAAGTGAAAAACAGCATAAAAATTTTTTTACTTCATATATTTAAAACATATTTACATATACAGGAGGTTTTTATGGAAGAGAATCCGGGAATGGCGCATAAGATCGTTTTGAATAATCGGAATCTGGGAAATCTCACGGGGATCCTGGATGTGATCTCCTTTGACGAGAACTCCATCGTGCTGGACACGGACATGGGACTTCTGACCATCAAGGGAAAAGACCTCCATGTAAACCGGCTGAGTCTGGAAAAAGGTGAGATCGATATTGAGGGCAGGACGGACAGCCTTGTGTATTCGGCGGGCGGCGGCGCGAAGAGCGGGGAATCATTTTTTGCAAAATTATTTAAGTAGTGGAAAAGCAGTGATGAAAGAGTTCATGAGGAAAAATTCAGGTAACCGCAGAAAATAGATCATGTGACGAAAAATGAGACCATGAAAGAGAAAATAAGCAGGAAATTTAAACTCGGAGGTGCCTTGTGAGTCCTTATCTTACTCTGGAAGTCCGCCTGGTTGGCATGAGTACGGTGCTCGGCTTTATTTTGATGGCGAGTTATGACTTTTTGCGGCTATTCCGCTTTTTTGTTCCCCATGGGCGGCTGTGGACGGGGATCGAGGATTTTTTTTACTGGATCTATGCGGCTGTCATGACGTTTCTTCTGCTGTTTTACGAGAACAGCGGTATTGTTCGGGCGTACATCATTGCGTGTGTGTTTTTCGGCATGATTTTTTATGATAAAATCATTAGCCGGAATGTGTTTCAGCTATTGAAAAAGCTGAAAAAATGGTATAAGATTAAAAGATAGAATCGTTTTGTTGGTTAGAACGGGAGGGAAAATCCAGAAGGAAGCGAGAAATCATGGGAGAAAACCGGAACAGACGAAATAAAAGAAAATCGAAAAACAGTCTGAGCAACCGGATGGCGTTAATTGGAATCACGGTGGTCGTAGCGAGTCTTGCTGTGGTAGTCCATATCGGCGGCGCTTCCCTGAGAGAACGCGATCTGGAATATCAGGCGCGGGAACAGGCGCTTGAGAAGTCCCTCGCGAAGGAAGAGGCGAGAGCCGCGGAACTCGAGGAGTACCGCGTGTATGTTCAGACGAAGCAGTATATTGAGAAGGTCGCGAAAGAGAAACTGGGGCTTGTAAATAAGGATGAAATTCTGTTTAAGGCCGATGAATCAAGCTAGGGCGAATCATGTCACTAACTTTTAAAAATTAAATACGGGAATCCGACAAATATTTCCCGCCTGCCTGCATATAATAAAATGGCGTATTCTGCGCCGTTAAAGCTGGTCATGGAGATCGGAACGGTCTTTGTGACAGGGTACGCAGGTTAGGAGGGATTTTTGTGTTTGGAAATCGTGAGGTACATAGAAAGCTGTCCGGGACCGGGGGCTATGCGGCGGGGCGGCTTGCGGAGATATCTGAGTCATTAGGACAGCTTGCGAAGGTTATGAAAAATTCCGGCGAAGATCCCGGACTTTCCAGGGAGGACGGGATCGCGGCACTGGAATCGGCGGCGTCCATGGTCTGCGGGAGCTGCGACCGCTGTGGCATGAAACAGGAATGCCTGGAGGATCAGGACGGGGAGAACTATTTTCTCTATTATCTGCTTCGCTCTTTCGAGAAAAAGGGCGCTCTGGAATATCCGGACATGCCCAGGGAGTTCCTGGACCGGTGCCGGAAGAAAACGGATTATCTGCAGGAATTAAATAGAAGTCTTGGGCGGTCCACGATGAATCTCGCCTGGAAGAACCGGTTTCTGGAGAGCAGGGACGCGGTCATGCTGCAGTTTGAGGAGATGGCGGGGATCCTGGGGGAGTTCTCTGGACAGATGGAGCAGGCGGCGGATGTGACGGAGGCGCTGGTTCCGGCGGTGCGGGCGGCATTTCGGAAACGGCGGATCGCCCTGGAGGACATGCTCGTTTTGAAATATGGGGATGGACGCCGGGAGGCATTCCTCACGGCACGGACAGGAAACGGACGGTGTGTGACCGTGAAGGACATGGCGGCGTTGTTTGGACAGGCTGTGGGGGCGGAATTTATCCCGGCGAGGAATGGGAAGACGCTGGTCACGAGAAAATCGTCCATGGTGCGTCTCATCGAAAAGGGAAGCTACCGGATCCTGTTTGGATGCGCGAAGACCCCGAAAGAGGGGGAAGAAGTCTCCGGTGATAATTATATGTTCCGGAACACGCTGCCGGGGCAGGTGGCGTTGAGTCTCTCCGACGGAATGGGGAGCGGACCGGCGGCTGGGGCTGACAGCGAGCAGGTCATGGAGCTGGCGGAGCAGCTTCTGGATACGGGATTTTCGGCGCGGTCTACGTTAAAGCTCATCAACACGGTGCTCCTGCTGAATGGCATGGGTGACCGGCCGGCGACGATGGATCTGGGACTTGTGAACCTCTATACGGGGGTGCTGGAGATGATGAAGCTCGGGGCGGCGGCATCGTTTTTACTGCCGGACCGGCGGGGCGGCGGCGAGGCGGAGGTCCTTGAGTCAGAAACAGTCCCGGCGGGAGTGCTGAACCCCGTGGAACCGGTGATGATATCGAGGAAGCTGTGGGACGGAGATAAGATCATTATGGTCAGTGACGGAGTCCTGGATGCTATGCCGGGAGTGGAGAAGGAGAAAGCGTTCCGGGAATTTCTGGATGGTCTGCCCGACGCGGGGGTGCAGGAGACGGCGGAGATGATCTTGACGTTTGCATTGTCGTTTGAGGGAGAGCCGCGGGATGATATGACGGTGCTGGTGGGCGGAATATACGGGTAAAGGTAATCACAAACGCACAAAGATTTTAGATATCACTACAGGAAAAACAGCGGAGAAGAAAATGGCAGGAAAAACAGCAGTGAAAACAGATGTAAAAGCGGGCAGATTTCGGCAGAAAGTTCTTAGCTTTATGAAGAAAAATCATATGACAGACCGGGGAGACAGCGTCCTGGCGGCAGTGTCGGGGGGCGCGGACTCGGTCTGCCTGCTTTTGCTTTTGCATGAGATGGCGGCGGAGCTTGGAATTAAAGTCTTTGCATTTCATATGAACCATGGGATCCGCGGAGCGGAGGCTGACCGGGATGAGCGGTTTGTGATGGAACTCTGTGAGCGGTTAAATATTCCGCTCACCGTGGCGCATGAGAAAGTGGAAGAATATGCAGCGGAACGTGGTTTATCGGGCGAAGAAGCAGGGCGGATCCTGAGATATCATCATTTGGGAGAGACTGCGGAAAAGTATCAATGCGCGAAGATCGCTGTCGCACATCATGAAGATGATGATGCGGAGACGGTGCTTTTGAATCTGTTCCGGGGAAGCGGACTTGCCGGACTTTCCGGGATCCGGCCGGTGCGGGAGAATATTATCCGGCCGTTATTATGTGTTTCACGGAAAGAAATTGAGGAATACTTAAATGAGCAGGAGCTTTCCTGGTGCGAAGACTCCACAAATAAGGAAAATGACTACACTCGGAACAAGATCCGAAATGAACTTCTGCCCTGGGTGACAGAGAATATAAACAGCCGGGCAGCAGAACATATTCTGGCGGTGTCGGAGTTTGCGGCGCAGGCAGACGCATATTTTGAGATGGAAGCAGAGAGAATTCTGGAAGAAAGCTGTTCAAAAAGAAGAGAAGAGGGGAAACAGCCAAATTCCAAAAATGCGGGGGAAGCAGATGGAAAAGAGCCTGGGACAGGTCAGAGCTCGAAAGTGGCAGAAAATGAGATGAAAATGTGTACAAAAATAAACACAGACATTTTCGATCCACAGCCCGAGATCCTGAAAACCTACATCGTCCGCCGCATGATCCTAAACGCCGCAGGGAAAGCGAAGGATATCACGGAACGCCATATCCGCTCCGTAATGGATCTCTCTGGTCCGGGTGGTGGGCATACTGTAGACCTGCCATATGGTCTCAAAGCGGTGCGTGGATATGAGACATTAGGGATCGTACAGAACAAAAATCCATCGCAAATGTCTGAGTCAGATCAGAAGCAGGAGAGAAAACCAGTTTTTGAAAATAAAATCAACCTGGAAACAGATATGGATGAGATTCTGGACCTGGGCGGAACACACATCCGCCTCCATGCCGTCCACCGGAAAAAAGAGCTGGAAATTCCGAAAAACCAGTATACGAAATGGTTTGACTATGATAAAATAAACGTTGGATTATCCATAAGATACAGGAAAAATGGGGATTATCTCACACTTTCCGGGGGTGGAAAAAAGAAGCTCCGCAGGTATATGATCGATGAAAAGATCCCGGAAAATGAGCGGGACCGGATCCCGGTCCTTGCAGATGGAGACCATGTATTATGGGTAGTCGGATACCGAATCAGTGATTATTATAAAATAACAGATGAGACTGAGCACATCCTGGAGGCGGAGGTGATCCTGCCTGGTGGGGGAGAGCCGGAAGGCGGCAGACAGGCAGGCATCTGGAATTGCAAAGGAGAAGACCATGGCTGATAAAATTCGTGTATTATTAAATGAAGAAGAAGTTGACAGGCGGATCAAAGAGATCGCGGAGCAGATCAACAAGGACTATGAGGGAAAAGCGGTTCATCTGATCTGTATCTTAAAGGGCGGTGTATTCTTTACCTGTGAGCTTGCAAAGCGCCTGACTGTCCCGGTTACACTGGACTTTATGTCCGTGTCCAGCTACGGCAGCGGCACAGAGTGCAACCTTCCGTTCATCGGCGTTGTGGAGCAGCAGTAAGGAGGCACCCCAAGTTGAAACAGAACCAGCAGTTCCGCGGAATCGGTCTCGTCCTGCTTGTGATCGCGCTTATCACATTCGCGTCAAGCCTGACGAGCCAGGGGAGCTTATTCAGCCAGGAGATGACCCACCAGGAATTCATGGTGGCCGTGGAGAATAAGACCATCGAATCCGTAGACATCAATCAGAACCAGCAGCCGCCGACCGGAATCCTGGATATATTGCTGAAAAGCGGAGACCGGGCAGTTGTCGCAGTGTCCGATGTAAAAGAAGCAGAAAAACTTCTCCAGGAAAACTCTATCGACTATATTGTCGAGAATGTTCCACAGGAGAATTACCTGATGTCCGTTATCATCCCGGTAGCATTGAGCGCTGTGGTCATCATGTTCATGTTTATGTTCATGAACGCGAGACTCGGCGGTGGCGGCGGCGGAAACTCCAAGATGATGAATTTTGGAAAGAGCCGCGCGAAGATGAGCCGGACAAATTCCGTGAACTTCTCAAATGTCGCAGGACTTGAGGAGGAGAAGGAGGAGCTCGAAGAGATCGTTGATTTCTTAAAGAATCCGAAGAAATATACGGATGTGGGTGCGAGGATCCCGAAGGGAGTGATCCTTGTTGGCCCTCCGGGAACCGGTAAGACACTTCTCGCGAAGGCGGTTGCCGGTGAGGCCGGTGTCCCGTTCTTCTCCATCTCCGGATCGGACTTCGTAGAGATGTTCGTCGGTGTCGGCGCATCCCGTGTCCGTGACCTTTTCGAGGACGCGAAGAAAAACGCGCCGTGCATCGTCTTTATCGACGAGATCGATGCCGTTGCGAGACGCCGCGGTACCGGTATGGGCGGCGGACATGACGAGCGCGAGCAGACCTTAAACCAGCTCCTCGTTGAGATGGACGGTTTCGGCGTCAATGAAGGAATTATCGTTATGGCGGCAACAAACCGTGTAGATATTCTGGATCCGGCGATCTTGAGACCGGGCCGTTTTGACCGGAAGGTCGGAGTCGGAAAACCGGATATCCGCGGACGTGAGGAGATCTTAAAGGTCCACTCCAAAGAAAAGCCGCTGGGCGACGATGTAGATTTGACAAGAGTGGCACAGACCACAGCCGGATTTACCGGTGCGGATCTGGAAAACCTCTTAAATGAGGCGGCAATTCTCGCTGCAAAGCAGTCCCGCCGCTATATTCTCCAGGCTGATATCGATCAGGCATTCGTGAAGGTCGGAATCGGTGCGGAGAAGAAGAGCAAGGTGATCTCCGAGAAGGAGAAGAAGATCACGGCTTACCATGAGACGGGCCATGCGATCCTGTTCCATGAACTCCCGGATGTCGGTCCGGTCCACACGATCTCCATCATCCCGACCGGCATGGGCGCGGCTGGATACACGATGCCGCTTCCGGAGAAGGATGAGATGTTCAACACGAAGAGTAAGATGTTAGAGACCATCATGGTTTCCCTTGGCGGACGGATCGCTGAGGAGATCATCTTCGGTGATGTGACCACCGGTGCCTCCCAGGACATCAAGCAGGCATCCGCGATCGCCCGGGCGATGGTGACCCAGTACGGTATGTCTGAGAAGCTTGGAATGATCAACTATGGCAGTGATGATGACGAGGTGTTCATCGGAAGAGATCTTGCGCATACGAGATCCTACGGCGAGCGTGTTGCCTCCGATATCGACAGCGAGGTAAAGCGGATCATCGACGAGTGCTATGCGAAGGCGAAACAGATCATTCTGGAGCATGAGGATATTCTCCATAAGTGTTCTGCGCTGCTGATCGAGAAAGAGAAGATCGGTCAGGCGGAGTTTGACCGTTTATTTACAGGTGCTGAGGAAAAGTCTGCAGCAACAGAATAAATTTCTGCGTTGGTGGTTCCCTGGGCAGCAGAAAAAGAAAGACTTAGAAATGCTTTGACGGGTCATTTTGAGTAAAACTTTAAAAACTTAAGCAGATCGACGTTTGTGCAAAAGAAATACAGCCAAACGTCGATTTTTTGCTTGAAATGATAAAAATGCATAAAGAAAAATGGACCAATGGCAAAATGAACAAAAAATATTTTCATGTTTTTAAATGTTTGTGCACACTTATCCGGATTCCTATGCTATATTACTACACGTAACCCCCCAATACATTATATAGTTTTTGCTATACCCCATAAGAGACATAATACCTTTTCCGGAAGAAGGCCAGTGGTTCCCCCCGCTGGCTTTCTTTCTGCCCATTTTTAGACAAAAGACCTGGAATTTTTGCCGCAGTTCAGAGCGGCTGGTTTCAGGTCTTTCTATTTTCGGGTCTATCTATTTTCAGAAAAAAACGTGCAAACAGGTGTGCAATCCTGTATAATAACACTTGTGAGTGAAGTAAATGAAAACAGATATCAGTCATACGGCTGCGTGCTGACCGGGCAGCCGTTTCAGATCAGTAAGGGAGGCCATTCAAAATATGTTGAAGGCGGCACTTTTCAGTGATGGGACAAAAGAGTACCGCATTCCGGAAGAACCGGAGTGCGGGGATAAAGTAACGATCAGGTTCCGGACCGGAGCCGGGGATGTGGATCATGTGTATGCGGTGGTCCGGGATGCCGTAAGCCGGGAAGAGGGCAGGCGGCTGGAGCTTAAGAAAAAGGAATCCATCGGAAGATTTGATTTCTATGAGACAGAGATTTTAGTGGGAGAGACCCCGCTGCGATATGATTTTGAGGCGGTAAAGGGGAGCGAGGTCTGCCATTACAATCGTCTCGGCGTTCTGGAGGCCGGCGGCATGGATGCGCCTTTCGTGATCACACCTGGATTCCATGTACCGGAATGGGCGAAGGGTGCCCTGATGTACCAGATCTTCGTGGACCGGTTTAACAACGGAGATCCGACGAACGATGTTCTGGGGGACGAGTATGTCTACATCGGATTCCCGGTGACGAAGGTGGAAAAATGGGATGATCGGCTTTCGGTTCTCGATGTGGACCGGTTTTACGGCGGTGATATTCAGGGGATCTGGGATAAGTTAGACTATCTTCAGAGTCTGAAGGTGGAGGTCCTCTACCTGAGTCCGGTGTTCGTGTCTCCGTCGAACCATAAGTACGACTGTCAGGATTACGAGCATATCGATCCGCATTACGGCGTGATCGTAAAGGATGAGGGCGGGCTTGTGACGGGAGACGCGTCAGACAACGGGAATGCGAAGCGGTATTCCGTGCGCACCTCTGACCGGGAAAATCTGGAGGCCAGCGATGAGTTTTTTGCCCGATTTGTGCAGGAGGTCCATAAGAGGGGGATGCGGATTATCCTGGACGGCGTGTTCAACCACTGCGGTTCCTTCAATAAATGGATGGACCGGGAGAAGATCTATGAGAAGGACGGCGGGTATGAGCCGGGGGCTTACCTGACAGCGGACAGTCCGTACCGGGATTTCTTCCTGTTCGGAGATCAGGACGGATGGCCGGACAATGATTCCTACGAAGGCTGGTGGGGACATAACACGCTGCCGAAGCTGAACTATGAGGGATCGGAGAAGCTGTACCAGTATGTGCTGGACATCGCGAAACGCTGGCTCTCCCCGCCATACTCCATCGATGGCTGGAGACTTGACGTGGCGGCGGATCTCGGGCATTCACCGGAGGTGAACCACCGGTTCTGGAGAGATTTCCGGAAGACGGTGAAGGAGGCGAACCCGGACGCGCTGATCCTGGCGGAACATTATGGGGATGCTTCAGACTGGCTTTCCGGGGATCAGTGGGACACGGTGATGAATTACGATGCGTTCATGGAGCCGGTCTCCTGGTTCCTCACAGGCCTTGAGAAGCACAGCGAGCGGAAGGATGAGCACCTGCTCCACAACAGCCAGGCGTTTATGTGCTCCATGCTTTCCAATATGAGCCGGATGCAGACGGGATCGCTCTACGCGGCGATGAATGAGCTTTCGAACCACGATCACTCGAGATTCCTTACGAGAACGAACCGCGTGGTGGGACGGCTTTATAAGCCGGAGGACGCTGAGAACGCGGAAAAAGGCATCAATTACGGAACATTCCGCTCCGGCGCCCTGATCCAGATGACATGGCCGGGGGCTCCGACGATCTATTACGGGGATGAGGCCGGTGTCTGCGGCTGGACAGATCCGGACAACCGGAGAACGTTCCCGTGGGGAAAGGAAGATCTGGAGCTCACGGAATTCCACCGGTATCTGACGGGGATCCGGAACAGGACTTCTGTGTTCAGGCGGGGGGCGTTTAAGCCGCTGTTGGCGGAGAACGGCATGATCGCCTACGGAAGGTTTGACGCAGACGAGCAGGGAGTCGTCGTGGTGAACAGCGAGGACTATGCACAGAGAGTCCGGATCATTCCCGAGTGGCCAAAGGGGACAGACTGTAAATCTGCTGCAACTTGCTTCGGTGGTTCGAATCCACCTCCGCCCATTATTGATCCAGGAAGTTAGGGAATGAAAAGCCCCAGATTGGAATGAGCAGTTCTTGGCGAGCTGCGGAAAGCCCATCTCGGGAACTGCGTCCCCGAGATGTACGTTGATTTGTAAATACAAATCAACGCAAAAATTTAGAAAGAAAATTTCTTATGTGAGCAGGCTCCCAACGAAATTTTTTTTCTAAATTTTTACTTTTCCTCTGTGCTTCCAAATTTATGCGCCCAGATAGCTCAGTTGGTAGAGCAGAGGACTGAAAATCCTCGTGTCGCTGGTTCGATTCCAGCTTTGGGCATTAGAGGTACTGGTGAGGATGGCTCCGAGGTATTATGGAGCTTCGCTCCATAATCGCCGTTTGCAACGGCGATAACTGCTGACATAAAAATTTTTTCTTATGTGAGCAAGCTCCCAACGAAAAACTTTCGATGTCATCAGTTGCCTCTCATTACTTATACGCGGGTGTAGTTCAATGGTAGAACACCAGCCTTCCAAGCTGGATACGTGGGTTCGATTCCCATCACCCGCTCTTCTTATGAATTGCCGGATCTCTGAATTTCAGAGGTCCGGTTTTTCTATATAATAATTGTGTCAGAATGTCAGACTACCCCATAAAAGCTGATACCCCACAGGAGGACGAACATGAATTTACGCGAATATCTGAAAACCACCAACCTCATCACCGACGGCGCCTTCGGAACCTATTTTGCCGCAAAATACCAGACCCAGGATATCCCGGAGCTAGCAAATATTACTGCGCCGGAGAAGGTAAAGAAGATCCACGAAGAATACCTGAATGCCGGAGCGAAATTTATCAGGACAAATACTTTTGCGTCAAACAAAGAAACACTGCAGGAGGATTTTGCGGAAGTTGAGAAAAACATTCAGGCGGCGGTTGAGATTGCGAGAGACGCGGTAAACGGGAGAGATGCCTGGATTGCGGGAGATATCGGCCCGATTCCGGTGAATGGAGCGGAGGACGCGGCGGCAGCGGCGGACGAGTATTATCAGATTGCGAAGACCTTTGCGGAGCGCGGTGTCACAGTTCTGGATTTTGAGACATTCGCGGACCTCGACGGAATTCTTCCGGCGATCAAAAAGATCTGCGCGGAATATGAGATGTTTATCATGGTCTCCTTCTCTGTAAACCAGTTTGGCTACAGCGCGGCGGGACTCAGCGCGAAGCGCCTGTTAGCGGATGCGGCGGCTGTTCCGGAGATCGATGCGGTGGGCTTAAACTGCGGCGTAGGTCCGGCCCATATGCGCCAGATCCTGGAAAAGGCAGGACGTCCTGGGGATAAGTTCCTGCTTGCGATCCCGAATGCGGGATATCCGACACTGACAAGAAATAAGCTCCAGTTTGGCAACACACCGGCATACTTTGCGGAGAAGATGAAGGAACTTCAGGCGCTCGGCGCAGATATTCTCGGCGGCTGCTGTGGAACGACCCCGGAATTTATCGGAGAACTGTCTTCGTGGGACGGAATCTTAAACAAGATTGTCCTGGATACAGAGACGGATAATGGGGAGCAGACGGGACATGTCCAGAGACATGGATTCCTCTACGACGAAAACGGAGAGAGAAAACAGAAAAAGCTTATCGCGGTAGAACTTGCTCCGCCGTTCGATGCGGATGATGAGAAGCTTTTAGAGTCTGCCCACCTCTTGAAGAACGCGGGCGTGGATGTCCTCACATTCCCGGATTCCCCGTCCGGACGGACAAGAGTCGATTCCGTCCTCATGGCGAGCAAGG